>Ga0114975_10001174_pt1 | contig 19032 bp, 22 predicted proteins | sample S_130626_EF_Meta_FD_87031 | JGI IMG/M metagenome (GOLD analysis project Ga0114975, IMG submission 87031) | Freshwater microbial communities from Lake Simoncouche, Canada to study carbon cycling - S_130626_EF_MetaG | ecosystem: Environmental > Aquatic > Freshwater > Lake | place: Lake...
GTACAAGGCGGGCGAAGGATTGGGATGCCGGGCTGTATGTTTCATACTGCCCAAATCACAATTCGAGACCAACGCAGTAATGATGAGCTTTCCACAAGCCGTAATAGATTTAGTGTGAAATATCCGGGTTAGCCCGGATTCCCATTTCATCTTGAGATAAAAGCTCCCAAGTAAATTTCTAACATTCCTCAATTTCCTCCATTGCTCAACTCCTAATCCTTTCTTTCATGAAAAACATCGTCTACTTCGACCTCGAAACTCAACTTACTGCTAATGATGTGGGCGGCTGGGACCGCAAGGCAGATATGAAGATTTCTCTAGGAGTCACCTACAGTACGGCGACCGAGACTTATGAAATTTTTAGTGAAAACCGAGTTCCTGAGCTCATTGAAACACTCTCGAAGGCTGATCTTGTAGTAGGCTATAACAACCGTCGCTTTGATTATGAAGTACTCATGGGATACACCATTCTTGATTTAGCACATCATCTCCCCACCTTGGATCTTCTAGAGGTGGTAGAACGGGCGGCGGGCCATCGTCTCTCACTCGATTCCATTGCTACAGCCACGCTAGGTGTTGGCAAAACAGGGGATGGTCTTGATGCCATCCGCTGGTGGCGTGAAGGCAAACTCATGGAGATTGCCCAGTACTGCTGCTTTGATGTCAAGGTTACCAAACTCGTGCATGAATACGCGATGAGCCATGGAGAGCTTCATTTTATCGACCGCTTTTCACGCAAGCAGACGTTGAAAATCTCCCTCACTTAACCCGCATATTTCATACTGAAGTGTCATGAGGCGCCGCGCAAAGCTTATTAGTACAAGGCGGGCGAAGGATTGGGATGCCGGGCTGTTTCATACTGCCCAAATCACGATTCGAGACCAACGCAGTAATGAGGAGCTTTCCACAAGCCGTAATAGATTTAGTGTGAAATATGCGGGTTAAGGAATCTTATTGAAATTTTGCAAAAACTTCATTGGCTTCTAATAGCGTTTCCTTACTTCCAATATCAAACCAAGTGCCAGGGACGTTCCAGGTGCCCACTTCAACCCTTGGATAAAGCCATTGAATCAGGCGCCCCGGCTGATCAGGATTATTTCCTTCGGCAATGTAGGTGTCGATGAAGGGTAATACATCTGCTCGATAGTAGTAGAGGGCAATCCCGGTTAGGGTGCTTGTGGGATTCAATGGCTTTTCTTCAAAATGAGTAATCTTTCCTGCAGCATCTGTGGTGATGTTGTTATATTTTTTAATGGCCCCAAGGTCACCAACATCATAAAGAGCCACCGTTGCAGGATGAGCTTTTGATGCCTCCACAAATCGGTCAATAGGCTCACTGAAGAGGTTGTCACCTGCGATGACAAGAAGATCTTCATCCATTATTTTTTCATGATGCAAAACATAGTGGATATCACCAATAGCTCCTCGCTTATCCTCATCGCTTGTCGATCCATCATTGACAATAGTGCAGTTCATGTTGGGATTCTTTATCCCATATTCTGCTGCCCATGCTGTAAAGGTATCAGCAAATTTGTTGTTCGTCACAATGAAGAGACGATTGATATTGGGAATAGGCCCTAGATTATCGATCACCCATTCTATCATTGGCTTGCCAGCTACGTTAAGAAGCGGCTTGGGTTGCTTCTCAGTAAGCGGATAAAGACGAGTGGCATAGCCTGCTGCAAGGATCAAGATATTCATTAGAAAAAGCTTGAGAGTCTACGTATGAAATCAACCGTTGGACAAGAGGAATTTTTTGTGATGGAAAACAACCAAAGATGTTAACCCTCACTCATCTTCCATGAGGAACCCAGATGGTTCATGCAGATGGTAATGAGGAGGCTTCAATACCTGTGAGCTTCCGTCTACGAAGCTGTCCGCAGGCCGCATCAATATCATGCCCTTTTTCACGACGAATGGTTGCAGCAACACCACGCTCACGAAGCTGTGCAAGAAACGACCTTTGTATTGACTCTGAGGGACGATCCCACGGAAGCCCCTCGACTTTGTTGTAAGGAATCAAATTCACTTTGGCACGTAAGCCTTGGGCATGATCAGCTAAAGCACGAGCTTGTGTGAGTTGATCATTCACCCCTGCAATGAGAATATATTCGAACGTCAAAAGCTGTTTTTTACGCTCCACGTAATAGGCGCAGGCCTCCATGAGTTCTGCAAGAGGATAACGTTTATTAATTGGCATGATTTGCGAACGGACCTCATCAGTAGCCCCGTGCAATGAAATCGCTAGTCGAATCTGCTGAGGAAGATCGGCAAAGTCGCGAATACGTGAAACCAAGCCACTTGTGGAAACAGTAATTTTACGCGCTGCCAAATGAATTCCCCATGGAGCATTAATAATTTCAATGGCACGCGTGAGATTATCAAAGTTAGCAAAGGGTTCTCCCATTCCCATAAAGACGATGTTATTGATGCGCTCTCCAGAAATTTTTTCTACGAGTAATACTTGAGAAACAATCTCCTCGACACTCAGATTACGCTTAAAACCATCAAGTCCACTGGCGCAAAATTTGCACCCATAGGCACACCCCACTTGACTTGAGACACAAAGCGTTCGCCGATCGGAGTCCTCTCCATAAAGAGCTGGAGAGGCTGGGATCAAGACCGTTTCAATCATCTCTTGATCGGCAAAGCGGAGTAAAAATTTTTGAGTCGTATCGCGCGAACCACTTACGGTTATCACCTCTGGAAAAACAAAGGGATATTGTAATGCAAGCTCCTCTCGTAGCTTTAGGGGAAGGTTGAGCATCTCCTCCCAGGAGGTAACCTTTTTTTTATAAATCCACTCTAGAATTTGTTGTGCTCGATACGAGGGAACATGAAGGTGGTCAAGCTCCACTCTTAACCTTTCAAGAGAGAGGCTTTGAAGCGGGGTATTTGAGGGTTGTAATGAGAATGGGAGGTGGTCTACGGCTGGATGATTCATGAGCAAAATGAGATTCCTAAATGGAGGCTCTGTACAAACTAATAAATGGTTATTCATACTAAATTTATTATGGCTTGTGGAAAGCTCATTGTTACTGCGTTGGCTAGCCCGCATATTTCATACAGATGGTGATGAAATATTTGGGTTGAACCTCTTTACCCTTCACTCCTCACAAGCATTCTGATATCAAGAACTGATGTCTGTACAACCTGATCACTGGATTCGAGAAATGTCGCTAGAGCACGCTATGATTGAGCCATTCGTGGAGCGCCAAATTCGTTCTAGTGAGGGGAAAAATATCATTAGCTACGGTTTATCAAGCTACGGATATGATTTGAGAGTCGCTGATGAATTCAAAGTTTTTACAAATGTATTTAATACGGTTGTCGACCCTAAGGACTTTGATGATCGCTCGTTCGTTGACATTAAGACTGATGTTTGTATTGTTCCTCCCAATTCTTTTGCGCTTGCACGGAGTATTGAATATTTTCGAATCCCTCGTGATGTCTTAACCATTTGCGTTGGTAAATCAACTTATGCACGCTGTGGAATCATTGTGAACGTGACTCCATTTGAACCAGAATGGGAGGGACATGTAACCCTAGAAATTTCTAACACAACACCTCTTCCAGCCAGGATTTATTCGAATGAAGGACTTGCCCAGGTTGTTTTCTTTAAGGCGACTTCTCCTTGTGAAAGGAGCTATGCAGATCGACATGGAAAATATATGAAGCAGCGTGGAATCACAATTCCTCGAGTTTAACTTTAGTTTTTGATTACCTTCTCACTTACGTAGCAAGAAAATAATTAATTTTTTAAAAAAAATAAAGAAACTGAGTTGACATAAGGAAGCTCTTTTTGGGATCTCAATAGGGCTCCATTGTAAGCACAATTCACCACTAACCACACACATCACCGTTATGAACAAAGCAGAACTCGTTGTAGCAGTACAAAAACTCCTCGGCAAAGAAGTCAGCAAAGCTTCCGCTGAGAAATCAGTTAATGCTGTTATTGAAGGCATCAAGACAGGAATCAAGAAAAAGAAAAATGTCCAACTCATCGGTTTTGGAACATTCAAGATTGCTAACCGCAAGGCACGTCTTGGTATCAATCCAAAAACAGGTGCACAAATTAAAATTAAAGCATCCAAGACGGTTCGTTTTGTTTGTGGAAAAGCATTGAAAACTTCTCTGTAAGCTTTTCTTCTATTAAAGGAGAAAAGGAGTTGAGGTAAACTCATTCTTCTTTTCTCCTTTTAGTTTTCAGTCTGGAACGTATTTCTCTTCAATTTTTTTCAATGTATAAAGCACCTATCACAATTTCTATCACTGGTGCTGCTGGCCATATTGGTCATTCGCTCATTCCTCGAATCGCCTCTGGTGCCCTCTTTGGGCCAGATCAGCCGATTGCTTTGCGTCTCATTGAAATTGAATCTGGTATGAAGTCACTGGAAGGAGTGGTGATGGAACTTCATGACTCTGCATTTCATCTGGTAGAATCCATTGAAACCACCTCCGATCCTAATCTTGGATTTCAAGGAGCTCATTGGGCTTTCCTCATTGGAAGTGTACCTCGCAAAGCTGGTATGGAGCGGAAAGATCTTCTTGGCATCAATGGAAAGATTTTTGTTAGTCAAGCTCGGGCGATTGCAAAAAATGCCGCTTCCGATGTCCGTATACTTGTTGTTGGTAATCCAGCGAATACAAATTGCCTCATTGCGATGAATAACGCTCCTGAGATACCTCAGGAGCGCTGGTATGCCATGAGTCGCCTTGATGAAGATCGAGCACGTGCTCTTCTAGCGCGAAAAACAAAGCACCATTCACGTGATGTAAAAAAAATGACCATTTGGGGAAATCATTCCAGCACCCTGTATCCTGATTTTGAGCATGCATCGATTAATGGAAAGCCTGTCACCGAAGTAATTTCTGATCGTGCCTGGTTAGAAAATGATTTTATCACACATGTCCAACAACGAGGTGCTGCTATCATTGCAGTACGCGGTCTCTCATCAGCACTCTCTGCAGCCAATGCCGCTATTGAAACGGTTCGCTCCATTAATGAAGTGACCCCCCATGATCAGTGGCATAGCGTCTCGCTTTGCTCGGATGGAAGCTATGGAATTGATCCAGGACTCATTGCCTCCTTTCCGACCCGTTCGGATGGAAATCGAGTTTCCATCGTGCAGGGGCTGCCTATGAGTTCTTTTGCAAAAAAGAAGATTGAGGCTACAGTTCAGGAATTACGTGAGGAAAAAGCGGCTGTTGCTGACTTACTGCCTCATTAACCTGCATATTTCATCCAGATCTACTGCATAAGCCGGGAAGCACGTGTGGATGCTGCGTTAGACTCCCATTTTGACTTGGGAGGTGGGGACTCAGAGCTTCTTTTGTTGCTCATATCTTGCCAGCTCTTCTAAACGACGCTCATGTCGTCCAAATTCAAAAGGGGTTTTCAACCAAAGAGCAACGAGCTCTTGAGCTGTTTCTAGAGAGAGCATTCTTTCACCAAGCGAAAGAACATTAGCATTATTATGCGCTCGAGAAAGACGAGCCGTCTCTTCATTCCAAGCAAGAGCACAACGAATTCCGGGAACTTTGTTGGCAGCAATGGCCTCTCCATTACCAGAGCCACCAAGGACAATAGCACGCTCGCACTCTCCTGAAGCCACTTTCTGAGCTGCTGCGATGATGTATTTTGGATAGTTCGTTACCTCCAAACTATCTGTACCGCAATCGATGATTTCATGGCCTTGAGCAAGGAGCATTTTTTTCAATGCTTCTTTGTAGAGAAAACCAGCATGATCTGAACCAAGTGCAATTTTCATTAATGGAAAAATTAAGTCATCCTAAGGTCACCTTTTTTTTGAGAATTCAAAAAATCAGTATAGGCATGACGGATTCCTGACTCGAGATCAAACTTGGGCCTCCAGCCAAGGGCTAAGAGTTTGCTGCTATCCATGAGCTTGCGCAGAGTACCATCAGGGCGAGTAGTATCCCACTCTAAATCCCCTTGAAAAGCAGTAATACGCGCAATGAGCTCCGCAAGTTCACGAATAGTCACATCACTGCCACTCCCGACATTGATCCAATCTGGTGGAGTTTCGCAATGCAAAAGAAGAACAAGTGCTTCTGCTAAATCATCAACATGGAGAAATTCACGGCGACTTTTTCCCGTTCCCCAAAGTGTCACAGAAGAAGCATTCTTTTCCCGAGCCTCATGAAAGCGGCGCAGGAGTGCAGGAAGGACATGAGAGTTTTCGAGATGATAGTTATCTCCAGGACCATAGAGGTTGGTGGGCATGGCAGAATGAAAAAGGACTCCATATTGCTGCCGATAAAATTGACAGAGCTTGAGCCCTGCAATTTTTGCAATCGCATAGGCTTCATTGGTTGATTCTAAGGAAGAAGTCAGCAAGCACTCTTCTTTCATAGGTTGAGGGGCTTCCCTCGGATAAATACAGGAACTTCCTAAAAATAAAAGTCGCTTCACATCATGACGATAAGATTCGTGAATAAGATTGTGGGCACTTGCAAGGTTCTCATGAAGAAACTCCGCAGGATAGGTAGCATTGGCATGAATTCCACCGACTCGAGCTGCCGCAATGAGAACAACCTCCGGTTTTTCTTGGTTAAAAAAAGAGCGCACTGCTACCCCATCACAGAGATCCAATTCTTGACGCGTACGAAGAATAAGCTGTTTGTATCCTTGAGCTTCAAGTGCTCGCACGAGAGCAGAACCAACCATTCCACGGTGACCTGCAACATAAATACGAGAGGAGTGAGGAAAGCTTATTGTGTTCATGAAAGAGAAGAATTTATCTTTTGTGAATGATTTTCTATAACCACACAATTTATCGGAGGATAACCCCAACAGATTTTTTTAGAGTCATTTTATGAAGGAACCTGAGTTATTTTCTATTTTTTAAGTTGAGCCACAATCTCTTGATGCGCTAGTTCCTGACGGGCGATTTCTAAATCAGCTTCGGTCATGATTTTGACAAGCTCTTTGAATTTTACTTTAGGCTCCCAGCCGATGTGACGTTTTAATTTTGAAGGATCCCCGATGAGTAATTCAACTTCACTTGGCCGTTCGTAGCGCTCATCATGTTCCACATATTTTTCCCAATCGAGATCAAGAAGACCAAAACATTCCTGACAAAATTCCCGGATGGTATGGGTTTCCCCAGTTGCACAAATATAATCATCAGCATGCTCTTGCTGAAGCATGAGCCACATCACCTCAACATATTCCTTGGCATAACCCCAGTCGCGCTGGGCATCAAGATTTCCTAAGAATAATTTTTTCTGGAGACCGAGTTTGATTCGAGTGGCAGCACGTGTGATTTTTCGTGTTACAAAAGTTTCACCACGACGAGGGCTCTCATGATTGAAGAGAATTCCATTGGATGCATGAAGTTTGTAGGCTTCGCGGTAATTGACCGTAAGCCAATAGGCAAATACCTTAGCACAGCCGTAAGGCGAGCGAGGGTGAAAAGGTGTTGTCTCCCTTTGTGGCACCTCGTGCACTTGGCCAAACATCTCTGAGGAGGAGGCCTGATAAAAGCGAACATTTTGAGCAATCCCTGCCTCACGAATGGCTTCTAATAATCGAACGGTACTCAGACCTGTAACATCCCCGGTATATTCTGGAATATCAAATGAGACACGGACATGGCTCTGAGCTCCGAGATTATATATTTCATTAGGCTTTAAATCATAAAGTAATTTTACCATCTGAACCGAATCAGCTAAATCACCATAATGAAGAAATAATTTCGTCCCATGGATATGGGGATCATGATAGAGATGATCAATTCTACTCGTATTAAATGTGGAGGCACGGCGGATTACCCCGTGAACTTCGTATCCCTTTTCTAGGAGTAACTCTGCGAGATAAGAACCATCTTGCCCTGTAATACCTGTAATTAATGCTTTTTTCATAGAAATTTTTGTATCTGCACTTCCTCTGCTACAATGAGCAACTTCATCTTAAACTTTTCTTAGTGAACATGAACCCAATGTTCCTCAACTGAGCCGACGAGGGGATTCGAACCCCTGACCTGCTGATTACGAATCAGCTGCACTACCACTGTGCTACGTCGGCAACTTATTGGAATTGATCGGACTGTTGAGTCTCTAAAATAGGATCGAGTGATGTCAAGGAGGAGCTACTCTTTTTTAGAACTATTTGTAAAAGAGCTCTCCGATGGGAGTGTTAACCCACATATTTCATACTGATTGCGACCTCCTTGTCACGATCAGTATGAAATATTCGGGTTATGCTATTACGCAGTGTTGCGTGGACCCACGATTCCTTCTATGATTAAGGATCTTCATGAGCGCTAGCACCACCCTTACTCCCTTATCAGAAGCTGAAGCAGGCCCTATTTTGTCGGTAGTACGACTCGACGGTAATGAAAAAGTATGTCGCCGCTTACGTGAAGTAGGATTTTGTGAAAAAGCAGAAATTCGCTTGTTGAGTCGTGGAGGGCAAATGATTTGTCATGTGTGTGGGACGCGTTTAGCGTTAAGTCGAAAATTAGCTAAGAAAATATGGGTCCAACCTTTTTCTTCGAGCCTTTCAACATCTTCTAAAAAACAATGAACCTCTCCCTCTGCGCATTACAACCGAATGAAGAAGCCGTTGTTTTAGAATTACCCAAGGAAGAACGTATTGCCAACCGACTCCGTGAAATGGGACTTCTGCCAGGTACCACTATTGTTTTCGTACGTCGCGCCCCACTAGGCGACCCTCTTGAAATAAGGTTGCGCGGTTATAGTCTTAGCCTACGTCAAAATGAAGCTGCCTCCATTCTTGTAAAAAAAAGAGAGGCTTGAAAAGACAAACTCCATCCACGAGCAACCCAGGAACAATCTTCACAGCAATGCATCCTAAGAAACATTTCAAATGTTATGCTGTTGTGGGCAATCCTAATAGCGGAAAGACGACCTTGTTTAATGCCTTAACCGGATTACGACAAAAAGTCGGTAACTACCCTGGAGTTACTGTAGAAAAAAAATCTGGTCAATTTATCGGCCAGCATGGTGAAAAAATTGAACTCCTCGATCTCCCAGGGAGCTATAGTTTAAATTCGCATGCCCCAGATGAATGCGTGACACGTGATGTCTTGCTGGGATTACGCAGTGATACACCAAGGCCCGATCGAATCCTCTGTGTGATGGATGCATCGCATTTGGAGCGCAACCTCTATTTCATTACTCAGGTTTTAGAACTGGGCCTCCCCACCATCATCGCCTTGAATATGATAGACCTTGCTCAGTCTCAAGGAATCGTCATTGATGTTCAAAAACTCTCTCAAGAATTAGATGTTCCTGTGATTGCCTGTCAGGCCAATCATCAAGAAACAGTACTTCCTCTCAAGCTTGCACTGAGTCGTGCAGAAATCAATCGTAGTTCCTGGGCACAAAAGCTTCCCTCTCCGTGGATGCGTGCTATCGATGGGGTTGCTGCTGTTTGGGCTCATGCAGAAGAAAAAACATCCCAACGTGACCCACTCCTCCGAATGAAGTCTCTCCTTCTCTTGGCCTCTCCAGATGCTGAAATAGAATCTTTATCAAAAGAAATGAGAGCAGGTTCTGCACTCGGCATTGCACTGGCACAACGATCCATGCTTGATCGTGAATTACCTTTGTGGAGGGAGGTCCTCGTTTCTGCCAGGTACGACCGTATTACCGAGCTGTGTCAAGCAGCTCAAGGACGCAGTAGCGTAGCCAGTGATGCGATGACACATCATTTAGATGAAGTCTTAACACATCCACTGTGGGGATGGTTTGGATTTCTTGGAATCATGGGCCTCATGTTTCTTTCTATTTTTGTTATTGCTGCCTATCCGATGTCATGGATCGAAGCAACTTTTGGATTCCTAGGAAATCTTGTGAGAGAAATGATACCGCAAGGTGACTTACGAAATCTTATTTCCGATGGGATTATTGCTGGCATCGGTGGAGTCGTTACTTTTTTGCCACAGATTTTGGTCCTCTTCTTTTTTATCGGATTACTTGAGGACACAGGCTACATGGCACGTGCCGCTTTTCTCATGGACCGTGTGATGAGCAAGGTGGGATTACACGGAAAGTCCTTTATTCCTCTCTTGAGTTCTTATGCCTGTGCCATTCCTGGAATCATGGCAACACGCACTATTGAAAACGCAAAGGATCGTCTCGTCACCATCCTCGTAGCGCCACTCATGAGCTGCTCGGCACGACTTCCGGTTTATGCACTAATGATTGCAGCTCTCTTTCCAAAAGGGACTGCTTCTATATGGATTCAGGGAGCTATCATGATGGGTCTCTATCTTTTTGGGACATTTACAGCACTTGGTTTTGCCTGGCTTTTCAAAAAAACAATTCTTCAGGGCGAGACCCCTGTTTTTTTAATGGAGCTGCCTCCCTATCGCTGTCCGGCATTCAAACATGTATTTTTACAAATGATCCAGCGTGCAGAGATGTTTTTAAAACGTGCAGGGACAGTCATTTTAGGTATTTCTGTATTACTCTGGTTTTTAGCAAGCTTTCCAAAGAAGCCCTCTTCCGATGCGAGGAATGGGAATACTCCTTCTCAAAATACTATAGCATCTGCGACATCAGATAAAGCGGCTCAGCTTGAATACAGCTATGCTGGCCACTTTGGACACTTCATAGAACCTGTGATTGCTCCACTTGGATTTGATTGGAAAATTGGCATCGGGCTCGTTGCTGCTCAAGCAGCTCGAGAAGTCTTTATTAGCACCCTAGCAATTATCTATCATGTGGAGAACGATGAAGAGCATCCTGATTCGCTTAGTACTACATTGATCCAGGAAAAGCGTCCTAATGGAACGCTCGTTTACACCCCCCTCACCTGTCTCTCGATTCTTGTTTTCTTTGTTCTCTCCATGCAGTGTATTAGCACCTTGGCGGTTGTTCGCCGTGAAACGAACAGCCTGCGTTGGCCGCTCTTTCAATTTTGCTATATGACAGGGGCTGCTTATTTAGCCTCTCTATTGATTTACCAAGGAGGAAGATTGTTAGGATTGATGTGAACGATGGTGTCACATAAAAGCTCCAAAAACGCCTTGGACAATCATTGAAATTTCATTACTGTCATGGAATGAATAATTGGCTACCACCTCTTCTAGGCGGTCTTGTTGGAACCGCAATCATGACATTTTCATTGTTACTGCCAAAATGGTTAGGCTTTGGACAAGTTGATGTCATTCGTGCCGTTGGAACACTCCTCACGCGAAAGGTCCATCATTCCTTTCTCCCAGGATTCATTCTTCACCTTCTTTCAGGGATCATTTTCGCCTACGTTTATTATTTTATTCTCACGCTTTCACACATTCCCTTCAATGCATTAACTGGATTACTCATGGGAACACTCCATGGAGTTGTGGTGATGTTACTCGTCTCCATCATGATTATGGAACATCATCCAATAGCCTATTACCACTCTAGGGGCCCTATGACCGGGTTTGCTCAACTCCTAGCTCACATGCTTTACGGAACAATTGTAGGAGCTGTTGTGCAGTTGATGAGTATGAGATAAAGTTTTTATCCTCCTGCAACAACGCTGAGAATTTCAATCTGGTCACCAGATTTGAGGGATGCTTTCTCAAGTTCGCTTCGAAGCAAGGCAAGTCCGTTCTGTTCCACTAAAACTGTGGAAATGGGAAGCTTCAATTCCTTAAGAAGCTCCACGAGTGTGAGAGCTTCAACGAAGCGTTCCTTTCCATTGAGTTGAATAGAGACCATTAGGAATGAGTTGTTAGAATTCCAGCATCCCAATCTTTCCAGACTGGCTCGAGTCCTAATGATACAAGCATTTGTGCAATAGTCTCAGGAGAACGATGATCAGAGATTTCAAACTGCTCGGTAGCTTCTGTTGCACTGCAAGAGGGTTGGACTGCTTTCCCACGAATAGTGTGATGTAGCTGATCCTTCCCTTGCCCTGTATAGCCACCAGGCTCAGTATGGCTTCCAGCACTCATCACCGTCACCCCCAAAGGAGCCATGGCATCACGAAAAAAAGACTCCTCTCGCGTACTCATGACTAATTGAATGGTAGGGAAGGTCATTCGAAGTGCAAAAAGAAGCTGTGCGAAATCATGATCATGAAAAGCAAAACGAGGTTCGAAATTTCCTGCTGCAGGACGCAAGCGGGGTAAGCTTACAGAAAGCTGGGCTTTCCAGCAATGGCGTTGCAAGAAAAAAAGATGTGCTGCAAGTGCCAGAGCCTCTTCCCTCCAATCAGAAAGACCGAACAACACACCAAGACCTAATCGAGCAAATCCAGCACTATAAGCACGCTGCAAGGAATCAAGACGCCCATTAAAATCTTTCTTAGGCCCAGCTGTATGAAGCTCCTGGTACGTTTTCCTATTGTAGGTTTCTTGATAAACAATGACCCCTTCAGCTCCAACCTTCACCAAAGAACGATATTCTTTTTCCTCCATGGGTGCTACCTCTAACAAAATACTGGGAAAGAGGGCTGTAAGGCGTTTGACACAGAGTTCTAAATAGCCACTGGAAACAAATTTAGGATGCTCTCCTGCAACGAGCAACACAGAGCGAAATCCTTCTTGAGTTAGATAAGCAGCTTCACAGGCCATCTGTTCAACATCAAGAGTCACTCGTAAAATGGGATTATCTCTTGAAAATCCACAATAAGCACACGAATTAATACACTCGTTGGATAAATAGAGAGGAGCAAATAAGCGCATCGTACGACCAAAATGACGACGTGTGATCGCTGCTGAAGAACGAGCCATCATTTCTAAAGCCTCCTTACTGCAGGGCTCTAGAAGTTTTTTAAAAGCATGCAATGATGCAGAGGGATTTTGAAGTGCCTCATCATAGTGTTGAGAAAAATTCATGTTATGTAATTTTCGATAAGACAAATCCTGCGAGCTCTCTCATTTCCTCTCGAGAAGGGGTCCTTCCCGGTGGTCGCAATTGATCTGTGAGTTGAGAAGTTAATTGAAGTTTTCCATCTTTCCAAACAAGAGCCGATGAGGCCCAGGGACCAACACGAAGAGGATCGCTCCAACGGTGAATGGCAATCAGCTTTTGGGGGTTGAGTGCAGCTGCAAGATGCATCGGACCACTGTCTGAACTTATCACAAAAGAGGCCCGACGCAACAGAGCAATAAGCTCTAGCAAACTGGTTCTTCCACTCCAATCGATAATATTGGGGGGAGCCAATTCTCCTATTTCACCTAGCAACCCTTGTCCCACAAGAACCACAGGAATTGTTTTTAAGGATGAAGCGAAGCTAAAGACTTGCTCTTGTGTCAGATTTTTTCCTTTCCCACGAGCATAAGGATGCACAACGACAAAAGGGCTCTCTATGGTAAAACCGGCAGGAATAGTGCCTTGGGGAAGTTCAAAGAGAGGGGCTTGAGATGAAAGTCCTAACACCTCGAGCACCTTCATATACCGCTCCACCGCATGATCGCGTGGGTCAACCTTTGCAATGGAAGAATAAAAAAAAGAGGCTCCCTCACGTGCATCGCTCAACCCAATAATATGACGAGCCCCAGAACATCGCGCCATCAATGCACTTCGTAGAAGCCCTTGCAAATCAAGAACCAGGTCAGGCTGCCAGTGACGCAAGGTACTAATCCATTGTAAAGAGCGATACCCTCCCAGGATTCCTCGAAATTGATCTCGAGGAAAAGGGATCGGTTCCCCAAGACCAGGATGATGATCGATGAGCACCTTGTAAGAAGGATGAATAAGCCAACGAATTTCCGTTTTTGGCCAGGCCTGATGTAATGCGGCTACAACAGGCAACGTATGAATCACATCACCTAGTGAACTAGGCTTAATTAAAAGAATACGACGTGGTTGATGATGCGGATAATTCACAAGGATAGAAGGAGCAAAGAGGGTAGCCTCAAATCAAACTCAAGAAACACAAAAAATATGTTTTTAATGAAAAATAATCGATGATGGGTTAACCCGAAATCGGTTTCACAATACTTTCCAGCCCCTTATTTTCTTTTTTTGTAGATTTTTTCTTCAAGATTTTTTTTTAATGCCAGCAATGAGGGAGTACGCTCTTCCTTTCCCTCCCCATAGAGCATCTGGAGCTGCTCATAGGCCTCCAGGTCATGATTCCCTGCAGCTGCTAATTCATAAACGATAAAGCGTCTTAAATATGAATGAGCTTCCGGTAATGTAGATGCCTTCGCAAAAGAAGCAGCTGCACCTTCATGATCGTGCAAACGATCCCGCAAAAGCACTCCTAAATATTCGTACAGCAATGAACTCTCTGGATTGTTCATGATTCCTTTTTCTAGGAACCTTCTTCCTGCATTAATAAAATAGTCTTTTTCCTCCTCATTGTTGACTCCACAACTGGCATTCCAGGCGAGTTCCCAAGAAGCCATTGTGTAATAAATGATCTCATGGGGTTGCAATAAAACAATACGCTCTAAGAGAGGTTCCATCTTATTCCACTCTTTTGTTTCCCAACAAACTTCCACTCGCATCCATAACCAAATCGATAATGGAATACGCAATCCTCCAAGAAGAGCCACGCTTGCTGATTCTCCCAACTCTTTACTAAATAATTGAGCCAACGAATCCTCACTTTTTATTTTAAAAAAAGAGCTCTCATTTCTTTGCCAGAAAAGAATCGCACTACTCAAAAAGAGAAAGAGCAGAGCAACCCTGCATATTTTATGAAGTTTCTTAGCAATGGAGACCCTCCCTTTGATCATTTGAACTCCCGACGTTGAAAAAGGAAACACCCCATGAGGAGATAGACTCCTCCATAGATGATCCCTAGTTGTAGCATCGAAAGAACATAAGAAGAATCCTCGGAGAGGGGTGTAGCCCTCATTTCAATGATGTTAAAAAATGAGAGATCAGGAATAAGAATAAAAGGAATCTGAATTATCCTTAGCAACCAACCATGCAAAGAAGTGAGATTTACAAACAGGATGGAGGCACTCTTCTCTAGATGTCCTATCATATAGAGTGCCATGGCACTCATGATCGTAAAAAGGGAAGAGCTTGCTATCGTAGAAATGAGTAAGGTCATTGCAGCAAGGAGAGAGGCTTTTAAAAACGAAGCCAGTAGCATGACAAAAAAAAACCTCCCCTCACCGTTGGGTTTCCAAAAAGTCTGTAGCATGAGAAGACCAAAGCTTCCAGTAGCTATGACAAGCAGCAGTAGAATTCCCAAAAATCTACCTAGAAAATATTCATAACGGGGCAAAACTCTAGCTAGAATCATGATCTCTTCACCATGAGAAATGAGTAAGGGAGCTGATACCACAATCGCTAAGAGACTTAAAAACAGGGAAAATAGACCCCCATTCATTTCCTCCAAGAGACAACCTCTCTCTTGAAAAGAATAATGGAGCAAGAGCCCTCCTAGAGCTAAAAAAAAGAGAAAAAGTAATGCAAAGAGAGCCCCTACTTGTTGATGCATTAACTCCTGAAACGTCATACAAGCGAGGATCCAGAGACGTCGTAACGAGAGCAAAGCTCTGTTCATAATTTTGGAACCAGGAAGCGTGTTCCGATATCTTCTCCTGCCAGTGCCATTTCAATTTGACCTGGCTGACGTCCATCAGCAATCACCGTCTCAATACCGGCCTCCATAGCAGCTTCTACAGCCTTAAGTTTAGTAATCATACCACCACGAGAATGCTCCCCTTTCTCTGGAGTCACATGACATAAGATTTCGCGAATGTCGATCACCTTAGGAATACGCCTTAGAACAATACCTCCTTCTCGAGCCATTAGCCCATCAGAAGTAGTTAGCAAAAGCAAAAGACGTGCTTTCATCATAATTGCCACCTCGGCAGAAAGCTGATCATTGTCTCCTAAATTTAACTCTTCTGTAGCCACAGAATCATTTTCATTAATGATGGGAAGAACATTCGGAGATGCTAGTAGTTTCTTTAACGTTTCTTGGGCATTGGAGCGCCGCTGCTCGGTAAAAATATCTTCATGGGTTAAGAGCAACTGAGCAGTAGTAATTCCATAATGCACAAAGCATCTGGCATACGCAGCCATCAAGGCAGGTTGGCCCACAGCAGCACATGCCTGCTTTCCAGCGATATCTAAAGGACGCTTCTCAAGACCTAATGCATGAACACCTGCCGCAATAGCTGCACTGCTCACAAGAATACAAGGGATCCCCTGCTTGATGAGATGACTTACTTCTTTTGCAAAACGGCTTATTTGAAGATGATCAATCGCACAACCGCCAGGTTCAGCTAGAATGCCGGTGCCAAACTTAAGAACGATTGGAGAACGAGGCTGGAGGTGCAAAGGCATAGCTGGCCACTATTAAAAAAATACCCTAATGATTCAACCTAAAAACGCAGATCGAAACGAAAAACAGGATGAAAAAATGTGATCTAAAAAAATTAAACACGAGTAGAGTGTGTTAGATTTTTAATTTCTATTCACATTTTTATGTTCGAAATACAAAAAGAGGAAGCTTTCATGAAAACGCTAAGATCGACTCCTCATTAATTCCAAAAATCCTGCTTCTAGTGCTAAAGCCTCTTGCACCCCCTGTTCAAGCGAGTTCCGAAGGGACTCAACGATTTCTAGGGCACGTAATAGGGATGCTGCTTTGGAATCTATCTCGGAATTTTGTTGCTGATAAAGTTTCCTTAAGCAGGAACCAAAATAGTTAGTAACCCCTGCAATCAATAGGGACCTCGATTCCAAAGCTGCTGCTTCTGCAGTTGCCTTGAAATGCTCTTCACGAAGATCCTCCCAAGAACCATCTGTTGTTTTTCCATACTGTTTTTTTTCAATTTGAAACTCCTCTTCAGCCTCTTCTAAAGCTTCTTTTCTGGCAGTAGAGAGTAATTCTTGAAAAGCCCGTACACATTGAAAAGCAGCTGTAGCATCTTTAGGAGCATCCTCTTTAAAAAACTCATGCATGATTATTTCTATTTTTTTTTCGATCTCAGACTCTAAAAAAAGATCTTTTTCGTGCAGAGAGATAACAAGAGAGCGGGATCGAATCGTTGCCAGGATCGCCTCTGGCAAAAGAGTTACTAATAATAAAACCGTTTTATCGGGAGGTTCTTCGAGTGTTTTTAAAAAAGCATTTGCTGCTGCGGGAACCATTCGGTCGGCATCATGAATTACAGCAACTTTATAGGAGCTTGCTTGAGGCTTGAGATGAAGTTTTTCCTCAAGATGGCGCATTTGCTCTGTGAGAATCTTGCGTGCTTTAGACTCTGGTTCTACTAAATGAAAATCGGGATGTTCTGAGAGGTGCAATAGACTACACCCCAAAATTCTCGAAGCAATCTCTTCACTAAGGAGTCCTACCTCCTTTTGAGATGTCCCACAAAGAAGATAGGCATGACCGAGACGATTCTCTTCCATTGCTTTTTTCAGTAGTAGAAAAGCTTCTTGTTTAGAAAAGGCCATAAGAACGTGAAAGAATCAAAATATTCGGGCTAGCTGCTTAAGGTCGAAACCAACCTATTGTTAACAGAGCATTTTTTGTTGAGCTCGTTGAGGATTTGCTCAGCAACTTGCTCAGGATGTTGTGAAGCATCAATGACAATCCATCGATCTGGTTCAGCAGCTGCTAGATTCAAATACTCCTTTCGTACCGCTTCATAAAAGGCCTCTGGCTCCTGTTCCATACGATCTGGTGTTTCCATTTTTTTATTTCGTTCGCTCATACGAGCGCGACCAAGTGAGATCTCTTGATCAAGTAAAAGAGTGATATCAGGAATCAAACCTCCCGTTGCAATCTGGTTAATCATAGCCACATGATCGCTATTCAAGGCTCGAGCTGCCCCTTGGTAGGCGGTTGTGGAATCGAGAAAGCGATCACAGAGAAGAATAGCTCCCCGCTTCAATGCAGGCTGTATCACCTCCCGCACGAGTTGTGCACGACTTGCCGCAAAAAGAAGTAATTCTGCCTCTGCTGCAATTGAGACCTCCTCCCCCTCATGTTTTAAAAGATAACGAATTTTTTCTCCGAGTGCTGTTCCTCCAGGCTCACGTAGGAGAACAATTTCATGGTTAGGGTTTTTTTTACGTAAATATTTTTCGAGATAAGCGATTTGAGTCGATTTACCACATCCCTCAGATCCCTCAAAGGTGATAAAAAATCCTGGTGTTAACATGTCGATCGCGAGATCTTATCAAGAATCTTCTTTAATGTACCAAAAAAAATGAAAAAGCATTCTTTTCCAAGCTACTGGCTTGTCAAACAAGAACCAAGCGCCTACAGCTGGGAAACCTTTGTGCAGGAGGGGCAAACAGAATGGACTGGAGTGCGTAATTTTCAAGCACGCAATAACCTTCGTTTAATGCAAAAGGGGGACCAGGTTCTTTTTTATCATAGCGTGCTCAAGCCAAGGGTGGTCGGACTTGCCGAAGTGATTACAACAGCTTATCCCGATCCAACAGCCAAGGAAGGTGACTGGAGCTGCGTAACACTTAAGCCAACGCATGCTCTCAAGCGTCCGGTATTGCTTCAAGAAATCAAACTAGATCCCGCCCTTCATGGAATAGCTCTACTAAAGCAATCTCGTCTCAGTGTAATGCCAATCACAAAAAATGAATTCTTAAGAATTGTAGCACTAGGAGAAAACGCTTTTCCATGAACCCGGATATTTCATACTGATCGTGAGGAGGAAGCTGCGAAGGCTGATAGGAGCCTAACACAGCATCACCCCTTGCTTTCCGACTTCCGTAGGTGATCGGCATGAAATATCTAGGCTAGCTCTAACCCGCATATTTCATATCTATTCTGCTGCGGCTTGCGAACACCTGATGGATACTGCGTCAGCTTCGAATTGCTCCTCGGGCAGTATGAGACATACAGCCGTCGTCGCAATCTATCACCTTCGTTGACTCGCTCGCTCCCGCTCGTCTCGCCCTTTCAGGGCTGCCCCCTTAACCCGGATATTTCATACTCAATCGTCATGAGGCGCCGTGCAAAGCTTATTAGTACAAGGAGGGCGAAGGATTGGGATGCCGGGCTGTATGTTTCATACTGTCCAAATCACAATTCGAGACCAACGCAGTAATGATGAGCTTTCCACAAGCCGTAATAGATTTAGTGTGAAATATCCGGGTTAA
>Ga0114975_10001175_pt1 | contig 19002 bp, 21 predicted proteins | sample S_130626_EF_Meta_FD_87031 | JGI IMG/M metagenome (GOLD analysis project Ga0114975, IMG submission 87031) | Freshwater microbial communities from Lake Simoncouche, Canada to study carbon cycling - S_130626_EF_MetaG | ecosystem: Environmental > Aquatic > Freshwater > Lake | place: Lake...
ATCAAATTTTTCATTAATAATTCATTTTGAGTATGAAGATTATTTGAACAATAAAGAGACATTATGTAGATATACTCATCGAATTTTTTATGTTTTTTTACAAATATAATATATATTTCGAGAACCTATCGTTTTTTGTAAATAGTAATAGTATTTTTGTAGTACAACTGGTGAATGATGTGACTTGAATAATTTTTTTTTAGAAATAAAATGTATTATGGTAATATATAATGAGCAGACCAAATATAAAAAGAGTATTCGACCAACTTGGACATTTTGATGTATTTGATGCGGATATTAAAGCATCTAAACTCGCTACTGGACACGTGTATGTAAATATATATACGAATGCTGAAGGCACAGCATATGCAAGTGATAATATTGGTAACCCCATTGAAAACCGACTGGTATTTTATACTAGATATACTCTTCCCTATACCGATGCTACGAATAATACGGTAGTCGGTAAAATGAGAATCTATTTTGTTGGTAATAATTATTTTGAAGTAGGAAATGATAACGAAACTGGATATTGGTATTCAATTCAAGGTTTAACACCATATGCGGTAAATCAATTGACATAATAACTTAATATGTTGTGAAAAAATGAAATAAAGATAAACGATTAATTTATGTAAAATGCGAGTAAAACTAAGTACCAAATATCAAGAAGAACGTGAGGATATATGTAAGCGATTGATAAAAATTTTGGAATTGAAGGAGGATAATACGTTTTTATTAAGTGATTTGGATAATAATATCGAAAAACAAAATGTCATCTTGAATATGAAAGAAGAAATACAGAAACATTTTGCGTGTTCGACCATATCGAGTTTTAAACCGAATTTTAATTGTAAGAGGCCGTATTTGAATATCGTTCGTAGTATATTACGTAAGCAGGGATATGAATTTAAAGGTGATGATATATTGATGAAACAAGGAGATGGGACATATAGAAGAACCATAAAATATAGAATAGGTATGAAGAATAATGAAAATAGTGTATGAATATGTAAAATGTAAAGAACATAAAAAATACATATTATGATAGATAATAATATGTATCCATTAAGAATATATTACGCAGTATGTTTGCCGTATATTCTACCGATTACTACTTTGGTAGGGTTATATTCGGGTGTTCGAGAAATCGATTATTTGATACAACGTAGAGTACCATTAGACAAAAATATGTTTCTTAAACACGCTATGGGGAATTATGCATTTGGTATGATTATCGGTCTTACATATCCCATTAGCTTACCGTTGATTACTGGACATTATATGTATTCGACGTATAAAGAACGGTGTAGAATGAATGGTTAATCATAAACGACTTAAAGTTTTTTTGTAAATAAGAATGAAGATGAATGACTTTCTTTATTTATATATCCAATTTGCTATCTATATGATATCGACGGTAGTAATTGGTAGATTCTTAGTATTACATTCGTCTCTCATAGAAGCGAATCGAAAAAAGATTATAAAAATAACGAAAATTGCGGTAGATAATTATAAACAATTACAAAACCAAATAGATATGTTATTTTGTTCCAATAGAGATATTATAACGGTATATGATAATAAAATGAAAGATGTTATCAATTATCAAGAAAAACTAGCGGATAAATTACATACGAATATATTGAATTTACAGGAAATGATTGGAAAGACGAATTGTGAAACACTTCATATAACCGAAAAAATTCATATTACAAAGGATGAAATCGAAGAAAAAATATCGAATATCATACAAATGCAACAAAGAATGGTTGTGTATATAGAAAATAATATCAATGAACTCAAAACACATTGCTATAAAAGAATTGATAATGTGTGATTTATTCATAAAAATTGAACAGCTTTTTATGAATATGGTTATGTTATCCAATAAAATGACTATTAATATTCAAGTTGATATTACAATTCGAAGAGACAAAGTCTCTGACTTTTTAGAAATAATAAACGCCGATAAGAAAACGGCATTAGAAACGGAAGGTGGTATTATTTCATCTTTTGAAATTATTAGTAATGAATCCGATCCTAATCATTTCACTCTTACTCAAACAGTAACATCGAAAGAAGATTTACTACGCCATATGAAAAATGCACATTATAAATGGAAGGAATTTATGAAAACTGGTGCCGTATTATCATATAATCATAAATATCTATAATACTTTGTCTTTTACTCCGATTGATTTGAAATAATATTGATTATATAACACATTTTTATCCAATGCCTTTGCTAATGTTTTATCGCTAATGTTTAGTTTTTTTATGCAGTCGTATTTACATATAAATTCTTGGATTAGATTGTGATTGTTATCATATTGTCCTACTCCATCTTTGTATAATAATGGTTCTCCATTTTTTTCTATAAAATCATCACGTAATTCATCGCTACAATTGTCATATAATACATAATAATGTCCATTTGATATTGTTTCATTTTTAACTGGATTGTCTAGTGCAGATAATGATTGATAATTATTATATCTACAGGCGGTTTTTCTATCTAGATAGACATTTAGAATTTCAGTTTTTTCTTTATTTAGTTTTGCAATATAACCTAGATTTTGGATTTTTGTTTGTTTTGTTGGTTGTATATTTTCTATAACATTTGGGTCTTTATCTCTTTCCGCATATAACCATCGATAACCGTGATATATTATATTTTCTTTTACAGCCTTATCGATACTTGGTCGTTTTAATTTGAAATTAAAATTTTTTATGCATTCTGCGACTGATTCATATACTTTTACCAAACACATTGTTTCTGGATTTATTTGTTGTAATCTCGGCCCTAATGTAGGTAATGGTTGTTGGAAATTAGTAGTTGTTTTAATTTGATTAGAACTTAATTTATCTAATATTTCTTTATTCGATTTTTCCAAATCTGTTATTTTTTTCAAAATTTTTGTTTGGTTTTCTAATATTTCTTTGATTTGGTCTTGATTAATAATGTCGTTATTGATTTCTTGTTTTTCTTTAGTTAATGTATTCGAATTTATAATTTGTTTATATGTATCTAATTCTAACTGTAATTTTTGATAATCATTATTATTATATTCATTGAATTGTTTAATATTCATTTGAATAATTTTCAGGATTGTTCCATAAGATAGTTTCTTTCCAACTAAAAATAGTTCTCGTTCAGTTTCGTGACCTTTTAAATCAGTTACTCGATTGAATCTTATATTTTCGTGGTTGTGTAAAAAATTTTCAAATTCTTTACTTTTTACTACCGAAAAACAATCTAATAGTAAAACTTCATCGTAATGTGATTTATGTTCGTTATATCTATGTTGAATTCCTTTACGACTTTCACCGATTTTTACAATGTATTCACCAGAATCGTACGATTTCACCTTTATAATATAAACGATTGAACCAGCAGACGCAAATTCTCTTAATAAAATTTGTTCTCTTTCTTTTTGAATTTTTTGGTTTATTTCTTTTTTATTTTTGTCTTCTATTTGTTGAATCTGTTGTTTTGAGTTTTCTAGCTGTAATTTAAGTTCATTGCTTTCTTCTTCAATTGTTTTTTGTAGAATTTCTTCTAATTTTATAAAATATTCGTGAATTTCGCTAGCCTTTTTTGTTTCTGCCTTTATACAAAATAATTTGAATGCTTTTATGGTCAGCATAAAGGTTTCTTTATTATGACCCCCATGTTTTTTGTTGTCAGAATCTTGCTTAACCAATAGGTTAAGCAAGTTTTTGTAATCTATATCAATAATAAAATTTTTTTCTAATAACATTACCGCTTTTTGTTTAGTAGAAAACCCTAACCATTTCCATATATTATCTAAATCAATAACAAAATCAGTAGTTGAATTATAATTTAAATAGCAATAAAATGAAGCGATAAATAATTGTTGTTCCTTTTCTGTAAAAGAATCCTTAATTTTACTTAGTAATTTATTATTGTAAGCATTTGTAAGCTTGGTAATGGGGTTGTCTTCAATTAGATTGACTATGTCGATAGTTTCCATAATTATATACAATAATTGCGTATTTTCCTTTATGTTGTTTTCGCTTTTAATAATAAAAAGCAAGAATTAATATAAATTATTTTTATGAATTTAAATTAATTTTTTATTTTGTGACGATAAATGATAACAAAAAATACCGAATAGCCTCCTCAATTTGAGTAAGCTACGCCTGCCATACCCGACATGACACGTAAGACGTTGTAATTTACGGCATAAACTCTGACCTTTGATGTAGCAGTACCAGCGACGGCACCAGATGATAAAACCAATTGTAAAACGGCGTTATCAATTCTGGAGAAGTTGCAACTGCCTGATGGTTGGTGTTCTTCTGGGCGAAGAGCAAATGAGTAAACATTGATACCAGTATCAGGGGCACGGGTGTGATGTTGGAATGGTTGAACAACATCGAAGTATGAGCCTTCACGTTCAGAGAAACGATCTTGGCCGTTAAGTTGTAGCTTAGCAGTTACAACTGGGTTTTCGCCCCAACAGTGCATATCTAAGGCGGTTTCGGCAAGGACGAATGTACCAGCATCGGATAGACCAGATCCACCTAATGTGTTAGCTGTTCCGTCTAAGCGATTGAATACACCCTCGTGTCCGTGTTGTCCAGAGACGTCAATGGCACCAGCAAGTTCGAAAAGACCACTGGTAGTGATAACAGAGTCTAATTCATTTGGGCCACCAAATGCGTGGACAGCGTTTGGTAAAGCATCAATAGCATCAGTGTAGTTGAATGGTTGAGCACCAAGGGTCTTGAATAATGTTGAACCAGCTTCTAGGGATGAGCAGTAATCAACGTTGGCATCAGGTTGAACAACCCAGACCAATTCCTTGCAAGGATGGTTGAAGTTTAGCTTGATTTTATTACTGGAGCTTCCCACCGACTCATCGCCTGTAAATTGAAGTTGCTCGATAAGGTATTCGTGTGGGTTTTGGGCCATTTTACGACGTTCATCAGTGTCAAGGAAGATATAATCAACGTATAAAGATGCAGCAACAAGGGATTGTTGGTAAGCAGCAGATACAGAGATTGTTGAACCATTTGTGGCGGTAAGGTCTTGGACAGCCCACAAGCATTCTCCGATTGGGCGGAAATCAATGTTTATCTTAACATCGTGGTACTGTACGAACCACGTTATACCCCTCTTTTCAGAGTATTTATCAGCATTCTTAATTCGATAAACTTATTACATTAAGAACTTTGCTGGGGACTAGACTATATCTTAAGTCTTCTATGAAGTTGATTAGACTTCTCAGACCCATAACCATTTAGTCGTTGAACCTTCCTCGTATCCTTATCATATTGGAGTTAGAGGCTTGGCTGCGGATTATCTATTTCAGATGGTTTACCATCTTCATATGGGGCATTTTTACGATACCTGAGTTCTACTCTCAGCCACTGTAAGCTTTCGTTTACAGTTTCGTAGCCCTTATTTTGTGCGTGTTTTTGATTAAATCTATAAATATTAACAATATTGTTAAAGTAGTAGTGCAATAATATTTTATCACTTTTTTGTCTATTTTCATATGCAGTTAATGGTTGTAAATTTGTCCAGTTAAAGCAAATTTTCACATCGTTTTCTTTTGAAAAATCAAATTTATTTATAGGTAAAATATGGTCAATATTCCAATATTCACCTAAATTATTCCAATTCATATGTTCATCAAATCTAAATTCAAGCCACTTTTTAAACAATTCTATTTCGCACCCTAAGTATTTTGAAAATGATGTTTTTTTATTTTTTAACATTTTATGAATTTTGCTTCGTAATATTTCAGATATTTTGAAGTTCAAATCATTTTGTCGCTTTTCTTTGATTTTTAATTTACGAATTGGTAAATACTCTTTATTTTTCTCTTTGATATGTGATTTAACTTCTTCTCGATTTCTGTATTCTTGTCGTTGTATGTTAATTTCTTCTTTGTGATTATCTCTATACAATTTATTTTTATCAAGCAAAGTGTTTTTATTATTTTTATAATATTCTAAATTCTTTGATTTAATATGATCTCGATTTTCTAAATTATATTTACTTCGACAAGCTTTACAATCATATCTTAATCCGTCTGGACTAGAAGTTAATCGTCCATAATTATCATATGGTTTTTCATTTTTACATTTATAGCATATTTTAGACATTTCTCTATTACCTTTTATTGCACTGTTTTTATATTCTTTAAACACAAAATAATTTTCATCTTTAAGAACTTCCCGCAATTTGGATATGTTGCCTATTGCTAGTTAATAGCAAGAGACTAGCATCTGGGATTGACAATATTCATTGTCCCGAGACCACAACAAATTTTCCCCAAAGCATTGCTCGGATACTTTAGGTTGGATACTTTTCTGCCCTACAGATTTTAAGGCGATTAATGGCAATGCAAGACCAGGGTTTCTGCAAAACCAGAATTGAAGAGGAACATACAATGTGGTTTCTGGAAGAGCCTTGCGAGGAGCACACACTTGGGATGGGCCACCAGCAGAGGCACAAGGACCAGAGACTTCAGCGAATTTTGGGTCGCAGATGTATGTTAATTGAGTGGTGTTACCAATCATCTTGAAGTAACCACGTTGTTGTTCAGCAGATAGGGTCATTTGGTTCCAGATATGCATCCAGTCACCGTATTGACGGTCGATTCTTTGACCACCAATTTCAACTTCGACTTGGGCAATCAATTGTTCTCCAGGGAAATCTAACCAACGAGCATAAACACCGTCACTGCTTGTTGTTGCCATCGATTGGTTGATTTCTGGTAAGGTGACTTGTAAGTATGTGCGGTAAGCCAAATCACCGTTTCTGGAGATTGAGCAGGTTACACGACGACCGAAGTCAGCTTGGCCAGAGAAGGTTTGTTCAATGGATTCCATTGCGAAGTTTGTGTGTCTTCTGTATGACACTTTCCAGAAAGTGATTTCTGGTGTTCCTGTTAGGAAAACGTCTTGTGCCCCGTAGGCAACTAGTTGCATTACTCTACTACCCCTAAGTTTCCCTAGGGGGATGGACTGTATCTTAACCCGATTCAGGTTGCTTACACCTTCATTATCGAGCGATTACCGTTCAGTCTCTGACGGCTAACCATAGACTAGCATAGCGTCTTTAGGTTATTACCATGCGGATTACCCAATCTCTAACATTATTACTATACCGAAGTTCCATTCTTCGCCATATACTGGTTTCCCAAGCATACTTAGTAGTTAAAGCTCTAAGGGGTTTCCCGAACAACAAGTAATCTTGCAAGGTTTTTACACCTCACTAACAACTGACCAAATTTCAGGGGTCAAACCGAAGTTTCTACAAACAGTGCCTGATTGTTTGTAGCGGGTTGTTTTTCTGCTCTAATGTGCTTCAGTTGTCTGCTGTTACAATAACAACTGAAGCACGGGTTAAGCTCCACCCATTTGTCTGCTTTTTATATATACTTCTCAAAGAAAATAATTTTGTGATTTTCCTAAATAAATAAAAAAAATAGAAAAAATACAGCTTTTTACCTACATTTAATTCGAAATAAATTCTTTTTAATTTTTTATAAATATCATAAAATGGAGGTAGTCTTAATTCCATTTAATTATCGATTTTTGAATAGAATGTAGAGGGCGGATTTTGGGAATTTTTCATATAAAATATTTAGCAAAATGTCAGTCATTTATAGTTTTATATGAAATTATTTAATTTAGACAAAATTCTTTATGGGAAACATTAAGGAGAACTTTATTCGTTGGTTTTATGAAAATAAACTATCCTTATAATGTATAGTATGGACATACTAAAAGCTTTCTCGTTATGTGACGAACAATACCCCATAAACATTCAAGGTAATATCGAAAACCCTCTATTCCAAGCGAACCAAATTGGAAATATGTTAGGAATGGCAAATATAAGAAAAGTATTAGCTAATTATGGTAACGAATTAAAGGTAGTCACCGAAAGCTACACATTTGGTGGAAAACAAAAAACCACATTTTTAACCGAGGCTGGATTATATAGATTACTCGCTAGGTCGAATAAACCGATTGCTGAAAAGTTTCAATTATGGATGATACAAGTGTTAAAAGAAATACGTTTAACGGGAGAATACAAACTAAAACAACAATTCGAAATAGATTCAAAATTAATTCAACAAAACGCAAAAATAGAAATACATAATAAATTGTTACAAATATATCATCAAAAAAACGTGGTATATATATGTAAATTAAAAGATGAAAACAATGATAAATTTGTAATAAAAATAGGCTCAACCCAAAATATAAAAGAAAGAATGACGAATATATCCAATACTTATGGTGTTATACCACTGGTATTAGATGTATTTGAAAATTATCATCATATTAAATTAGAAAATGCAATTCATTCGAATGAAAGTATCAGAACATTATATTACCCCATTACAAAATTAAATGGTATCATTACAAAGGAAACATTTATTGTAAATGATGAAGAATACAAAAGTGTATTATGTTTGATAAACGAAGAAATAACAAAAATGAATTCACACGATATGACACCGAAACAAATGATGGAATTTCAAATAAAATTAAAAGAAATGGAAATAAAAGAGCAAGAAATACAGTTAAAAACGTACGAAGCAGAAATACGAAAAAAAGAATTGGATATGAAGAGTCAAGAAAACGACTCCGAAATGATAAATAAATTATCCGAAATCACCGAAAAAATCAAAACAGAACCAATCGAAGAAAAACAAGTCGAAGTAAATAACGAAATAGAGGTCTTAAAAAATACATTTGTTAAAAGACGAATACATTCACGTTCTCCAAAAGTCTTCCAATTTGATAAAGATACATTAGAACTGGTAACCATATATGATAGTGTAATAGATGTTATTCGTAATTTCGATGGTACATCACATTCAGCATTAAGGGAAGCAGCAAAAGCAAATACAATATATAAAAATTATCGGTGGGTTTTGCAAGACCGAGATATAGCGGAAATACCAAACCCACAACCTACGGTATTATCAAGTAATAAATCCATCGAATATATTGCAATGATAGATGTAAAACAAACGAAGATAATGCACGTATTTGCATCACAACGCGATGCCGCACAATCACGTAATTTAGCGGGGTTCTCGACGATATCAAGAGCCATCAAAAACGGTTCAATGTCATCCGGACATTATTGGAAACTATTTGATAAATGTTCTCAGGAAATGCAAGATGAATATTTATCGAAAAACTCTTTACCAGAAAGATTTATAAAAAAGAATAGTCGATTTGTTATACAGATAGACCCTATTACGAATAAAGAAATAAAACGTTTCGGATCCATTACGGATGTAACACTAAAATTTCAAATGTCACATATGACATTGAAGAAAGTATCCGATACCAATGAAATACATAATGGATATAAATGGAAAATCGCCGAATAAAAAATCTCCATATAGTATAGATGCCGTCAAAGAAAAGAAAAACGTGTAAAGTATATAAATCGTGTAAGAATGTACCTTGTGGAGAGATGATGAATCGTTGTCATCCATCGTATTGTTCGGATGGTTCCAAGAATTGGGGATTATGTAATATGGGACTCACAAACCCAGTATATAAAAAGTATTGTAAGAGTGAAGCAAAATGTCGAATGAGTCGTTCAAATAAGGTTTCGAGAGACCAAGTATATGTGAGTGAATTGAATCATAAATTACCGTATATTTGGCGACATTTAGGCCGAAAAACACGCCGTAAAATGGTGGCTTTGGCGAGAAAACCCATCGCCGAATTGGATATACCGTATATGAAACCATAAAAGAGTCGAAAGGTGTAAAATAATAATATCACATAATGTGTGAAATCATTATTTAGCGAGAGGCTTGGATGATAAAATTTTCTAAATAGTTCTCTTGAAAAATCTCTCTTTTGTTTTCGTGTTTTTTTGTGAAAATATAAGAGTCTTGTGATTTTTTGATTGTCCACCCATCTTCTAATGCATTGGTGATGAATAACATTTTTTGAAATTTTTTTCGTTCCATTTGAATGTTTTTGGGTAAATCTATATTTAATAAGGTTGATGACATATATATTATTTGGATATTGGGTTTTTTCTATTTTTCCGAGTTCTCTTTTGTTTACTAATTTTTGATTTCCACGATTTTTTGCTATTTTTTAAATGTTTCTTACTTTCTTTTGATTGTTTTATAACATTATGTTTCCCGCCAAGTTTTATATTAGGTTTAGGTATGCTAGTATTTTCAGTTAATCCTATATTCAATTGGTTCGGCGTTATATTAAAACTGTATAGATAATTATGTTGAGTTATAGGCAATAAACCAGACATCGACCAGATATTAATATATGTTTCTATTGTGGTATTATTAACTTTATTTTCAAAATAATTTAATACAGAATTTACAAAAAAATTTTCAAAGTTAATTAAATAGGTTTCATCTGTAAATATGTCTGGTTTTAAATAATTAAATAATATTTTAGAATAATTACGAAATTGTTGAATTCTATTAGTTAATTCTGATTCTTTTTTTCTTGCAGTGCCATTATTCGGCCTTAAAATAATAGCAATAGAAATAATCCATAATATTTCTAATTCTAACGGTCCAACAACGGTATATTGTGTTTTGTTAAGAACATATACATCATCATTATTTTCATTTAATTCTAATACACTGCTTGTAAAAAGTTCTTTCATTTCACTTTTATTTTTAGGTTCTATCTTATGCAAATTTAACGCAAAAATTATATTCGAATTATTGTTTATAACGGTTATATCAATTAAACCATCTTGCAATGCTTGAAACATATTAAAATCTTTTATTTTTTCGCTTGAACTTTTAGTTAACGAAATTTTTTGTGCTTTTAAAAAATGAGTACATATTGAATCATCGACATTATCCTGACATTCATCGTCATTTTTCAATACAGATTTGTCGTTTGATATGAAAGTAGTAGGATTGTTTGTCGGGTCTTTATAAAGACGAAAAAAATTGTCTAAAAATTGTTGTTCATCTGGAGTAATATTTACAACGAATTTGATATCATCACTATACAATAAAGTTTGTTGATTATTCATTGCTTGTTCGGCGGAAGATATTTTCAAGACATCTTCTAATAGTGGTATTTTTAAAAGGGTTATTTCATTTGGTTGTAAACTAAAATCTTCTAATAATTGTTTTAATTGTAAAATTTTTGTATAAATATTTTTATATTCATTATAAATTTTATAAGCCGATAGAAATATAAAAACGTTATCGAAAGTTTTCGTATGTTTAATGAGGCTATAACAATTTGTATAAATATTATAATAATTGTTTATTAAATTGCTATAACTGATAATAATGCCTGGATTAATAGTGAAACTATTAATAAAACCTGCTGGAATTTGTAAGCCAAAAATATTATATAAATGTAAAGCTCTTATTATTCTATCTGAAATTTCTTTACTCATATCGTATATACCAGGTCTAACATTCCAACCATTTTTAACTTGTTCATATACCGTAGGCAAAATTCTATATTCGCCTATAAGATATTTATAATATATACCAGCCCACAAATAACTATCAACTGTAGTTATATGTCCAATAAAATTATTATTAATTGGTAATTCTGTTGAAACGATCTTATCGCATACAGTTTTTAAACAAGTTATTAAAAATATATACAGTGGATCTGCGTTATTAGTGATATTAGTTTCAATCATCTGAAATGTTTGAGTATCATTACCCACACCTCTTTCTGCGTTTGGAAATATTTGTTCTATTTGAAAATGATGTATTATACTATTTACTGTAATCCCAACATTATTAGTCAATTGGATTTTAATATATTTGTCTGAAGCTTTTACTATTAATGTCATATCGAGTGGATTAAAAAAAGATTCCACAAATCCTCCGTATAAAGTAATTTTGTAACCCTCTATAAAATTGTTCATTAACCCATTATCTACATAACTTATTAAATGTTGCATTTCTCTACTCCGAATAGGGTTGTTATATGAATTAATGTCTTCGTATGCTACACCTGAATGAGCACATCCGTCGTATATAGCATATGCAGTTTTTGGTTGTATCATATCCGATGTTACATCAGGATTTCGACCAGATTCTAAATAAAAACGTTTCGAATTTATTCTCTTTTCATCTATGTATTTTTTAATTGATTCTTTTGGTATAAAAAAGCTTTCTTCTAAGTTAGGAATAACTATTCCTTTCGATTGTAAAATATCGATAATTTGAATAATTGAATCTTTTTGTATATTATGTGAATTCGCAATATTAATATTATTTAATGCACTGCATAATTGTAGATTATTAATTTGCAATATGCGTTCGATATGTGTATTGCAACTTCTAAAATCGTGAACCATATCAGTATAATCTATTATTTTACAATAAGTAGTTATAAGTTGAATAATTTCATTATTTAATGTACCTCTAAGTTGGTCTAATAATGGCGATGAAACAATTCCATACGTGTTTTCGGTATATTTATTTATATTTTCTAATATATTCATTTTTTCATTAAATGTATCGTGTATTGCTAAGTTAATAATTTTTGATATATTAGAATCAGGCACAAAAGTTTCATTATTATTAGAGTCTGATGATTCTACTATAAAACTAGCCATTATTTATAATATATCCACAAAATAAAAGACGGATAAAAACATATAAAAAGACATCGAGAACTATATTAGTAAATAAAAATCGATGAATCAAACCTTACAAAAAAAGCCCCCACCGAAACAATCCAATACCATCGATGAAAAACACACTGAAATGCTAAATTATTTCAATGAACTCGAAACCACAACGATCCCCAATTTAATCAAAGAGAAGGCCGACTTGAAAGCAAAAATCCATACATTAAAGGAAAACGAAATCGATAAATATATGGATATCAAAGATAAGGTTCTCGCGATTCAAAAACAAATCAAGGAACTGAAACAATTAAAGAAGCGATATTTATTGGATAATTCGAAATATATATTCGAATATTTCGAAGAGAAAAAGAAAATATCGAGTGGTGATAATAATCAAAACATCAATGTTCTCAATTCATTCTTCAAAATTAAAGCGAATAATGATGACGCATCCAATCCCAATAGTGATAAATATACCCAATCCAAAAAAGCCTACCAAAATTATTGGCGTAATGTCAATAATGAAGTCATCAATATCCAAGATTTCTTAGTAAGTTCCGATATTTGTGAATTATGTCGAAAAGGTGAATTAATTCCCCAGGATGAAGAGGGTATCCTCATTTGTAATAATTCGGAATGCGGTAAATTTTTCACCTATATTATCGATAGCTCCAAACCCACGAATAAAGAACCACCGAATGAAGTATCTTATACAGCATATATTCGTCTCAACCATTTCAAAGAGATATTATCACAATTCCAAGCGAAAGAGACTACACAAATCCCCGAAGAAGTTATCGATGCCATCCGAGCACGTATCAAGAAAGAGCGAATCAAAGATATGTCACTGATTAATTATGATAAGATGCGAGAGATATTAAGGAAATTAGGATTGAACAAATACTTTGAACATATTCAATATATCAATTCGATATTCGGAATCAAACCACCGATAATGAACGAGGAATTACACGAAACCTTATGTGTATTGTTTATAGAGATACAAAAACCTTGGGCACTACATTGTCCAGCAAATCGAACCAACTTTTTTAATTATACATATACGTTACATCAATTATGTGTATTATTGGAACAGACACAATATTTACCATATATACCGATGATGAAGGATAGAGAAAAACAGTTGGAACAGGATATGATATGGAAAAAAGTATGTCAAGAGTTAGATTGGTGTTTCTTTCCCACAGTATAAATACCGACAGTATAAAACGGAATTTAGAGAGATTTCATATTATATTTTATCATAATAATATAATATGTTTACGAAAAATAGAATATTATTGGGATTGTTGTTTTTATTAATCATAGTTGTGTTAATATATTATGTATGGAATCAATCCTTACATAAAGAAGGTTTTACTGATGAAGAAAATGCAGAAATATCACAAGCCAAGTTTTATACTTCTTCGCAGAATAAATTACCAACATCATTGCTTAATATGGTAAAACAAGGCGATTTTAATAATTCGTCAATAAAAGACATTGCTTCAACACTAGATTCAAGTATAAACTATTTAAATAGTATACCGCAAATAGCGTTTGAATTAACTTCCACAAAAACACAAATGCCATCATATTCTAGTTCTTTAGACAAGACCATGAATATATTATACACCAATAAATTGCCTAATATTGCAAATATATATATTCCAACTCCTCTACCATCACATAGAGATAGTGCGACCGTTTCAGCCATAAATAGGATACCTGTACCTATCTACGAATTAAATAATCCAGATTATAATGATTATATATTAACAGATTATGAAGTTGGTGTTTCGAATAAAATTGTAACCAATGCGAATAGCACCGCAAATAATGTCACTACTGTCAATACGCCAACTACTGTCACTAATGTAATGCCTATAGTATCTGGAATTGTATCATTGCCTATGCCTACTAATATAAATGTCGATGGAAATAACTATTCGCAATATTTATCTTATAATTACGGCAATGTATATTCAGTAAATAGACAAACGGGAGATATGTATTCGCCTGTCAATAATAATTATACAATTACTGGTAATGTAAGCAGTAGCAGTAATGTTGTTGGAAATGCATATGATAGTTTACAAGCGTACAATGATTATACTGATTATGATGTCGAAAATGTAATTACCCCATATATGGGCTGTATCAATTCAGGTAAAACAGAAGCCCAATGTAGTGTATTTACTACATCTTATTAGATGAATACCGATTGATTTTTATATAGTTTCTATGAAACTATATAAATTGTCTAAATTAGTTTATTTAGAGCAACGCGTATTTTAAATGCCGAGTTATTCAACAAAAAATACGAGCGCTTCCTTTCGGATAAACTAAATTCTATGTAATGGGTTTATCATATGCTTACTTTGTGGTAGATAAGCAAATTCCCATCGAATGTTATTTCATTTGCTACCTTAATGAAACAACTATTTATTTTTTATTGCTTTTTTTCTTGGTTTCTTAACCTTTTCCTTAACTATCGGTTTTCTTGTAAATTGTTCTGGTCTTGTTTGATTTTCTAAATAACATTTTCCAAGTAATAATATATTTTTACAAGCATTAGTATCTCTATTCACGAATATACGACATTTGGTTTCCTCTTTTGGAGTTAGTATTTCGTGGAGTGATTTTTTATGTTTCTTTCTTCTAACAATTACATTTTCCATTTCTTTCATAGTTTTATTATATAACTTACTCGTATTGAATTCATTTACTTCTACAATATCAAATTTTGTTAATAATAATTTTTTCATACCAATATTTGGTGTAGATATACACCCTTTCATTTGAGATGTTCTACTATAATCTCCGTGTAAAATAACTATCTTTTTTCCTTGTTTTATTTCTTCTTTGGTAAGATATGTATTTTCAATTTCATTCAATAATTTAACCTCACTTTGTTTGGTCCTGATAAATCTACGAAACGCTAATTTACGAAATAAAGGTTTTTGGTAAAATACTTTTAACTCATTATTTAATATTGTTTTATTTGTTATATAATTTGAATAATTGTCTTGGTTTAGAGTTCTTGAATTGTAATTGGATAATTTTGTTTCTTTTTCTATAATACCATTTTTTTTCTTTTCTTGTAAAATAATATAATTACTTCGTTTTGTGTATGTTTCAAACCTTCTTCTACAAGCAGTATATTTGAAAAATTTATTATTCTCATCAATCATCGTAATTGGTCTAATTTTACCAGGATCTAATGAAACTAATTTGTGTTTATCTGTTAAGTATTCATTACATTTTTCCTTTGATAAATCTTCCAACTTGATAAATTCAATTTCATCATTTACTTTTGGTAATTTATCACCAAATACCTTATCCTTGTATTTTTTCAAAATAAATAACAAAGAACAACTAAATCCATCAGTAATAATTTGATTGTAAAAAACATATTCGTTTTGTTTGAAAATAGGTTTCCTTTCTAATTTAATAATTTTACTCCAAATGTGCGATTGATGTTTCTTTGCATGGTGTAATAATTTAGTTTTATTGTAAGAAAAAATACTCATTTCTTTATCATTTATTAAATCTACAATTGCTGGTGTATTCAATACAATATGCTTTGGGACAATATTATTTCTTTGTGGAATTGTTTGGTAAGGACGCTTTCCTAATTCTTCTATTTTCTGATTTATGTAAAATGAATATTTAATATATTTTTCTGGATTACATTTTACATCATAAGCAACAGATTTATTTACTTTATTTGGAAATAAAAAACCTTTATTTTCTCTAATCCAACTATGATATTCTTCTTTGGAATTTTCTATTTTATTATTGATTAAATCGCTTTTCAATTCACGAATTTCTTGGTTGAGTTCTTTGTAAAGTTCTTTACGCTTTTCTTTGTTTTTTTCTTTTTTAATTTCTAATGATTTTGGTTCTTTGAATAAACAATTGATATATTTGAATAAATGCTTTACAAAATGAGTAGAAATATTAGTATTGATACAAGTAATCATTTCATTTGCGGTTTGTGCTAAAATAAAAGTCTTGTTGGAATAACACAGTTTTTTATCCACTAATTTACAAAATACATCATTGTAAAATCGTTTCATATCCGCTTTATCTTTAATATTCTTAATATTTTCTTCTTTTGTTTTTTGACCGCTATTAGATTTGGGAGAACTAATTGTTTTTATTACATCTAATACAAATTGTTTGTTTATTTTAGGAAATTCTTGATTATGATTGAATTTATTTAACAAATACATACGAATAAATTGATAAGACAAAATAACAATTTCATTCATATCCACAACTGCCTTTTCAATAATAGGATGTAATATATCATACTTTTTCAATACACATTTCAAAGGACACTTAATAATCCGATACACTTGTTCGTTTTCAGGTAGGTCAGGCGGTTTTTCTTCCAATTCCATTCTATATACTATAACAAGAAAATAATTTTTAAGTTCTTTTTCAAAATATTAATATTTTCCTAAATCTTTTTCAAAATATTAATTTTCTTTTATTTCACCATTATTTTTATTTTTTTCTTTTCTTTTCAAATATGCTCTTCTATTTATTTCTTTTAACTTATCAGGGTTTTCTTGTGCTAATTTTTTTAATCTTTCTTTTGCTTTTTCATTGACAAGTCCTTTATTTTTTTCATAATAATTTTTTCGTGAATTGTTATAATTTTCTAATAATTTTTTTAATTTTTCATTCTCCTCTTTTAATAAAATATTTTCTTTTATAACTTCATTTATAGTGTTTTCCATTTACATAAATAATATAAATATATTTTTAATTTATTTATAAAAATATATTATAGGTGGGCATTTAAAATACGCGTTGCTCTAAATAAGCAGTTCTTGCCCATTTCTTTGTTTGTTCCTCGGTTGGTTTATATTCCTTATGTTTCTTCAGTATTTCTTCTTTATTGTTCTCGTAATATTCTTTTTTATAAGCTGGTGCGGTGTATCTTTTCAGATGTTCTTTCGTATGTTCTAATTCGGTTTCCAAACATTTGATTCGTTCTTTCAATAATTCGTTTTCTTTTATAAGCTCTTCGTTATTCATTATGCTATTATACCGAGATATTTTTATATAATTTATATAAAAGTGTTTATTTTATATAAAATATTTGTGACGATAAAATTCATTTTTCAAAATTTTTGAAAAATTACATACCCACAACTCGTAAGCCCCCAACTAAATTTGCACCTAAAACCGTGCCAGCACCATTTTTTAGGCTGTCAGACATTGATGGAACGAAGACATCAAGGATACTGAAGGTAGCGGCAGCAGAAAGTGCAAGAATAACAACTTCTTCAAGGTTCAAGGATTTCTTAGGGATAACGATAGAAACAACAGCGATAACAAGACCAAGTACAAGGTATTTGATGATGCGTTTGACAAGTTCAGAGAAGTCGACCATATTACTCATTATAAAATGATATATAGTATAAAAATAAAAAAAATGTTCTAAATAAAAATAAAATAATATATGACTAAAACACTTAAACAATAGTCGTTATAATAAAATATAATGTCAGGATTTGAAAGAAAGGTATTAGAAGATGGGAGAGCAAATCCTAAATACGTAGATTTATGCGACGAAGACCAACCATTGGCAGGACAAAAATTTGCGTGTATGTCTTTTATTTCCCCCGAAAAAATCTTAAAGAAGCGTGAAGTATATATTTTCGACCAATTTGTGAAACAATGGGAATTTACTAAATCAATGGAAAAATTCTCCGATTTTTTACAATTTATTTCTTTCAAATATAACCTAAATATTGAGGATGTATTAAAAGATATGAAAGATTTCTCTAAAGAAGAAGAAACTCGATTAAGAGAATCCAGCGTAGAAGATGATTATAAGAATTTCTTAGATAAACAAGAAGATAAACTTACAGAACAATTTAATCGTGAGCACTCATACCAAACATCGGTAAGAGGGTTGAAGATTCGTGGTGTCTTCCCAACCCAAGAAGAAGCCGAAATGCGTTGTAAGAAGCTAAGAGAATATGACCCAAATCACGATATTTTCGTAGGCCCAGTTGGAATGTGGGTGCCTTGGGACCCAGATGCTTATAAGACTGGACGCATTGAATTCTTAGAAGATGAATTAAACCAATTACACCAAGAAAAATTAAAGAACGAAGAACGTGCTAAACAAGAATTTGAACGTCGTGTAAAAGATGCGAAGAAGAAAGCTATTGAAGAAAACATTAAGTTAGCACAAAAATCCAATAATGTATTAACACAGACATTGGATGAAGAAGGTAATTTGATTGGTGTGAAGGAAACCGTTAATTTCGAGGAACGTGAAGTGGCTGATGCAGAATCGATGAAATTACATAATGAATTGATTTTAGAAAAAGCAACCAAAGGACAAGAATCGAATATATAAA
>Ga0114975_10001176_pt1 | contig 19001 bp, 18 predicted proteins | sample S_130626_EF_Meta_FD_87031 | JGI IMG/M metagenome (GOLD analysis project Ga0114975, IMG submission 87031) | Freshwater microbial communities from Lake Simoncouche, Canada to study carbon cycling - S_130626_EF_MetaG | ecosystem: Environmental > Aquatic > Freshwater > Lake | place: Lake...
CAACAGTTCAACAGCAATGTCCTCGCCTATGCCAAGGCGAGAAAGGGCTTCCGGAGCGGCGGTTTCAACTTCTATGCGCCGCCGTTGCGAGGAACAGGGAATGATGCCGGCGCTGCCTATGGTCAAGAATCCGCGCAGGATTTTGAACTCGGACTAAAATTCAAGGGCGATCTCGGTACGGTGCCAACGCGTCTGAACCTTGCCCTTTACACAATGAAGATAAAAGACATTCAGCGCGCGAACTATGTTTCAATCAATGGTTCGCTCGCTGGTTTGACTGTCAACGTGCCGGAATCGAAAGTAAGTGGGTTTGAACTCGACGGGTCGATGAAGCCGGCGCCGTGGCTCAACATGGGCGGCAGTCTCAACTACACCAAAGCGCGGTTCACTGACGGGCGTGTCCAGGTTTTTGCTAACCCGCTGGTGAATTTTGGACCTTACCCCGATACGCCCAAATGGAATGCCTCTGTCTATGCTGAAGTGACTGCTCCGTTGAGCGATAGCATCGATGCGTCAATTCGAGGCGATGTCTATCACCAGACCAAGACATTTTTCGGCTCGACGAACAATTCAATCAACCCCTTCAGTGACATCTCAGGCTATACGCTCGCTAACTTCCGTTTGGGGGTTGAAAGCAAGGATGCTGGCTGGTCACTTGCCGGGATAGTGAAGAACGCGTTCAAGAAGACATATTATGTGGGTGGCATTGCCTTCTACAGCCTGTTCTCGCTGAATACCGTTGTTCCGGGTGAGCCGCGGACCTTCCTGGTCGAAGCGAAGTACAAGTTCTAAGATTACAACTACGGGCCGATCAGGCCTGATAAGGAGATTCTTCATGTCTGATCGGCTTCGTTTTGGTGCATTTGTACCCCCGCACCATTTACCGGTGAACTACAATCCGACCTATGCGCTTCAGCGCGATACCGAGATTGTGCAATTGATGGACAGTATCGGGTTTGATGAGGCCTGGATTGGTGAGCATCATTCGGGCGGTGCAGAGCCGATTGGCGATCCGATGATGTTCATTGCGCATGTCGCGGCCCAGACAAAACACATCCGGCTTGGTACAGGCGTTGTTTCGCTGCCCTATCACAATCCACTCTGGGTTGCAGATCGCCTTGCGATGCTGGACCATCTCACACGTGGTAGGGTAATGCTCGGCTTGGGGCCAGGGGCGCTGGCGACGGATGCTGCCATGCTTGGTATTCATCCGTCAGAGCAGCGTGATGCGCTGGAAGAGGATACGGCAGTTCTAATGCACCTCCTCACCAGCGATGAGCCAATCTCGATCGAAACCAAGCGCTATAAACTGGTCAACGCGCGAATTCAGCTTGATTTCTATCAGGACCCGCATCCAGAAGTGCTTGCCGCCGCCATCGTGTCACCTTCGGGGCCGCGCCTGGCCGGCCAGCACGGCATTGGATTGATCTCCATCGGCGCGTCGATGAAAGCGGGCGTCGACGTCCTCGCCATGCATTGGGATGTTGCAGAAGCGCGGGCGAAGGAATGCAACAAGACGGTGGATCGCGACAAATGGCGGCTGGTCGGGCTCATGCACCTCGCCGAGACCAAAGATCAGGCGCTCAAGGACGTCGCCTTTGGCCTGCGTGAGTTCTGTGACTATTTGCAACACACAACCCCGACACCCCAGATGGTGCCGACAGGCAGCTCGCTCGATGATTACATAGAATGGGCAATATCGTCTGGATCAGCGATCATAGGTACTTATGAGGATGCCATTGAGCATATCGAAAATCTGCAGGATTTGTCCAATGGCGGCTTCGGCGCATTTCTGCTTTTCGATCACAACTGGGCCAACTGGACTGCCAAAAAGCACCATTATCATCTGTTTGGTGAATATGTGATCCCGCATTTCAAGAAGACCAATCGCCGTCTTAAATCCAGTGAACTTTATGCCCGCGCCGTGCGCGACGAACTGGCCAAGGCACAGTCTGATGCGATCGGCGCGTTCGCAGCCAAGCACGCTGCATCCGCTCCCAAGAAATAGTGTTCTGGGAAGAGCTATGTGAGGAGTGTTATCAGTCGCTCGGCTGGTAGCTGACTTCATCGGCGAGCGAGTGCCAATTCGAACAAACAAACACTTGTTTTTTGACTCAATTCCGGTCTAAATCGGTGTTTCAGACATGCATCGGGAGAGCAGACGTGGGAAGACTTTCAGGCAAAGTAGCCATCATAACTGGGGCATCGCAGGGCATGGGCGAGGCGCATGCCAAGATGTTTGTCGCTGAAGGGGCGAAGGTGATCCTGACCGACGTCAACGAGAAAGATGGGCAGGCGCTGGCCGACAGCCTTGGCGAGAATGCGATGTTCATCAAGCAGGATGTTCGGTTCGCGCCTGAATGGAAGGCTGTTGTCGACCAGGGTGAAGCAAAGTTCGGCACCATCAACGTGCTCATTAACAATGCTGGCATTATTGGTACCATTGCCCATACAGTCGATTTCTCACAGGCCGACTATCAGCTGGTATGCGACATAAACCAACTGGGCGTCTATCTTGGGATGCAGGCGGTGATCCCTTCGATGATCAAAGCTGGTGGCGGAGCCATTGTGAATATTTCGTCTATTGCCGGGATGATTGCGTGCATGGGGTCGCCCAATTTGGCTTATGTCGGCAGCAAGTTCGCCGTGCGCGGGATGACCAAGCAGGTCGCCGCTGAATATGGCCCAAACAACGTTCGCTGCAATTCGGTTCATCCCGGTTATATCCTGACCCCGATGATGGTCGCGGCTACGGATGAAAATGGCGGCGGCGCGGGTGATGTGATTCCGCTCAAGAGGATGGCTAAACCGAGTGAAGTGTCCCAGCTGGTTCTGTTCCTAGCTTCTGACGAATCTTCGTTCATTACCGGCATGGAACATGTCATCGACGGCGGTATGACCGCCTGCTGAGGCAGCCCGCGATGAAAGCCTATCAATACCGCATGGGCGAGCCGATTGCCGCGCTGCAGATCGTCGATCTCCCGATGCCGAGCTTTGGGCCAGGGCAAGTGCTGATAAAGATGCATGCGGCCTCGCTCAACTTTCGTGACCTGTTGGTCGTGACGGGGCAGTTCCCGCGCGTTCAGCAGGAGGTGATTATTCCGCTGTCCGATGGTGCTGGTGAAGTGGTCGAAGTGGGTAGCAGCGTTACGACACTCAAGCGCGGTGACCGGGTGACCCCCCTTTACTGCCAGAGCTGGATGGCGGGCGAGATGCAGGACAGCGATACGGCCTGGTCGCTCGGCGGCTGCATTGACGGCGTCGCGGCTGAGTATCGCACGTTTGACGAGATGGGCGTTCTCAAATTCCCCGATCATTTGAGTTATGAAGAGGCGGCGACTTTGCCCTGCGCAGGCCTCACCGTTTGGAATAGCCTTCACGGGCCGTGTCCGCTCTCAGCCGGAGACACCCTTTTAACGCTCGGAACGGGTGGCGTTTCGATCCACGCGTTGCAAATGGCGCACGCGGCAGGAGCTGAAGTGATCGTCACTTCCTCAAGTGACGAAAAGCTGGCGCGCGCCAGAGCGCTTGGTGCGGACCATGTTATCAACTATGTCACGACGCCTGATTGGGATGTCGCCGTGCGCGAGATTACGGGTGGGCGGGGCGTTGACCATGTCATTGAAAATGGCGGCGGCGCGACCCTGCTTCGCTCAATCAAGAGCACCAAGCGTGGCGGCTGGATACACGTTATCGGCCTCATCGCGCCCGGCGAGATTGACCCGGTCCACGTCTTGCTGAGCGGCGTCACGCTGCGCGGCAAGGAAGTCGGCTCACGCGAGATGTTCGCCGCGATGAACCGCTCACTTTCACACTCGAAGATCAGGCCGGTGGTCGATAAGCTTTTCGCCTTTGATCAGCTGCCCGAAGCATTGGGCGAGTTGGGCGCGGGCAATCATTTTGGTAAGCTGGTGTTATCAATCGCCTGACGTAATCGCATGGGGAGAAGTGACCTTTGGGCGGCTGAGGGTTTAATGCGCGTCCACAGGTTTGGAAGACCGCCAATCGGTCTTATTTCCAATGGACCATTGGCGCGCCCGGCACCGGCGAACGTAAGACCCGTACGCTGTCATGTCCCAAGCCTCCCAGATAGACTGATTTCAAATCTGGCCCGCCGAACGCGATGCTGGACAGGTTTGCAAGCTGGGATCCTCGGCTCAGGGAGATTTGATCCCAAGTCAGTTTCCCTTTGGCATAGGATGACGCGATGTCGGCCAGTGCCGGATCATGATCTTCCAGCAAGATGGTCCAAGTCAGATCCGGAGCGATCCGGATCAGGCGGTTCGAGATCACGCTGGTAATCCATAGACCACCTTCCGAATCGAAAGCCATGCCATCGGGATAAATGTCTTGCGGGAAGCTAAGCTGGACTGGACTGCTCAACGTGCCGTCCAACGCGATGTCATATCGGGTGGTGCGGCAGGCGAAAGTTTCGTTGACGAAGAGATACTCGCCCCCAGGTGAGACACGCACTTCGTTGGTCCAGTTCAGCCCATCTGCTGCAACGGATAATTGGCCGTCCTTCACCAGCAATATTTTGCCTGAATTTGCAGCAGAGGAGAAATGTTCATGCTTGCGCTCGGTCGAGCTGATCGTGATCCAGGTTCGCTCGCCGTCAACAAGCACAAAGTTTGTCGGCGGAATTGGTTGACCTGCAACTTCAGTTGCAAAAGGACTAACGTGCCCGCGCGGGCTAACTCGCCAGACGCCTCCTGCACGCGCCATATTCGTGATCAGAAAATCGCCGTCAGGCAAGAGGGCGATACCATTGGGTCGGAAACCTTGAGCGATTAAATCCACCTCGACTGCCGGACCGGTAGTTCCGTTTGGCGCAATCCTGGCAATGCCAAGCGTCCAGTCGCCTGTGTAGAGCGATCCATCTGGCGCGGCCAATACGCATTCCGGCCGGTTCAAACCGCTTCCGATCTTCGACAGGTCGGCAATTGAAAATGGTTCTATCTTAGTCATGGATGCGGGCTCAGATTTCGGCTCATCACAGCGCCAGATAGCCGCCATCGACGGGAATCGTCACACCTGTCACATATGAGGACATGTTGGAGGCGAGAAAGACGGCGGGGCCAACGATCTCCTCAGTCTCGCCAACGCGCCCGAGCGGCAAACGCTGAATAAACTTGTCGCCTGCTTCACCTGTCACGGTCATGAGGTCGCTCTTCATCCGGCCAGGTGCCAATCCGTTGGCGCGGCCACCGGTCGGCCCAAGGTCTCGCGCAAAATATTGCACCAGAGAGCGGATGGCCGCCTTCGTCGCACCGTAAGCTGCGCTTGATCTCGGCGCAGAGAAGCCGGCGATCGAAGAGAGGAAGATCACGCTCGCACCGGGGTGCTTCAAGCCAGGCAAGAGAGCGACGGTGACGTCCCACTGCGCGGTGAGGTTTATGCTGACCACCTGATCCCACTTTTGCATCTGGTCGGGATCTTGCGGGCGGATGCGGGGTGCAATGCCCGCGTTATTCACAAGAACATCTATCCGCTCAAACTGAGCTATCATGCGCTCGCCGAACGCCTTGACGGCCTCGCGATCACCGATGTCCAGGATCTCGGACGTGGCCGTCCCACCAGACGCTTTGATTTGCGCAACAAGCTCAGATGCTGCTTCACTGTTTCGATCTACCACGACTGCGTGTGCGCCTTCGGCTGCCATGGCAGTTGCGATCGCCGATCCCAAGCCGCGCGCGCCGCCCGTAATGATCGCCGTTTTGCCCGCAAGTAGAGCCATCCTTTTTCTTCCTTTGAATTAAAGCAGCACACGCACGCTATTTGCCTCGCCCAGAGGGCAAGACAGGGCGCGATCATGTCATGATGTAGCCCTTATAGCCGTTTTCTCGCACATCGTCACAGTATTCCCGAAACTTGGGGTTGCCGCCGACGAACAACAGCGCTTCGCGTTTGTCGCGGCCTTCAATGTTCTTGTTGATTCCCGTGAACCAGGAATTTGTCTGACCTAGCAGCATTTTGCCCATCAATTTGGCGCAATACTCGCTGTAACTTTCAGCAGCAGCGATTTCCGGTTCGATGCGCTGAACGCCAACATTTTTTGCCTCAGCTATCATGTCACTTAACCAATCCACTGCGAGAGCTGAACATCGCGGAATGTTGCAGAAGGTTGCTCCACTATGTGGGCCCACCAACATGAAGAAATTTGGAAATCCGGGACACTGCATGCCCATGTAGGTTTTGATGCCCTTCGCCCATTCGTCCTTGAGTGCAACGCCTCCAGTGCCGCGTATGTCGATTCGGTTCCATGCGCCTTTCACTGCATCGAAGCCCGTCGCATAGAGAATGGCATCAAGCTCGTGCAAAGCGTCAGTGGTCTGGATGCCGTCGGGCGTGATCCGTGTGATGGGTGTTGTGTTTAAATCGACGACCGACACATTGTCCTGATTGTAGACCTCATAATAGTTGGTCTCCAAAGGTACGCGGCGCGATCCGAAGCCGTGGTCTTTGGGGATCAGCAACTCAGCGATATGTTGATCTTTCACACGCTGACGAATTTTGTTTGCAACGAAGTCTGAGAGATATTGGTTTGCTTCAGGGTCTGAAAGCCCATCCTGAAAAGTACCAAGCCAAAGTGAGAAGCCAGGCCCCTTGTACAATTCCTCCAATTTTGCGTCGCGCTCCTCTTTGGGAACGTCGAAAAGGTTGCGAGGATCAAATTCATGCGGAAAGCCCGCGATCGACGCGTCACATTTGGCAGTGAATTCGTTGTAGTGAGACTTGATATAATCCATCCGCTCCTGCGTCATCGGCCCATTGCCCAAGGGCGTGCACCAATTCGGTTCGAGCAGAAATACCGTGAGGTGCTTGGCAACCTTGGCCATTTCCTGGATTAACTGAACGCCAGTCGAACCTGTACCGATCACTGCGACGCGCTTGTTAGAAAAGTCGAGCTTGGCAGGCCCCATACCAATTGGGTCTCGCGGCCATGCAGCTGTGTGGTAGCTTTCGCCTTTAAAGGTGTTGATGCCAGGAATACGTGGCATCTGCGTTGCAGACAAAGGCCCCAGTGCCGAGAAAACGAAGCGTGTAGTCACTGGCGCTCGGTGCCCCTGCTGGAATTCAAGCGTCCATGCATTTGATGCATCGTCAAAAGTCGCCTTGTGCACTTTGGCGTTGAAGATGAAGTCCTTTCGGATATCCATGATCTCGGCTGCACGGTGGATATACTGGAGAACTTCAGGCTGAGCAGCGAACCGCTCGGACCAGTTCCATTCCTGCATCAGTTGCTCGTTCCAGAAATACCCATAGACTTCGCTTTCGGAGTCGATGCGGCAGCCTGGGTAGCGATTGTGATGCCAAACACCCCCAATATCTTCCGCGGCTTCGACGCCAAGCACCCGATAACCCATCTCGCGGAGCCGATAGGCTTGATAGAGCCCCGTCAGTCCGGCACCAATCACTACGGCGTCAAAGTCAAGTTCGGTTGTCATTAAGGCTCCTGTTGCTTATCCCACCCGTTAGATCGGCGCTATCTTCCTTCGCCGTCTGAGTCACTCGGTCTCTTGACGTGTCGTCTCAAACGCGCTTAAACAAATGATTGTTTTTGTCAATTCATATGGAAGAGGATGTGCTGCCATGAATGAGACCCGTGCCGATATGGAGGCTGATCCCGAGGTCGCCCCGGAAGTCTTGAAAGCTCGGTTCGGGCGGGACATCGCGCGCGACTTTGACCTTGATGATCCGATGTTCAACGACCGATTTGATGAAGTGCTCACCTTCATGGTCAATAAATGCCCGATCTCTTACAGCAAGGTCGGTACCGGCTATCACTTGGTCAACACCAATGAACAAGTGCGCCGCGTCGCACAGGATTGGAGGACATTCAGCAGCGCCAAGGGCTATATGCCCAATCGGCCGGAGGGCCTGCCCTATCTGATGCCAGAAGAGTCTGACCCGCCGATGCACACCAACTGGCGGCACAAGCTCAATCCGCATATGAGCCCGAAGGTTATCGCCACCTATGAGGACGTCATCCGCAAGGATTGCAACGTCTTGATAGATACCTTCATCGAAAAGGGTGAATGCGAGTTTATAAGCGAGTTCGGTGCGCTCCTGCCTGGTTGGGCTTTTTTCAAGAACGTGCTCGGTGTGCCGATCGACGATCTTGCGATGCTCGTTGAAGGCGTGGAACAAGGCACGTTTGCGCTGCCCGCAGAAGAGCGCCCAGCGCACATGGCGCGCGTGTTTACCTATCTCGATACGCATCTTAAATGGCGCGCGACCCAGCCGAAACGCGGCGACGTCATCGACACCATCCTTGAAGGCGTCATTTATGATGATGGCACCGAAGCACCCTGGGATCATAAAGTAAGCATTCTCGTCGATCTGACCTTTGGCGGCATTGCGACAACCACCTTCGTCATGTCCTCTGCCATTCATTATCTTGCGATGCATCCTGAGGTGCGCCAGCAGCTAATTGATGATCCTTCGCTCATTGAGAATGCGATTGAAGAATTCAGCCGCGTCTTCCCGCCGGTGATCGCACTTGGTCGAACCTGCACCCGCGACGTGGAAGTGGCGGGCACCGAAATGAAGGAGGGTGATTTCGTGATGCTCACTTGGGGTGCAGCCTCACGTGATCCGCGTGCGATGGAAGAGCCTGAAAAGATTGATATCAAGCGCGAGACAATCCTTCATTCGACCTTTGGCGTTGGTCCACACCGGTGTATTGGCTCGAACCTCGCCCGGCTCGAGCTGACTGCGACGATAGAAGAATGGCTCCGGCGCATCCCCGAATTCTCAGTGCGGGAAGGTACTGCGCCGGTCTATGTCACCGGCTTCCTGCGCTCAATGCGTGAACTTCAACTGGTGTGGCCGAAATGAGCGCCAAGGGACAGCATGGTCCGGCCCCGCGCCTTGAGCAGTATAAGGATCGGTATGAGAATATCGAGCTATACCGCACTGATGAGGGCGTGCTCGTGATGAGGTTCCATACCGATGGTGGGCCATTGGTGTGGAGCGCGCTTGCGCATGAAGAGCTCGGCTATTGCTTCACTGATGTCGGCGCAGATCGCGAGAACAAGGTCGTGGTGATGACCGGCACGGGCGCGAACTGGTGTGCCGATATCAATGCAGGCAGCTTCAAGCTTAGTACTGCTGGCGAATGGGATCTAACCTTCTATGATGGACGGCGGTTGCTCAATAACCTGCTCGACATAGAAGTGCCCGTGATTAGCGCTATCAACGGCCCTGCACGCATCCATCCGGAAATCCCGGTGATGTCTGACATTGTGATCGCCAGCGATACTGCGTTGTTTCAGGATGCGCCCCATTTCATGTCCGGGATTGTTCCTGGTGACGGGGCACATGTGGTTTGGCCGCACCTGCTCGGGCCAAATCGGGGTCGATATTTCCTGATCATGGGGCAAGAGATCGACGCGGCAAAGGCACTCGATTGGGGGGTGGTCAACGAAGTCGTCACCGCGGACCAATTGAAAGCCCGGACGATGGAGATCGCGAATATGATCGCAGCCAAGCCGATCTTGACACGGCGCTATACCCGCGTTGCGCTCACCCAGCGGTACAAGCGCTTGATGCACGAAGGGCTGAGCCTTGGCCTAGGGCTTGAAGCTTTGGCAGCGACCGATGCTTTGCCTACCGAAGGCCGTATGAAAGACGCGCAATAAGCGCCCGACAAGGAGAATATAGGATGCGTGTGAAAATCGACGGTGAACATTGCACCGGTCACGGCCGCTGCGCCAAATATGCCCCCAACGTCTTCATTCTTGACGACGACGGTTACAACGCCGATCGCGGTAACGAAATCGACGTGCCTGCGGGCGAAGAGGAAAATGCCAAACGCGGGATGAAATCTTGCCCGGAGCGGGCTATTACTTTGGTCGCGGAATAGCATTTCACGCCATTTCAAAATGCTCCATGTTCGCTGCCCCAGCGAAGAATGGCCCGACAAGAGCCTTGAATTCCTCAAATGCAGGGGTCTTAGTTAGCGCAACGTGCGACGCGACCGAATCCCATTCCAATAGCAGGATGAACTTGCCGGGATTTTCCACTCCGCGTCCGACACGAACAGATGCGCAGCCGGGAGCTGAAGCGAGGATTGCCGTTCCCCGTGCGGCCATTGCAGCGGCAAAGGCTTCTTCCATACCTTCTTTCACGGGCACTTCAGCACGTTCGATGAACATCATGTCTCTCCTTGGATGCGCTCAATAGCAAGCTTTGCGAGTTTGAATTTCTGCGGGCGACCTGTGACAGTCAGGGGAATATCGCTAGCTGCAAAATACAGCACATGCCGGGGCACCTTAAACCGTGCGAGCTTTGCAGCGCATGTCGCGAGAAGCGCGTCGGCTTCGGGACGATCCATCCCGCGCTGTACAATGCAAAGGCAGCCGGTTTCACCCGCTCTTGGATCCGGCACGCCGACGACCAACGCTTGCTCAATCTGTGGATGATCGTCGAACAACATCTCAATTTCGCGTGGCATCACCATTTCGCCATTGCAACGATAGGTTTCCTTGATCCGTCCGGTTAGTGTCACATAGTCATCTGCGCTAACCCGCCCGAGGTCGCCCGTCCGAAGCCAGCCATCCACAGTAAAGGCGGCCGCTGTTTCCTCTGGCTTTTTGTAATAGCCGCGCGTGACGATGGGGCCGGTCACAACGAGCTCGCCCTCCATATCAGGGGGCAGGTCGGTGAGCGTTTCAGGGTCGATCGTTTTATAGACCGCAACGCGCCCGCCCAACGCAGGATCGCCTGCTACGCTTGCTGGTTTGAAACAGCCATGCGTGGTCAGCAGCTTCACATCGTCATCCTCGACCACATTTGATGTCGCCGACGCTGATGTCTCAGTCATGCCGTAGCCCATCCGCATTTCTCGCGGACGAAGGGCTTCGCGGATATCGCTCCATATCCCCGGTGGATTGACTCCCCCGCTGTTGAACATGACCTTTAGATGGGTTGAATCGAAGCCGCGCGTGCGCGCGACCTCAATCAATTTCGATGTCATCATCGGCACAGCGACCAGCTCAGTCGCGCGATGGCGTTCCGCTGCATTCAGCATCTCTGCCGCATCGAAAACAAGGTGCGGGATGATCGCACCGCCGACGAAAAGCACCGCGAGGAGGCACTCGGCATAACCAAAGACATGATACATCGGCATGGCAAACAGCATCCGCCGATTCTCTTCGAACGCGCCCGCAATCACCGACGAAAAGGCCGCGCGGAGAACCATGTCGTGGGTCAGCATCACGCCCTTGGAACGCCCGGTCGTCCCCGAAGTATAGAGGATATCACTCAGTGCTGTGCCATCCGCCGTCGCCTCCCGTGCGCTGAGCTCCGCATCGCTGTCTGGTGTGGCACTGGCAATTAGGGCATCGATTCCCGCAAGCGAAAAGACATGACGAATTTTGGTCAGTGCAGGCCTGATTTGGTTCAAGTCTGCAAGGTAATCGTGCCCACGGAACTCCTCCATAGTGATCAGCATCGCCGCATCAGACTGATCTAGCACATAGGCAAGCTCTTGCCCGCGCAATAGGAAATTGACCGGAATGCAGACCGCACCAGCGCGTGCGATGGCGAACTTGATCGCAGTGAATTCAGGATAGTTGGCCATATCGAGGGCGACATGTTCGCCAGCCTTAAGGCCGTGAGCGATAAGGCCGGAGGCGATCTTTCGCGACCAGGCCTGCACTTCACCATAACTCCATGTCCGTGCATCAGTGATGATCAGGGGTCGATCTGCCCAACACTCAGCCGCACGGTCCAGCCTGCCGGAAATGGTCAACACCTCCCATTTAGGGTAACGGGCCTCAAGCAGATTACGGCGCTTTTGCGGAGCCATCTTTTCCTCTCGTCTCTGTGCGATTGACTACACAGCACAATCGTCATAACAAACATTTGTTTATTAGCAAACTTGGAATAGGACGATCGCAGATGGATTTCCGCTTTAGTGATGAGCAGCGGATGTGGAACGACACCGTTCAGGATTTCATGGCCCGCGAGGTCGGTCAAGATTATACGCTCCAACATGATTTATCGCGGGAGTTTCCCGAAGATGTCTTTCGCAAGATGGCTGACCTTGGCTGGCTTGGCCTGCTTGTGCCGGAGAAACTTGGCGGCATGCAGACCGACCCGGTCATGTTTGCGATCTTCTGCGAAGCAATTGGTAAATACAGCTTAGATACCGCTGCCTGTATCATGACCTCGATGTTCACTGTTCAGAATATCTGTACTCACGGAACGCCTGAGCAGCAGGCGCAATACATTGCACCCTTCCTGCGTGGCGATGCTAAATTCTCAATTTCCATCAGCGAGCCCCAATCGGGATCTGACGCAGCAGGCGGTCGCTCCACAGCTCGGCTCGACGGTGACGAATGGGTGCTCAATGGCAACAAGGTCTGGTGTTCAGGTGCCCAGTTGCCCGGCGCGACCATCGCCATTCTGGCGCGCACAAGCCAAGAGCGTTATGACGGCTTCTCTCTATTTTTGGTGCCCAACACGACGCCGGGGTTGCATATCAAGAAGATGAATACTCTTGTTCGTAAGAGTCTCGGCACCACCGAGTTCTTTATGGACGACATGCGGATCCCGAAGTCGGCATTGCTCGGGGAAGTCGGCAAGGGCTGGCGTTATATCGGCGAGCATCTCGATCTAGAGAGACTGAGCATCGCTGCCTCGCAGGTCGGAAATGCGCGCACAGCGCTGGATGACACCAAAAAATATTTGAGCGAACGTGACGCATTTGGCAGGAAGCTCTCATCCTATCAGGTGCTTAAACACCGTATGGCTGACGACGAAACCGAACTCGCGGCGGCGCGGCTGTTGGTCTATTATGCCGCTGACAAACTGGCACGCGGCGAACCCGCCAATGCCGATGTGGCCAAAGCCAAACTGTTCACTGCCAAGACACTGTTTCAGATTGCCTTCAACGGAATGCAAGCGCTTGGCGGCTATGCTCAACTGCCTGAATATCATATGGAGCGCTACTTCCGCGAAGCCAAGCATGGCATGGTTGGCGGGGGCACAAATGAAATTTTGCGCAGCATTATCGCGAAGTCGATGGGGCTGGGGCGTGAGGGTTAAGGAGTAGACTAAGCGTGGCAACTGTTATCGATCCGGCTAGCGGCCCGCGAGAAGCCATCATGGACGCGGCAGTGCACTTGTTTGGTAAGCAAGGTTTTAGCGGCACATCGATGCGGGACATTGCGAACGCAGTCGGGGTTCTGCCAGGAAGCCTCTATGCGCATATCGCGAGCAAAGAGGCGATGCTCGTCGATATTGTTGACGATGGAATTCACAGGTTTCTCGACGCTGTTCGGCCGCACATTGTATCGGGCGCGACACCCGCGGAGAGGCTCCGTGCAATGGTGATCGCCCATGTCGCCGTCGTCGCTGATAATCCCGAACGCTCACTCGTTGTTTTCCATCAATGGCGCTTTTTGGGAGATGACAACATTCAAGCGGCCATTGGCAAACGCCGTGATTACGAGCAGGCGTTCATCGGTGTAATCGAGGATGGCATCAAATCTGGGACATTTCGAGCGACTCTGAACCGCCGTATCGCTGTGCTGTCGATACTCGGCGCGCTAAACTGGACCCCGGAATGGCTCTCGCCCAATGGAGCGCTTTCACCCGAGGAAGTTGGGGGGGTCATCGCGGACACTCTGTTAATGGGCCTGCGTGGTTAAAGCGAATTGTTGTGCGCGCGCTTGACAGATAATGGTTCCTATCATATCGAAAAACAAATGATTGTTTTGAGGTTTAGATGACACGGCGCGCCTTCTCTGATCCGCAGACAAAATGCTTTGAAGATTTCGAACTTGGCGACACGATGACGACGCGAGGTCGCACAGTCGATATTGGCGATATAACCAGTTTTGCCGGGCTGACGGGTGATCATTACCAACTACACACCGATGCTGCCTTCATGGAAGGCTCGCGCTTTGGCCAACGCATCGCGCATGGTCCGCTGACTTTTTCGCTCGCAGTCGGCTTGATTGGGGGCAGCGGATTTTATGGCGACGCCATTGCCGCGCTTGTCGAGATAACGGGCCTCAAGGCGACCAAGCCGGTGTTCGCGGGCGACACTCTTCACGTCGTTGCCGAAGTTACGGGGCATGAAGCGACGGGCGGAAAATATGGCACACTGGCGGTCACCTATTCAGTGCGCAATCAATCGGGAGACGAGGTGATGACGTTTCTCCAGACCATGCTGGCAAAGCGGAGAGTTTGAATGACAGAAAATTGGCAATTGCATGTCGATGCGGGGCAGGAGAATGACCCCGTGTTCGTGGGCGTTGGAGAAATCCCGACCGGAAAGTTTCCGGATCGCAGCTTCATCGAGGGCCTCACAAGCGTCGCCGTCATGGCACTCAGGGATGCAGGGATGGTGCCAAGGGATATCGACACGATCCTGCTGATCCCGTGCCTGCACAGTGGCGCGGATCAGGCCGATCTGGTCTTCTCGCGCATGGTAGAAGAGTTGGGAATCCACGGCTCATGCAAGTCGAGCTTCATGGTGCATTCCGGCGGGTCGACCAGCGACAACGCGGTGCGCGCAGCCCACGGACTGATCGCAACAGGTCACGCAAAAAATGTGCTGGTGCTCCAATGTGAACGCTGGGGGTCGGCTGACCTTAATGAGATGATCACGATGCTGTCGAAAAACGGCATCCCCGGCGAATGGGAATTGCCGACGGGCATCCAGTTCAATGCCATCGGCGCTATGATCATGCGGCGCTATATGCACGCATCGGGAAGCACGGCTGAGGAACTGGCGTCGGTCTGTGTCACATTGCGCAAATGGGCGAACCTCAACGAAAACGCGATGTTCTACACCAAGCCTCTGACGGTTGAGCAGATACTCGCCTCGCGGATGGTCGCTGACCCGTTGCACAGTTTTGAATGCCCGCCAATGGCCGACGGGGCCTGTGCTTTTGTGATGACGAGCGCCGGTGTCGCGAAAAAACGTGGGATCAGCCACGGCATCAGGGTGGCTGGTTCGGGCGGCTGCGTCAGCCACTATTGTTTGAGTCAAGAGGCCGATCAGGCTGTGCTTGGCTGGCCCTTGGCGGCGGAGCGGGCTTGGAACCAATCGGGCTGGGGTCCTAAGGACGCGGACATTGGCGAAATCTATGACAGCTACGCTGCCGTCACGGCGATCGCACTGGAGGGAATCGGCATCGCCGAAAAGGGAGAAGGAGCGCGCTGGTTTGCAGCGGGCCATGGTGATCCTGGCGGCAAGTTGCCGATGAATACCAATGGCGGACTGCTCTCGGCGGGGCATACGGGCGTTGGCGGCGGCACGGCCTTGCTGGTCGAAGGTATCCGCCAATTGCTGCACCGGGCGCCTGCAAAGCGTCAGGTTGAAGGCTGCGAACGTGCGATCATTGGCGGCACAGGTGGCTCCTATATGGATGCGCAGATCCTTTTGCTCGAACGCACGAAACTAGGAGCCTGAACGATGAAAACACCTGTTATCGTATCCGATTTCCGTGCTGGCCTTGCTGACGGAGACCTGCTGATTCAGAATTGTCATGACTGCGGCAAACCCAATATGTGGCCGCGCTATGCCTGTCCGCATTGCCAGTCTGACAATCTCGGTTGGGTAAAATCGTCGGGCAAGGGCATATTGCACAGCTTCTGCGTCCTGCGCCAAGGTGCGCCCGAAGGGTTTGAGGGTGATTTGCCTTATGCCATTGGCGTGGTGAAGCTGCCCGAGGGTGTTCAACTGCTTGTCCGGCTAGAGGCGACTGGTGAGAATGACTGGTCGGCTTATGGGTGCGACGATGAGGTTGAGTTTGTTGCCGTCGACCCCGGCGAGATCGAGCGTCGCCCTTGTGCCACGTTCCGCCGTGTAGGTTGATGAACAGTTTCGCTTTCCTCGAGAAATCGGCGCGACAATGGCCCGATACGGTGGCCTTGCTGCAGGGCGAGGAGAGCCATACCTACGCTCAGTTCCGAGGCCGGTCGCTTGCAATCGGCGGGAACCTCTTGGCGCTCGGGTGCAAAACAGGCGATCGGGTTGCCTTTTGCCTAGCAAATTCGCCCCGGATTTTGGAAGTCGTTTTCGGGTGCTTTGCGGCAGGGCTGGTTGTTGTCCCAATTAACGCGCGGCTCCACGCTCGTGAAATGGCCTATATCGTCGAGAATTCGGGCGCAAAGATCTTAGTTCATGGCCCGGAGTTTGCCGACGGCATCGCTTTGCATGCCGACCTGTTCGGAGGTCTTACCCACCAGATCTCAACCGACGCATTCGACATTCTGCTCAACCCAGCCAATAGGCTCCCATGTGCGGTTGAGGCCGCGCCTGAAGACATTTGCTGGCTGTTTTATACCTCTGGAACCACTGGTAAGCCCAAAGGCGCAATCTGGAACCACCGGATGGTTCGCGTGGTGATCATGAATTATCTTGCGGATCTCCATAACATTCAGCCCGGAGAAATGGTGCTGCATTGCGCGCCTATGTCGCACGGTAGCGGGATCGTTGCACTCCCGGCCATCGCGCGCGGGGCAACAAACGCGATCACCACGTCGGCAAGCTTTGATGTTGAGGAGCTGCTGAGCAGTGTCGAGCGGCTCAAAGTGTCGCACATAGCGTTCATGGCGCCAACCCAGATCATCAAGATGCTAGAAGATCATGTGCCCGCTCGCCATGATCTCTCAAGCCTCAAGGCAATCTGCTATGGCGGAGCCCCGATTTATGTTGATCAACTCAAACAGGCGATGACGACATTCGGCTCCGTTTTTGTCCAGCTCTACGGGCAGGGCGAAGCGCCAATCACGATTACCGGGCTGACGGCAGCGGCACATCAGAAACTGCTCGACGCGAACGACCTTCGTATAGGCTCTGCGGGGCAAGTGCGAACAGATGTGGAAGCGCACTGCGTTGATGCTGACGACAATCCACTGCCACCCGGACAAGCGGGAGAAGTTGTTGCGCGCGGTGATGTTGTGATGCCGGGATATTGGAACAATCCGCAGGCCAGTGCTGAAGCTTTGCGCGGCGGTTGGCTGCACACAGGGGATATCGGCTATTTTGACGAGCAAGGCTATCTCTTCCTGCTCGACCGCGCGAAGGATATGGTGATCAGTGGCGGCAACAACGTTTATCCCCGCGAGGTGGAAGAGGTGATCATCCTTCATGAGAAGGTCGCCAATTGCGTCGTGTTCGGTATTCCCGATGACTATTGGGGTGAGGCGGTTCATGCCGTTGTCGTTCCAAAGCCGGGTGAGATGCTCACAGCACAAGAGATTATCGGGTTTTGCGGGGACCATATGGCGGGCTATAAAAAGCCCAAGGCAGTTGATTTTGTCGATGAGCTTCCAGTGAGTGGCTATGGCAAAATCCTCCGCCGCGAAGTGCGGGAGGCCTATTGGGCTGGTCATGAGAGCCGCATTGGCGGCGGCGCTTCGGCAGCAAAGGCATTAGTGTGAAGGGCGTCGCCATCGCCGGGATCGGCATGACCCAATTTGGCAAGCAAGTCGGGCGTGGCGTGCGCAGCTTGGCGCTCGCCGCAATTGAGGAGGCGATTGCCGATAGTGGTCTAGCCTTGGATCGGATCGATCGCATCTATTTCGGCAATGCGATTTCCGGGATTGTTTCGCAGCAGGAGATGATCCGGGGGCAGGTCGCGCTTCGCCATCAGGCGCTCGGAAAAGTGCCTTTGTTCAACATCGAAAATGCCTGTGCGTCCGGCGGATCAGCATTCAGCCTTGCGTGTGAAGCGGTGGCCAGCGGTGCCGTTGAAGTCGCGCTTGTGGTCGGCGCGGAACAGATGAACCATGTTGACCGCAGCCGCCCGTTCAACGCGCTGCGCGGATCGACGGACATTGAAGAGATCGGCGAATCAGAGCCCGGACAGATCAGCGCGAACTCCCTGCTGATGGACTTTTATGCGGCGGTCGCACAGAGCTACCTCGATGGGTCTGGTGCTGAGCTTTCTGATTTCGCGCGTGTTGCGGTCAAGAACCGGAAAAATGCGACGATGAACCCGCTAGCTCATTTGCGCACACCGCAGTCTTTGGAAGATGTGCTAGCGAGTCGGATGATTGTGGCGCCCCTCTCTCTGCCTATGTGTTCGCCTGTTACGGACGGCGCGGCGGCGATCATCGTCTGTTCGGACAGGGTGGCGGCATCGCTTGATCATCCGGTGGTCCAAGTCAAGGCTTCAGCAGTCGCATCGGGCGCATCGGGCCATCCGGTCGGCGATGCGGCGGCTAAGGCCTATTTGGAGTCATCAGCGGGCGCGCAGGATTTCGACGTGATCGAACTGCATGACGCAGCGGCGCCAGCAGAGCTGATGCAATATCATGAGATCGGGCTGTGCGCCAAAGGCGACGGCTTTAAGCTGATCCGCGACGGTGTTACTGATCTGGGCGGAGCCACCCCAGTGAACACAAGCGGCGGATTGCTCAGTCGCGGCCATCCGCTTGGCGCGACTGGATGCGCACAGATTGTGGAATTGGTTCACCAACTGCGTGGCACCGCCGGTGCGCGTCAGGTAGAAGGCGCTCGGATGGCACTCGCGATCAATGGCGGCGGTTGGCTGGACGGATCATATGCGCTTGCGATAGCCACTGTGCTTGCTCGCGCCTAAGGATTGCCGATGACGTACGAAACCATCCTGCTTGGCCGCCCGGCTCCGGGCGTAGCAATGATCACGCTCAACCGTCCGGATCGCGGCAATGGAGTGGTTCCCGAAATGGCGCGAGATCTGCTTGCGGCGCTTGAGGCGCTCGAAGCTGACAAGTCAGTGCGCGTTCTTGTGTTGACGGGTGAGGGCAAACAATTTTGTGCGGGCGCTGACTTGGTTGAGTTCCAAAAATATCTCGCCGAAGATCATGCTCGTGAGCAAGAGCCGTATAATGCCAGGGTGCTTTGGCCTGTCACCCAGCGTTTGGTGTCGTGCCGCCTGCCTGTGATCGCCGCGATCAATGGTGGGGCGACTGCGGGGGGGCTTGATCTCGCACTCGCGTGCGACGTCCGCATTGCTTCCACCAAAGCCAAAATGGGAGAGACTTATATA
>Ga0114975_10001179_pt1 | contig 18967 bp, 8 predicted proteins | sample S_130626_EF_Meta_FD_87031 | JGI IMG/M metagenome (GOLD analysis project Ga0114975, IMG submission 87031) | Freshwater microbial communities from Lake Simoncouche, Canada to study carbon cycling - S_130626_EF_MetaG | ecosystem: Environmental > Aquatic > Freshwater > Lake | place: Lake...
ACGGTCTACGCGACGCGATTCGTGACGCTCCGTACCGATGATGGCTAGACCTCCTGCCTTTCGGGATTCAGGGGTCAACTTGATATCCGTACCTCTACCCGCCATGTTGGTGGCAATAGTCACTGTACCAGGCTTCCCTGCTTCCGCCACAACTTCCGCTTCACGGGCGTGCTGCTTTGCGTTCAAAACCTGGTGATTGATTTTTTTCAAGGTCAGCATGCGGCTGAGTACCTCGGAGATTTCTACTGAGGTGGTACCTACTAGCACCGGTCTGCCCTGTGCCACAAGCTCATTGATTTCGTCCGTTACGGCGTTAAACTTCTCGCGTACGGTTTTGTATACTTTGTCTTCGCGGTCTTGGCGGATAACTCCTCTGTTGGTAGGGATGACCACCACGTCCAACTTGTAGATTTCCCAAAATTCTCCCGCCTCGGTTTCGGCAGTACCCGTCATGCCAGCTAGCTTGTGGTACATGCGGAAATAATTTTGAAGGGTGATGGTCGCATAGGTTTGCGTAGCATCCTCCACCTTCACATTTTCCTTGGCTTCAATCGCTTGGTGCAGGCCGTCCGAATAGCGTCTGCCTTCCATCACACGACCTGTTTGCTCGTCGACAATCTTCACCTTTCCATCCACAAGGATGTATTCTGTGTCTTTTTCAAACATGCAATACGCCTTCAGTAGCTGGTTGACCGTGTGGATTCGCTGGGCTTTGATGCCGTAGTCTTTGATGACTTCTTCCTTGCGCACCAACTTTTCGGTCTCATCCAAGGAACTGCTTTTTTCCAAATCGTTCAAAGCAATTCCAATATCTGGTAGAATAAAGAAACTTGGGTCTTCGTTCTTGGAAGTCATTGTTTCTATGCCTCTGTCGGTCAGATCAATCACATTGGTCTTCTCGTCGATGGTAAACAACAGTGGCTCGTCTGCCTCAGGCATGTTGCGCTTGTTGTCTTGAAGGTAGTGATTCTCCGTTTTCTGCAGAATCACCCGAATACCTGGTTCAGAGAGGTACTTGATGACAGGCTTGTACTTGGGAATCCCTCGGTAGGCTCTGAAAAGGGCTAGCCCTCCTTCTTTTTCGTTGCCATCGGCTATTGCTTTTTTTGCCGTGGTCAAAAATCCCTGCACCAGCTTCCGCTGTTCATCTACCAAGGCCGCGACACGGGGCTTCATCTGGTCAAACTCGTGTACATCTCCTCGAGGAACAGGCCCAGAGATGATCAAAGGCGTACGCGCATCGTCAATCAAGACGGAGTCCACCTCATCGACCATGGCAAAGTGGTGCTTGCCTTGTACCAAGTCCTCGGCCTCTCGCGCCATGTTGTCACGGAGGTAGTCAAAGCCAAATTCATTATTGGTACCGTAAACAATGTCCGAAGCATAGGCTCTCTTCCGTGCGGGAGAGTTGGGCTGGTACTTATCAATGCAGTCGACCGTCAGGCCGTGAAATTCAAAGAGCGGTGCGTTCCATTCGGAGTCACGCTTGGCCAGGTAGTCGTTGACCGTCACCAAGTGTACACCACGTCCTGAGAGCGCATTTAAGAAGGCGGGAAGGGTAGACACGAGGGTTTTTCCTTCTCCAGTCCCCATTTCAGAGATTTTCCCTTTGTGGAGCACCATGCCGCCGATCAGCTGCACGTCATAGTGCACCATGTCCCAGATTACTTCGGTACCAGCTGCCATCCATTTGTTGTGCCAAATGGCTTGATCGCCTTGAATCTGCACATTGGATTTGGTAGCTGCGAGTTCTCGGTCACGAGGGGTGGCGGTTACTTCCAGCTGTCCCACTTCCTTAAATCTTCTAGCGGTTTCTTTGACAATGGCAAAGGCAGTGGTCATCACCTCGTCCAACACTTTTTCCAATTCGGTATCGCGCTCCTTTTCTAAGGCGTCAATTTGGTTGAAGAGCTGGTCTTTTTGGTGTACTGCCTCCGCAGGCAGTGCCTCTATTTGGCTTCTGATATCGGAGATTTTATCGTCAATGGCCTTGAGGTGCTCGTTGATGCGCGCACGAAGGGAATGGGTTTTTTCACGAAGTTGATCACCGGATAGGGAAGCCAATCCTGCAAAAATCTGGTTGGTCTCGGTTACCCGTGGAAGAAATTCTTTGATATCTCGGTCGGATTTGGTGCCAAAAACTTTGGCCAATCCTTTTGCAATAAAATCTAGCATACGAATGGGTCTTTCCCCTTTTTTGGGGACTTAAAAATACGCGGTTTTTTTAGAATTGGTACTCCTTAATCGCTTGTAATTCACAAAGGCCTCTAGAAATTGGGGAGCTGGATCTGTCCAGCATAGACCTGCTGAGCCGGTCCAATCAGCCAGATGTTGTCAAATCCCTCTTTGGCATTGCCTTCAAAGGTCACCCGCAAATTTCCCCCTAGGGTACGGATTTGGATGCTTTTTTGTTGGGTAAGTGCTCCGCAAACGAGGGCAGCAGCCGTCACACCGGTGCCACAGGAGAGCGTCTCGTTCTCTACGCCACGCTCAAAGGTGCGGACGAAAATTTCGGCATCGCCTAGCTTCTGCACAAAGTTGATATTGCTTCCTGCAGGAGCATAGCAAGGGTCGTGACGAAGTAATTTTCCTTGCTCTAGAACAGGATAATCTTCGAGTTGCTCCACCCAACGTACGTGATGCGGAGAGCCTGTGTGCACAAAGGCATCGCCCAAGCTTTCTGAGATTTCAGACACATCTCCCATTTTTAGCGCCACTAGACCGTCCTTCAGGCTTGCCTCGTGAGGGCCGTCAATGGCTAGAAATTGCGTTTTTTGGTCAATGATGCCCAAAAAAGTCGCAAATGCAACTGCACAACGAGCCCCATTTCCGCAGAAACTTTGGCTTCCGTCTGCATTGAAGTAGACCACTTCAAAGTCGTAGTCGGCATGAGAACGGATTAGAATCAGCCCATCGGCACCAATGCCAAACCTGCGGTCACAGAGGGCTGAAATGCGCGCAATATTGCTGAGATCCCAAGCCGATTGGCGATCGTCCACCATGACAAAGTCATTGCCTGTGCCCTGGTACTTGTAAAAGGAAATTAGCTGTGGAGCGCCCATCGCTTGAATTAAGTAAATGTATTCCTCAATAAGGGACAAAGTTACGCATTTGTCTGCAAAGGAAACCCCCTCTTCGATTCTGCCGTTAATTCGTTTCTGCCATCTACATTTTTCCAAAATAGTGTAGATTCGTAATCCAATCCCTACCTGCCATGAAAAACAAACCGAGCAACCCGAGTAGAAGAGAATTTTTAGCCACCACTGCCAAAGCAGGACTTACTTTAGGCCTAGTGGGCACGGCATTTTCAGACCTTCTTGCCCATCCCGCTCTGGCGGTGGCAGAAACTGGATTTACCCAAACTCCTTTGCCCTATGCCTACACGGCCCTCGAGCCGCACATCGATGCGCGGACCATGGAAATTCACTACAGCAAGCATGCGGCTGCCTATGCGAGCAACCTTCGGGATGCCGCCAAGGAAGAGGGCGTGGATACGGCGCAGCCCTTGGAGCAGGTGCTGGCAACCATCTCGAAGTACTCCGCCAAAATACGAAACAATGGAGGAGGGCATTACAACCACGAACTTTTCTGGAGTATTCTAGGGGCCCCTACAGAAGGAGGCCTGCCCGCCGTGGCGGGTCCGGAAGGCGCGCTATTAAAAGCCATTAAAACTTCTTTTGGGAGTTACGAAACCTTTGTAAGCCAGTTTGAAACTGCTGCCAAAACCCGCTTCGGATCAGGCTGGGCCTGGCTGCTGGTAGATGCCACAGGCAAGCTAGTCGTGAGTTCCACCCCCAATCAAGATAATCCCTTGATGGACATCGCTGAGGTGAAGGGAACTCCGATTTTGGGGCTAGACGTATGGGAGCATGCCTATTACTTACACTACCAAAACCGCCGACCAGACTATGTAACTGCCTTTTGGAAGGTGGTTAACTGGAAGGCAGTAGCCGATCGCTTTGCGGCTGCCACGAAGTAATCCCTTGAATTTTCCGATTTATAGTTCATCTACACCTCATTCTCATACCCTTTCCATGCAAGATCCCAAGTCCCTCAGTTCCGTTGCCCTCTTTCACGAGACCTTCAAGCATCCTATTCTACCCCAGCCAACCATCCCTTCCGAAACCCGGTGTGCATTGCGTGTGTCTTTGCTCGCAGAAGAGCTGAAGGAGTTGGAAGAAGCGATTGAAAACAAGGATTTGGTGGAGATTGCGGATGCGCTGTGTGATTTGCAGTATGTGCTTTCGGGCGCCATCTTGGAGTTTGGCTTGGGAGAAAAATTCAAGGCTCTTTTTGACGAGGTGCAGCGCTCCAACATGAGTAAGGCTTGCAAAACGGAGGAGGAAGCAAAGGCTACCGTGGCACATTACGAAGCGAAGGGCACGCCAAGCTTCTACGAAAAAGAAGGGGATCTATATCTTGTCTTCCGTGAGGGCGACCACAAGACCTTGAAGTCTGTTGGGTATTCGCCAGCGGATCTAAAAAGAATAGTGGAAGAATAACGGGATACTTGTTGCAAGTATCAAGTCGCTAGTATCAAGTATCAAGACTTATTTAGTGGCGACACGAGTTTCTTATGACTCACGAATTTCCACTTCTTCATTCTTCAATCGGCGTTCGGCATTGGAAAAAGTATCAAGTAGCTAGTATCAAGTATCAAGACATATGAAATACAGTAGAAATACTATGGAAATACCCGCCGCGGCGGGCCGCTCCTTGAAATAAGGTCACAATACGTATTTGGAACTATATCACCGAGCTTGCTCGGTCTATTTCTACCCTATCTCGCCTGCCCGCCGCGGCGGGTATTTCTACTTGATACTTGATACTTGGTACTTGGTACTTGACACCCTGTCCAACGTCTAATGTCCGAGGTCCGAAGTGGCTAAAAATAAGGCTTTCATATTAAATGCTATCTAGTTTCTTTCGTAAAGAATCTGTTAATTCTTTGTGCTTTAGAGGATTAGCTGCCTTGATTTTTATAAGGTTTTGCTGTTTCCATTGAATTGAGGGAAACTTTTGGAAATCATACATTGACCAATCCGGCTCAGCGTTTTTAACACTTACTAAAAATGTTTTATCAGTATCTGTCAGCGAATGATGTACCTTTTGAATCAGGTTTTCTCGAATTTGCTCATACTCTTCATAAGAAAAAGATTCAGCAGACATGCCTGAGAATTGATTTTTAAAGGCTAGTCTTTGGTCCTGTAGTTTTGGAAATAAAACATCTTGAATAGAACGTTCAGAACTTAGTAAGCGAAAAAGAAACCCTTCTTTTATTGCTGGCGTAAATCCTTCATGTTGTAGTAAATATTTTACATCAAAGAAATCACGCGGGTGTTGTCGATCCATAGCGGCACATACTTTTCCGCCGTACAATTGCCCTGAAGATACAATTTGAATGGAACAAAATGTGTCAAAAGTATTTTGTGCTTTTTCACAAAGTTGCATCTCTGTAACTACCCCTAATGAACCGCGAATAATGGGACTAACTTCGACCTTTATAATAGCATCTCGATTAGCAATAATCAGCTTGTGAATTTCTATTTTATGCTGTATTTGCAATTCAGGGAAACGGCTCTTTATGCGTTCACATATTTTCAAAAGGGCAACACAAATCGTTTCAAAAGATTGCTCTCGATTCTCTATTGGCAGATAAGTTAGATCGATATCCACTGACAAACGTGGCATATTTCGAACAAACATGTTAATTGCAGTTCCCCCATGCAAAGCAAATCTTGTATCTTTTGCAATTTCCGGAATCACCCGAAGTAATAAAGATGCTTGGTTATGGTAGGAATTATTGTTCATTTCGAACGAAGGAAGAGGGCACCGTTATTTTATATTTAGGGATATAAATACCGCCACTTACGAGGCTTCTTTTTCCTCTTCCGAGGTCAACTTTGTCTAAGTTGAGGAACTTTAACCAGGGTTGATTTTGCTTTTCGGCCATGTACAAGAATAGCCTTTTAACTTTTATAGAAGTACAATTTTCCAAAAGTTCCTGCACTAACAAAGGCCTTAGGTCATTCAAATTCTCCATTATTTCATAGCACTCCATCAAATCAAATTTTTCTGGCGCTAAGTACAAACATTCCATTATCGCCCGAGCGGAACTAGAAATTTGTATCATAAAACTAGGGAAAGTAAAGTCAAGTAAGCCTAAATTATCTGGTAAAAAAGAAGATGATTTATACTGGATAGTTGACCCCCAATCGTAATGACGAAACCAACTAGGCAGTGTTTCATTCTCTCCGCCAAACAACCAGATCTGTGAGGCATTTAGCTCTAAGTAATGTGACTTTCCTACTAAACTCAACGCGGTTCTTCCTCCTGGATGTATGAAAAGTTTAGATTGGTTTTGCAATGCGTACACTGCACCTGCGTACCCAGGATTTTCACTTGCCCGAACCATGGCCCCATGACCCACCGATTGTAGCCAACCACTTTCTCGATAATATTTTTGGAGGTCTAAGCTGTAACCTTTTTCCGTTAACCATGCAGATTGTAACACCACACCAGAGGGTGTTAATTGTAGCAATTGGTTTATTTTTGTTGCATTATTCGTAGTCATGCTACTAAATTTTTAACAAAAATAAACTAATAAGATTTAATAAGCAAACATTACAAGAGCTAAGAAACCCGCCGCGGCCTACCTACCGTAGGCAGGCGGGCAGGCGAGACTTTATTCGTGGTGATACGAGAATCGTATGTTCTACGAATTTCCAATTCTTCATTCTTCACTCGGCGTCCAATATTCGACATTGGAAAAAGTATCAAGTAACTAGTATCAAGTATCAAGACCCGAAAAGAATTCTAGTCCATTCTTTGCCTGCCCGCCGCGGCGGGTACTTAGTACAGTTTTTTACCATATCGCAGCATTCCCTCCAAACAATCGCATGCTCACCATAAACTCATGCGTTTGGTTCGGTAACAGGTAGCTCTGTAGCATCGGCCACTCGTACACGTAGCCGAAGCGTAGCTTGCCCATCAGTACGCCTACTTGTGCATTGTTTGCATAGTCTACTCGGTGGCCGCCGCCTACCCAGAACTTGTCCTTGAACAAGAATTTCATGTTGAACTCCACATTCGCTGGCAAGTCCGCCTGAGTTCTCCACATCGCATTGGTGATTACCGTCATGTTTTCAGAGAAGCGGTTGCGGTACCCTGCCTGCATAATGCCTACCCGTGGCTTCCTGTCCATGAAGATGTCCCCACTGCTTATGCTTCCCTCGTTGATGTTATTCACACCATAGGAGATGTAGTAGTTTGGGTGCGTGATGGACATACCGATATTCAAGTCCAGTACATTCATGTCTCCAAAGCCCCCTACATACTGGGCTAGCGTAGGGTCGTTGGCTTGTTCGGTTGTCAATCTGGTGCCATCTAAGCGGATGCTATTGATATTCAATCCTGCGCCCATGCGTAAGCCTGCTTTCTCACTTACTTGAATACGGGTCGCGTAGCTCAAGATCAATTCCGATTCGGTAAAGGCACCGTACTCGTCGTTGAGTAGGTTGATTCCAACAGCATTTTTGCCTGCGTCAGAGGATCCTCCGAGGTTAGCAAGATCGAGTTCGGCAGATACAAAGTAGGACTTCGGTGCTCCTTCCCAGCCTGCCCACTGGTTGCGGACAAGTCCCTTAACCATGGTGCCTTCATAAGCCGTCAAGGCAGGATTGAAGTAGCCTTGCAAGTGGCTAAACTGAGACATGTATTTGCGGGATTGCGCAAATGTTCCTACTGAAATTAGTAGGGTAAGGAGTAACGTAATTATCTTTTTCATATGCGTTTTTTTGTACCAAGTACGAAGTACTAAGTACCAAGTGGATAAGAATTCTGCTCCTACTTGGTACTTAGTACCTGGTACCTTGTACTTTTCTTTATTTTCTTAACAAATTCAGCATTCCCTTTCGCATTTCTCCTGTTTCTCCAATCTCAATCACCCAGAAATAGGATCCCACCGGCATTTCTTTGCCATCATAGGTTCCATCCCAACGGATATCAGGGTTTTCCGTGTAGAACAGACGTGATCCACCTCTATCATACACCGAGATCCGTGCCCCTTCGTAGAAGCGGATGCCTAGTACACCCCACCCCTCATTCGTCCCATCTCCATTTGGAGAGAAGGCATTGGTAATGATTAAAGAAGAAAAGTCTGGACGCGTTCTGTTGATCTCGAAGAACTTATCTAACGTATTGCCATCACGGTCGGTCACACGTACTACAATGCTGAACGTCGTCTTACCTGCTGCACGGTCTGCACTGCTCCAGAACAAGATGTTATTCTTGATTTCGAAGTACTTGTTGTCGTAGCCATCGCCAAGCAAGCTCACCACGTGGATGTTATCCACAGGATCGTTGACCTTAAAATCCCCTATAGAAATAAAGAATTGCGTCGTACTGCCCACAAAGGTGTTGTTGGTAATCGTCACATCGCGAGGTGCTGGCTTTGGAAGAACTACCAAACGCACCAGGCCATTCACCTTGTATGGATTGTAAACTCCCTTTGGAAGTACTATTGTTCCTTTCAATTCAGTTGTGCCACGCTTGAAGATGTTCACAGTTTCAGGAGCAGTCCAAACCACCTCCAGCGTTGCTTTCGCTCCTGAGTAGAGCGTTACTTCCACTGCTTTTGGAAGTGCGGAACGGTAATTCTTGTCTCCCCATAAAAGCACTACATCTTCTCGTTTAGTGACCCGAATAGATCGGAACTGAATGTGATCCGCCACTCCATCTTTATCGCTATCCTTGGCATCCGATGCAATCGTTGGGTTTGTACCTTGCTGAACCTCTACATAATCCGGTACCCCATCACCATCTGTGTCTTTATTGCCTGATGGATCCTTTGGATCAGTTCCCTGAACGTTCTCTACATAATCTGGAACTCCATCTCCATCGCTGTCTTTAAAGTCCTGCGGATTGGAAGGGCTTGTTCCTTGTTGCGTTTCTACATAATCTGGAACTCCATCTCTATCGGTATCCTTCACATCATCCGCATCATTGATGTCCGTTCCGTCAATCACCTCAATGTAATCTGGTACCCCATCCCCATCATCGTCAGAATCAAAGTAATCCGGTATCCCATCCTGGTCCGTATCCATCAATTGATTTTTGGTGAGGGTTCCATCTCCATCGTCATCTGTATCCAAGTAATCAGGAATACCATCCCCATCGGTATCGACAGCATCATCTGGTTTGCCATCCCCATCTCGATCAGGTAACTCACTCTTAGTTAAAATGCCATCCCCATCGTCATCAGTATCCAAGTAATCTGCTACACCATCCCCATCGGTATCGACAGCATCATCTGGTTTGCCATCCTTATCTCGATCAGGCAGCTCATTCTTAGTTAAGACTCCATCCCCATCGTCATCGGTATCCAAGTAATCCGGAATGCCATCCCTATCGGTGTCCTGAGAAACAAAACTAACTCCTGGGGCACGGTCTTTTAGAGTAGATTTAATCTCATTCCCATTGGATACCCCATCTCCATCACAATCCAAACTATCCCAGTTTTGAATACCCGAAGGTTCAGTTTGATGCTCAACTACCAACGAACATGGGTTTATCGGATCTGTCTTATCTTCAATTTCCTTTAAATCCAAAACCCCATCGCCATCTGTATCCACAGCCTGGATTTCAAACTGGACAGTCCCTGAAAGCACAAGGTTGTAATTCCCGCCAGCAGATAAGGTCCCTAAGGTAATCCCGTAAGTTCCTACAGTCTCTCCCGAAACCCGTGAAAGCAATCCACTGAACGTAAGCGTCTCTCCTTGTACCTGTCCACTGAACGTATAAGTCAATACCGGATCGGCCGCTCCAAATTTCTTCTTTTGACCTGCATTCGGCGTTACAGTCAAGGTCCTCTTAGTAATCTCTCCATCAGCTCCTTGAACCGATGCAGTCGTTCCTCCTTGTATAAAATAGTTCGCCGCATCAGCACCGCTTAGGGTAATGCCAGAAACGGTGTAGCTTCTAATACCTGCATTCTTGCTGGCGTATTGACCACTTCCCTGTATCGCTAGCACATCCCCCTGAATCGAACCCGACAAGGAAAGCGCTATGTTTTGCATGCCCGCATTGCCATCATAGCCCTTAACCTTACCGCCACTAACGGACGCTGAAAGTTGTTTTGGATTCACTTTAAGCATGCCCTGAAGCACTACCGTGTTCCCAAAATTAGGACTGGTCTCTACGATGTTTTCTGCAGCCAAGGTATAATTACCCGCCTTCAACGTAGTGGACGTACTTCGCTGTGGTGAAACCACCGCTACATCAAAAACAGCTGTTCCTGAAGCCCCATCTGATACCGTTAGACGAGTGCCACTTAATTGCGTGTTTGCCGTAAGATCTACAAATTGATTGCCCGAACTGAAATAACCAACCGAGGCAACTCCGTATTGAGGAGCCGAGCCATAGGTAGCCTCTGTTGGACTCAATTTTACCAGCAATTGGTTCGCACCAACGATGGTGAAGTTCACCCCTGCCGTGAAGTCTACCAAATAATTAGTGGCTAAGAAATTTCCACTGTCCACTAATCCAAGCGTTCCTCTAGTGATCCCATAGGCGCCCTCAGTCTGCCCGGTCAAGCGGCTCATTGCTCCGCTAAACCCAGGAACTTCGCCACTTACTTGACCCGAATACGTGTAAGTGAGGATTGGGTCTGCTTCACCAAACGCCTTGGACTGACCCACAGTGGGTACTACAGCCAAGCTGCGGGTAGTAATTTGTCCATCAGTACCCGTGATTTGTGCATTAGATCCTCCCTGAACTACATAGTTGAATGCATGGGAGCCACTTAACGTAATTCCAGAAACCGTATAGTTGGATGCCCCCACATTTTTACCTGCGTAAACTCCCGTACCAGCTGCCGTTACTTCATCTCCCGTCAGCGATGTGGCCAACCCTAAGGTCAAAGACAGCATTTGCACATTGCCATCGTAAGGCTTTGATTTACCGCCGCTCACACTCACGCCCAAAGACTTGGTCTTCACTTCCAAATTACCTTGCAAAACCAACTTGTTACTAAAGTTGGCACTTGTCAATACGGTGTTTTCTGCTACCAATGGATACGTTCCAACGCTAACTTTTCCACTGCCACTAAGTACCGGTGAACCAATGCCAATGTTGAACTCCGCTCCTCCAGAAGCCCCATCGGTGACAGTTACCTTCCGGCCCTGAACCTGTGTATTGGACGTAAGATCCACTACACGTTGACCACTTGAACTGAAATACCCCGCTGAAACAACTTGGTAAACTGCCGTCTCCCCATAGATCACTTCTCGATTTCCAAGTTTCACCAACAGCTCATCGGCCGCTACAATCGTGTAACTGCCCGGTTGGTAAGTAATCGCGTAGTTGGATGCTGTGATCCCTGAGCCCACCAATACATTGGCATAGGTTCCCGCTGCTTGCTGGCTCAAATTGGTTCTGCTGATTACTAGATTCGTCGTATTCAGCACGCTTGGACCTTCTCCGAACTTGAACCCACTATAAGTTAATCCAGCGTACCCAGTGGCATCTGTTTGCGTCACAAACTTGCTGTCTGCATTCACATTGGCAACCAGCGGTGCTTTACCAATCGTAAAGTCAACCCCAGAAGTCAGTACGAGGCTATAATTGGTTGCCTTGAACAAGCCATTGTCTTTTAAAGACAAACTTCCCAAACCAATCGCATAAGCCCCAACGGCTTCCCCTTGAGCACGAGTTAATGTATTGTCAAAGCCTGGAGTTTGACCCGCGATATCCCCACTAAACGTGTAGGTCAACACCGGGTCACTCTCTCCATAAATTTTACGTTGATTCGAATTAGGCGTAATCGCAATCGCCTTAGTCGTAATGTTCGCAGTCAGGCTCGGCTGAGTCAAGCTGTAGTTACCCGCTGCTGCTCCACCCAAGGTGTAGCCTGCAGTCGTGATCCCAATGCCCGTGCCTACGCCGCTTTGAGTAAACGTGTAAGACGGGGTGCCTGTCACCGTAACCACATCTGATCCGATGATACCACTCAAGGCCGCCGTGCCAGTAGCCGTAGCTGACGCGTTGCCGTTGTATTCTTTGTTCACGCCCGTAAGCCCGGTGATTACAAGCGCCTTGCCAGTAATATTCGCAGTCAGGCTCGGCTGAGTCAAGCTGTAGTTACCTGCTGCTGCTCCTCCCAAGGTGTAGCCTGCAGTCGTGATACCAATGCCCGTGCCTACACCGCTTTGCGTAAACGTGTAAGAAGGGGTGCCTGTCAAGGTCACCACATCTGATCCGATAATACCACTCAAGGCCGCCGTACCAGAAGCCGTAGCTGTCGCGTTGCCGTTGTATTCTTTGTTCACGCCCGTGAGGCCTGTAACAGTTAGCGCCTTACCAGTAATATTCGCAGTCAGGCTCGGCTGAGTCAAGCTGTAGTTACCTGCTGCTGCTCCTCCCAAGGTGTAGCCAGTAGTCGTAATCCCAATGCCCGTGCCTACGCCACTTTGCGTAAAGGTGTATGTTGGGGTACCTGTCACCGTAACCACATCTGATCCGATGATACCATTCAAGGCCGCCGTGCCAGTAGCCGTGGCTGTCGCGTTGCCGTTGTATTCTTTGTTTACTCCGGTAAGCCCAGTGACAGTAAGTGGCTTTGCGGTGATTGTAAAATTAACTGTACGCGTGCCACTATAGGCACCAATTCCTGTGATTGTAACCGTTGCGGTTCCCACATTGATGTTCCCTGAATACGCCAAGGTGTAATCCGTGTCTTTAACTAAGTTAGTACCGCTGTTTTTAATCACCGGTAATGGGGTGATTGCTGAACCCGTATAAGCCTGGTTGGAAAGTGCAACAATTGTAATGGTACTTTCTGATAAGCTTATGGTAGCTGCAACACGGTAAAGTGCGTACTTCGTCCCGCCTGAGGCAGTTAACACGGGTGAGAAGGTAGTCGTGGTTTCATCCACATTCGATCTTACTTGAGCGCTACCTCCAACTAAGGTGTTCAACCCAGTACTAGAAGTCTCTTTAGCGCTATATAGCTTTGCAATGCCATTTGGAGCACTAACTGCCCCATTCCCACTTACTTTGATATCGCCACCAGTATCGGTACCTACTGCTGTGCTTTTACCTGCATTGAGCACGATGGCTCCCGCATATCCGGTCGCCGTAGTTGTATTTGAAGTCGTATTGACCGGTTCGGTGAGATTGATGTCCCCAACCCCTGATTCAATCAAAATATTTCCAGACGAATAGATACCTGGGGTATTGACAGTTCCAATGGTCAGATCATCCTTATCAAAGAAGCTCAAGGCACCTAAGCGCGCTCCACTTGAACCAGCAGCGAGGGTATTTACATCGTTGTTGGCTTGGTCGATGGTTACTGTTCCTGCCCCATTCAAGGAAAGATTATTAGCAACCAAAAATCCAGAGGGCCCATCTATTAGTGATGTAGCGCTCGTAATGGAAATGGTATTGTTGGTGGCAGTTAACGGAGCGACGACCTGCACTGCTCCCCCAAAAATCGTAATTGGGCCCGGAATGGTCGTCGCAGCAGAAATGGAGATATTCTGCGTATTGGTGGATTTCCCTAGGGTCAATCCACTTACCGTATTCACAATGTTCAAACTACTTGGGAAGGTCAAGGGAAAAGTAAAACTAGTACCTGCCGGTTGCAAGGTTAGGGAGCCTGTAGTGGTAACCTCGTTGGTAAATCCTGGATCTAAGGGGAGATACGACAAATCGTTCCCTATCAACGAAATATTTGCTGTACTACTAGTAATCCCTGTACCTGCTCTAGACCCAAATCTTGCCCCATTTTTCTGTATGCCTATTCCACGGGTTCCCCCATCAATCGTAATTGATCCTGAACTTGCCAGAATGTCTTGATTGGATAAAGACACCCCATAGCCACTCCCAGCTGTTCCAGTAATGGAAATATTTCCCCCTCCCGTTGCCAGAATTTCTTTGGGGTTAAAATAATTGAAAATTATTCCTGTGTTATTTGTGGAGACTCCGGTAATTTTAATTGCATCCCCACTTGCTTTGTCAGAAATCAACACAAGATTTTTATCCCCGGAAGCCGCATTACTTTGTGGTTCAACAAAATTTATCCCATAATAATCATTAGCAGTTCCTCGTATATCAATTGCTCCTTTACCTGAATTTGCAATCAATTTTCCCAATTGATACAAGCCAATTCGATTCCCAGGAGTCCCTCCTGCCAAGGTACTTCTACCTATCAAAATGATATTTCCACCGCCGGAATATAGGCTGGTGGTATTCGCAGTTGTAGTTCCTAGTTTGATTCCATTTCCTGTAGCATTCATGGCAAAACCATCTGGAATACCATCTGAAGCAAGCCCTCCATTACTGCCATCATCTGCGCCACCTGCCAAAACAATTTTTCCTCCTCCTGCTAATCCACTAGTCGTAGCGCCATTTGCCGTATTGATCGTGGCATTGTCACCAAGGGTAATGGCGCCACTACTATTCGCATCCGAATCAGACCAAAAAATGACATCCCCGCCAGCAGTAGTAATGGTTTTACTTGCGTTTTGCGTAATATTTCCTGTCCCTTTCAAGAGAATATCGCCATTTGCAGTTCCTGCTGTCGTATTGATGTTGCCATTCACGGTGATATTGCCACCATAGGCTACAAATCCCCCCGATAGTGTAATGGGATTGTTTATAACGATCGGATCACTATTTGTACTGGAACCAAAAGTCAAATTTCCCGTACCGGAGTTGACAGTTATCGCTTGATCAACCGTAACCTGAAGGTTATTAGTGCTGCTTACTATGTTGAGATTCCCACTTGCAAGAGCCGTTTCTAGTACTGAGGCATTGATAGAAGCATTACCATTACCTACAGTTAGGGTAGAGCTGCCTCCTGAGGAGGAGATACTCCAATTGGTCCCAGAAATTCCTGTTTCCCCACCAACGGAGGTGACGGTGAGGGTAGGTGGAAAGTACCACAAGGAAGCTACTGCTCCAGAAATAGTGTTATATGAAACGGGTGTACCATCAGGAGCAAGAGTTCCATTAGTATTAGGAACATTAAAAAAAGAGAATGCGCTTAAGAAGGTATTGTAAATATAAACTCTAAATTTAATCTGATTTCCTGTAAAATTATTTAAGGAAGAAAGATTAACAGATGTTAAAGTGTAACTACCATTGGGAAGAGTAAAAAAACCCAAATTTGTAGCATAATTATCTACGCTCCATCTTAATTCAAATTTAGTAGCTGCACTCCCTGTATTTGCACCTCCTGTAATAACAAACCTATCAAAATCAATATTTGCATTTCCATTAAAGTTTACTGTATATTCCAAAAATGGGGCTGTCAAGGGATTTAAAGTTGTGCTACTATTGGTGATTCTCCATATACCTCTAGTATCTGCCACAGTATTAGTCGTAATTCCTGATCCCCCATAATTTAACGATGCACTAGAAACTAAGGAAGTATTAAAATTTGATGTAGGTTGAGCCAAAGGAAAAGTTGTTGAAAAACTATCGTACTCTCCAAAATGAATAAGTTTCGTTTGCCCATTTACGATGCTTACCACAAATAGAAATGCAATAACAAGAAATTTCTTAATGGATTGTGTGAAACAATTACTTTTCATGTCGTTTTTACTTTGTTTTCCAGAAATCGTAATACCTTCTTTAAAATTTTCAGATAAAGAACCTTCTCTTTCAGAATTAAAAATTGCTTCTTGTCTTGCTTGACTTTCGCTATGGGCTTGAATTGACATCGTTTCGTTTTTGCTAATTGGTATAAACTCTTTTGATCTGTGTGGTGTAGGGTATTTTGACTTTGGTCGGGAAAGCTGGATTAAGGAATACAATGCATATTTTCACGCTATTTCGCAGTGTGTATTTCTGTCGTATTTTTAGTATTATTCTCCATTCCAGACTTTATCTAAAATCTAATTTATCTCACAAAACCAGCCCATTTTTATAAACAGGCTTAACGAAGTAAGACGCACGAAAATTAAGTGAAGGAATTTGGATGGGGGAGAATTCAACTACTCGAAAACTACTTAGGTGCCTCTAAAACCCTTCTTTATTTTCAAAAAATGCGGTTGATACTAAAAGTTGTCTGGATAAAGACTCCTAATCATTGGGGACAAAATCTATTCCCAAAAAAGAGACAAAAGACACTGGTTTTTCACTTTTTTGACTCTAAAGCAGAGGACATTTCTATAAAAAAATTTAAAAAGCACATACAAAGATTAAACAAAACTAAAACTGATCAATGTACCAAGTCACTATAAAAAGAACACACAAGAGTCTGTTCCCCTACTGAATGCCTAGTTGGCACCCTGCTCTTGGTTCCTAGTACTTTGTCCAATTGTGTCCTTCGACTGTTCTTCATTTGGCCTTGGACATTCGGCATCAGATTAAATGACGGATTTTGTACTTCTTCGCTCGTATTTTTACAGTACTTTTCAAAGTACAGCTCCTACTGTTTTTCCACTACGGCAATCAGTTGAGCCACCAAATTGTCTTCTGGTTTTAGCCCCATTTTCTTGCGAATCGAAAATCGTGCGTTTTCAATGGTGCGTGCACTTTTATTGAGGATTTCGGCAAGTTCCTTTGTAGATAAGTTAAGCCGCAGATAGGAACATAACTTAAGTTCGGCTGGCTTCATATCAGGGTAAGCCCCAAGCAGTTTCTGATAAAAATCCTCGTTGGAGCTACTAATTCGGTTTTCAAAATCTTTTAGGAGCATATCGAAGGATTCCCTAATCTGAAACCGCTCTTTATTCTCTTTTCCCTGCCCCAAAACCGATTCGGAATCTTGGACATGGTCCTGCATTTTTTTCTTCAATTGAAGCAGCTGCAAAGCTTGTGTAGTCAACTCCATGTCTTTGACTTGTATGGATTTGCTCAAGACTTCTCGCTCAGCCTCAGCCATTAGCTTTTGAGTAAGAATCCGTTTTTGCCGATTAAGCACCACAAGGACTAAAATTGTTAGTGCGAGTATTCCTATTCCTGCTCCTGATAGACCAAGCGTCACTTGCTGATTTTTCGTCTTTAGAGTCAAGACTTCATTTTTTGATATTTCGTTTTCAAACTTTTCTTGCAAGGCTTGTACTACTTTCTTCCCCGATTCGGATGCCAGAGAGTCTTGGATGGAAGCCGCCTTTACAGATTGGGCATAGGCCTCTTCGTAATTGTTGGTGTCACGAGCCAACCAAGATAATCGTTCCAGCACCAAGCCTTTTTCTCGAGCCAAGACCATGCTGTTGGAAAGTTTTAGCGCTCGATTTAGCCAGTCTTTGCTACGGGGAAAATCCTTCTTCAAGCGGTAGAGATTGCCCAAGTTGAGCGTGGAAAGCAATACCCCGTACTGCACGTTCGAAGATTCAGACAACTGCAAACACCGTAAAAAAGCTGCTTCTGCTTGATCAAGCTCCCCTTTTTGTTCGTAGACGTTCCCTATGTTAAGGCTGTTTTGGGCAAGTAAAAAGGAGTTATTAATCGAAACCAATAGCTTGTTGGCCTCTTCATAGACATAAAGTGCGGAATCCAAAAGGTTAATCTTTCGGTAGATAACTCCCAGGTTGTTGTAAACCATCGCCACAGCACGCTTGTCTCCCCTCGCCTCAAATACCTTTTTCGCTTTTCCATAATACGCTTTAGCACTTGGTATATCCTCCAGGTCTTTGAAGTAGTTGGCCAAATTATTGTAGATAACCCCCAGGTATTCTGGCTTCTTAGCGGCGAGCATGAGTTTTTCAGCTTCTAGAAAATCTCCGATAGCATCTACATATAACGCGTCTTTGCCCTTCTGAAGGCCTCTGACGGTCAAAAATACAGAGTACAGCGCATCTCCCTCCTGAATGGCAACTTCCAATGCCGGCATCTCTGCTCGGACCGAGTCGTATTGGCCTAAGAAATAGAAAGAGAACTGCTTGGAGATCAAAATTCTCAGCCGCTCTTCTGAGGTTAACTCGCTATCAGTCAAGAGTTGATTGGCAAGTATCCGTGCCGAGTCATAAGATGCTCGGTCTTGCAATTGTTGAATTTTTTCAAGTTGGGAGTTAACGGACTGTGCTAGGCTGGCGGGGGTCAAGAAACCCATAAAAATCATTCCCAAAGCACCAAAAACAAGTATTTTGAAGCTCTTTGCTATTTTTTCTCTTAAAGAATTTACCAAATACATGCGTAATCGCCTTTTTTCCAACTCCGCCAAATAAACTTCAAAAAGTGATATTTCAAAGAGAATTGAATTTTTCTTAGAAGGAAATAAAATAAAAACACACTAGAAATAGACTCCGCTTTGCTCCGTGAAATAAGTTGAAATAGCAGCAGGATTAACTATTTCACCGAGCGAGCTCGGTTTATTTCTATAGTATTTCGCCCGCCTGCGGAAGACCGGTATCTCGACTGCCTGCCGCGGCGGGTATTTCTACTTTATTTCAATCGTATTATCTACAATCTTATACACCCCTCCATTCGTCTTACTCATCACATAGAGCTGCTTATTTGCGTCTATTCCAAACTTTAAGTCTACCCGATCCAGTCCCACAAGTTCTTTCAAACTCATTTCCTTGCCTTGGTATCGGATTCCCCAAGTTTGCGGTACCGCGTTATCCTTTGCCAAATCCACGAAAAATAGCCTTCCGGAAGGCACGTCCCCAAAGACAAATTTGCCTTTCAAGGGGCCAATGCTTACTACATAGCCACCGATGATGGCCACTAACTCGTCGTGCTCCAGTTGCAGGAAAGGGTAACGAATGCCTAATTTTTCATCACCAGCTGGCAGGGGATACAGACTACGGAAACTCCCGTAAGGATTGATTACAAACCTTCCCTCCCGAATGGGCCATCCATAAAACTGTCCCACTTCGATGCGGTTGATCTCCTCAATGCTGTGCTGCCCAATGTCCGTGGCAAACAGCTGCCCTAAAGCATCCCAAAAAATACGATTTGGGTTCCGAAACCCATAGGCAAGCACTTCCCCTGCTTTGTCTTTATTCTTCGCAAAAGG
>Ga0114975_10001180_pt1 | contig 18964 bp, 30 predicted proteins | sample S_130626_EF_Meta_FD_87031 | JGI IMG/M metagenome (GOLD analysis project Ga0114975, IMG submission 87031) | Freshwater microbial communities from Lake Simoncouche, Canada to study carbon cycling - S_130626_EF_MetaG | ecosystem: Environmental > Aquatic > Freshwater > Lake | place: Lake...
AGGAATTAGGTCAATCAGTTGACGCGCTATGTGTTTAACACCACGGGCAAGGTTGTCACCATAGTGGTAAGTCCCGACATCGCCCTCACGCTGACGCGCAAGAATGGCCTTTCCTGAGCGCTCGTTGGAGCCCATGCCCAAAGAAGCGTTGTATTGGCCGGTGGTCGATTTGATGTCTTCAGCAGCACCCGCTTTGGCCTGCAAAAGCCCGCTGGAGGCCATTGGCGGCTGGGCGCGCATGGGTAGTGGCAAGACGCCGCCTTGACCGTCTGTAACGTCAGGATTGACCTCCAAATAAGGCCAATTCTGGGTGTTAGCGGTCTTCCATTTGTCTTCGTAGCCTTCAAACTGACCGCCATAACCGATAAACGGAGCCTTGGGGGCCAGAGCCAGCATCTCAGCTTCCTGCGACACCCAGTAGTTGTACATCCGCTGTGCATCCTTGGCGTTACGCACCAAGCCAGACACATACAGACGGCCATCTACCTCGAATTCGTTGCCCACAATGCGGATAACGGGAATCCACTTGCCCACCCACTCGCGGGATTCAAGGATTTCATAGCCGTTGATTTTGCAATACTTGACCTTTGGGCGGTCAGACTCGCGGGACTTCAGCGGTTTGCCGTAAAACGCCTTCAACTGCTTGTCTTCGGGCGTACCGGCAAAGGCCGTAGCGTTGCCGGGATACAAGTTCAGCGTAGCGCGGTCATAATCAATGTAGTAGTAGTCAGCAATCCGCACCGTGTCTTCGTTAAGCCAGTTGCTGATGGACTGGTCGCCCACACCCAGCGACTGCAAGGTCGTAATGGGTGCCGAATCGGGGTACATGCGCTCGTACTCATCTCGGGTCAGGTCTTCCGTGACAAAACAATACTTGGCGTCAGCGCCAGTAGGGTCTTGCATGGTTGGGTCCATGTACACGCTAAAACTGTTGCGAATCCGGCCAATCTTGATGTCTTGGTCGAATGTGTTGTCGTCGCAATACTCGGTCAGGAGCCGGATATAGCCCTCACCATAGGCCACCTGGTTCTCGCAGGCGGTGTCATAGGCGACATCAGCGTCCGAGATGTACTCAATGTGCCGGATCATGCCGTTATAGATGTCGGCAATCTCGATGTCGGCGTTGTCGTCAACCGGAATAACCTTGGCGCCTGGGCGGTTCTGCCGGTGGTCGTTTGTGACCTGACGAACGTGCTGTGGCAGCTTGTTGATGGTCAACGTGGGGCGCGCATTGATCGTTTGACCCTGCACAGCGCCACGGGTAGCCAACACATCAGCAGGCCACTGCCAGCAATTGTCAGGACTTCCAGCGTAGAACTTCAGGTCATCATTCTCGTCTTCACGCGACTCAGAGAGCGCAGACATCGCCAAGTCAAGACGAGAACGAGCTGCGGCAAGGATGCTGGCATCACTTTTGTCTTTGGCCGAGCCGCCAACAGCGACTGCGGCAGCGGCTGTGATACCAGTAATGTCCATTATTTTTTACCTTTTGGGGCGGCTGCGGCGCGCTTTACGGAATACGCAATCGCAACGGCCTGTTTGACTGGTTTGCCAGCGGCAACTTCAGCCTTTACGTTCTTACGGAAGGCTTCGGGTGTGGGTGACTTCTTCAGCGGCATGATACGTCCTTATGCTGGTTGAACGTGAAGTACAGAAAAATTGATCTTGAGCGTGTCGGTGTAGGCATTGCTTGACACATTGTCTAGGTTAATTGTAAATGCACCATCAGTTACCGTCACCACCGCAATAAGGTACGCAAAAGTTGCAGTAGCACCAGATGCAATGTTCACAATGACCGTATCCAACGCAGACACTTGGCTGTTGTTCACAACAAACGCAACTTTAGCACTAGGGGCCATTTGAGCATTTGTCGTGGTAATTGTGCCAGCAGTCTTGTTCAATGTTACGGCTGATGCTTTGTTGCCAGTCTGTGTCACCGTACCATACGCACCATTGGTATAACCCAACTGAGATGTTGCGTAGACCACATTTGCATTAACCGTATCCGCGCCAATGATGTTTTGATCTTCGTAAGCTACGCCGATTGGTTTAGTGTTTGCCATATTAGCTTCCCATCCATCCAGTTGAAACTGCGCCGCGATCTTGGACTCGCAGTGTACGGGTATTTTCTTTGTACTCTCTATGGGCCACGGGAAATGCAAAGGTCACGCAAATAGCGTCAGCCGCATCAGGCGAAGCCAAACCACGAGCTTTCATTTCCTTCTTGCCTTCCAGAAAGATAGTACCAGAAGAATTAGGCTTCTTTGTCGGCCCTGTCAGGTCGGCTTTCAGTTGCCTGTCTTGCGGAATACTAGCAGATTTTAACCAGTTCCTCATATCATTCCACATTTCGGCGCGTTTGTTGCCAAAAGCTATGGAATGTTTGGCCTTATTGCCAAAGTTAACGCCTCTGACCTTGTACCGTTGCTCAGTCAGCCGGTCAAGGATGCCATAACCCAAGCCACCCTCGTCAATCACGGTCATCATTGGCTTGAATTCTTCAATAGCCTCAATGACTCGGCCAACAATCGTCATGGTGTCCTCACCCTGATACCGTTTGATTGCCACGATGTCGCGGCCCTGTCGCACCGCAATTACCGTCGCGTCGGCACCACCACGGGCAGGATCCACACCAAGGATGATAGGCGCGGTCATGTCCTTGTACTTCGGGCGCTTCATGGCGTCGTCCACCAGCATTGAGCCAATAAACTGATCCTCACCGGCAGACGGGAACTCACCATAGACCTCAACCTTGGCCTGGGTCGAGTCTTCGCCATACTCGGCAATGATCTGCTCGTAGATTGCCTTGTCGGTGTCTTCCACCGTGCGAGCGTCCACCGTGCGGGACTTCCAAAAGGCGCGCTTGGCGTTGAAAGTCTCAAAGAAGTACCCAGTATTGCGCCGTGGGTTGGAGAAGGCAAACCAGTACCGATCCGGCGTGTTCTCCGTAAAGAAGCCAGCGCCAACGTCCCAGATGGGATCCGGAATACCGCTGGACTCATCAAAGATCAGCATCATGCCGTCCTGATTGTGCACACCAGCGTAAGAGTCGGGGTTTTCTTCCGACCACAGCTTACCCTCGCAGGCCCAGTAGCGGGTGCCCTTCTTCAGGTCTTTTTCAACCAGGTCGGTCAACCACTTGGCTGGAACCAGCTTAGTCGCGCTGATCTCCCACCAGTGGCTGTTAATCAACATTGCTGCCCACTTGGTAAGCTCGGCCCAGGTGACTGAGCGTAGCTGGTTCTCGCTGTTTGCACTGATGATCACCGAGCCACCAATCCGGGTGGTCAACATCCAGAGAACCAGCCAACTGACAAGCGCAGACTTGCCGATGCCTCGACCGCTGGATACTGACTCCCGAATGGTGTCAAAGTTAACCTTGCCCTTCTGTGCCCTAATGTGATCCGTCACATCGCGCAGCACTTCCCTCTGCCACTTGCGTGGGCCACTGAACTTAGCCAATGGTGTGTTCTTGACGCCCCAAGGAAAGGCGTAGAGAACAAACGCCTCAAGGTCATCAGCGATCTGCGGGCTCCATAGCTCCACCATCAGTCGCTGTTCTTCTTCGCCTTTGTAGATTGGGAGTTGCATTTATTTCATTAGGGCGCTGTTGTCGAACTTGGGCGCTTGTTGTGGTGATTGACCAGCCAACAGGTCGGGTGCTGCTAGTCCTGCTGCTGCGGCTATGGCTGCGGTTTTGCGAAATGGGTCAAATGCGGCAAACCGGGAACGGATGTTTTCTGGATTAAAAGTAACTTGCTCTGTGCCAAATTGTGGTGAATTTCCATACAAATCACGATCATTTGTTACCCGCGTACCTTGATAACCTAATCCTTGTATGTCCTTTGTACCTTGAATTGAATCTTTAGCCGTTGAAAATGGGGATTGACCTTCTGGCCATTCCATATATTTACCCCTGCTAACAAGCGGATAAACAACTTGTCCATTTTGAGCCTCATTGTAATTTGCATATCCTGATGCAATTTCAGGATCAGTATCCGTTGTTACTCCACGGCCATACCAACCCTGATCATTTTTTCCAAATTTTGCCGGATCAAACGCATAAATATCTTTGTCTGAACCGTGAAATCTTGTAGTATTCACATCAAACCCCATAGCAGCCGCCCTCTGCTCCGGTGTATTGCCAGCAGGCAAACCAAGGCCACCTTGAGCTGGTGGCAGAGATGCGCGTTGTTGCGCCAAGCGCAGGGCTTCGTCTTGGGGGGCGACAAACTTAGCGCCAGTTAAGGCGGTGTTGTCAAATGTGCTTGTCGGCGCAGGATTAAACGTCTGCTGCATTTTTGGCGAAACCAAGTTAACCGACGAATTCTCATCCATCAATTTAAACACATCATCCAAACTTGCATTAGGTTGATTTGGTGGCCTGCGACCCAAACGGTATGCAGTCTTTGCCGCAGCTTTTGACGAAACTTGACCCATCATGGCTGGAAAATCTTGCAGCACCTGAGATTGCAAACTCTCACCAATGCCTTTACCCCTAAACGCCTCCGGTACTTCCAAACCAAGAACAGATGCCGTATTGTCTGGGCGCTTTAGAACGTCAATCATCCCGCCGCTTGTTGGATCCGTATAACGGAACCTTTCCGCGCCAGCGCCAAAAATCTCAGATGCGTCGCGCTTAACCACGTCAAATTTTTTAGCCATCAACGCACTGTTGTCGAACTTCTGGGTGCCTCGGGCCATGCCAGCCAGCATACCCATGCCTGCTCCAACCTTACCCAGTGGTGCGCTGCTGGCAACCAAGCCAGGTAGGTAGCCATAGGATGCACCCTGCCTTACCGCTGCGGTGTTTGGATCCATTGCACTGCCCTGCATCTCATCTGGTGCTGTGCCTGCTAGGCCACCAAGGAAGCCATACACCTGGGGGAACTGCTGTCGCAAATACGACCCTTCTCCTGTCGCTGGAAGCATTTGCGCTGCCAACAGGTTGTTCCGTGGCGCTGACTGGATGAGGGCGTTGGGGTAGGCGGGCATGGGGTGAATGTGGGTTAGCGGTTTATATCATAAAAAAATAAAATTGTGCGTGGGCCCACCGTAACTGCGGCCCTTTCGCGCTGGGCCCCTCCCCCCCCCGGCCACGGCGCGGCGGGCGGGTCGGGCGCGGCCAGCGGCACAGTTATCCACAGGCCACATGCTGTTAGATCAACTTAACATAACGCCCGTTGTATAAAGCAGAGACGACAGAGACAGAGTTATCCACAGGTACACATTACTTAACTGTGACATCAGTCACGTTGTCAATGACCAGTGTCTTTACCCTTGACTGCGCCTGCTCCAACGCATCGAGTACGCTGATGCGCTCATCGCGCACGGTCATGTCAATGCGGTCACCGTAAGTCCGAGGCTTCAGCTTGCTGGCTATCCACTTGCGAGCATCCACCTGCATACGCTTCTGCTGCACCCAGGCTGACGCCATAGCGCCTTCCAAGCCTTCCGGCATCTGCTCGTCAGACAACTCCAGTATCTCGTCAGCCATGCGGTCTGCACGGTCTTGGACGGCCTTGTCGTAGGCAGTGCGAAGCCGGTCATCACTAGCCAGCATTGATTGGAAGCTAGTCCACGTTGGATAGCCAGGCTCGCGCAGCACTGTTGATACGCTTTTGCCCGCTGAAACCTTGTCAACAATCTGCTGCCAGATTGGATCTCCTATCGGCCATTTCGGTGGTCGCCCCATAACAGCGCCAGTTACCGTAGTCTTTTCAGCCAGTGTTTTCACTTTGATTTTTCCCATGCGCGTATGCGTAATTTAAAAGAATGTGTTCAAAATGCGACCCCCCCCCCATAAACCCAGTCGCATTTACAACACGCCGTCGCATCCAGAACAATCTGTCGCAACCAGAACATAGCCATGCAATTCCTGCATAACCCTCATATCACCTCAATCTCCACAGCATAAACCTTCGCCGCACCCTTGCGCTGGCGATACTGCCAGTCCAACCGCTGATCCCCATCATCCACACCTAGCCAATCAGCCACCCCATCCCTCGTCGCCTTAAACGCTGATTGCAGATTATCCCCATCCAAGCCCCTAGGAGCCACCCTAGTCAACACAATCGTGCAAGGCAAGGGCATAGGTGCACCAACAGCACATAACGCATTGAACGCCTTCTGGCGCTGTCCCTTCGTCAACTTGGCTTTTACAGCCCAGTGCATCCTGATGTTAGCCACACTAACAATCTTCATGTCTATCTGCACCTCAATCATATTTGCCCCCAAACCTTACACAAACTTACAAACACCTGCAAACCTCCCACTTCCCCGTTTCCCCCACCTTCCCTGACCTCCCATCCGGATCCGGATCATCCGGCCCACTTTCCATCCGGATCCTTCCTGTGTCTATAGACACAGGAGGAAGGATTCGGATGATTGGAAGGGTGGGAACCCGGATGGATCCGGATGGTTTCGGATGGATCCGGATCCTAATCCGGATGGAATCCTTATTATCCGGATCATCCGGATTCGGATACTTTCGGATACTTCCGGATGCAAATCAGTCACTCCGCTAGTACCTCGGCTGGTTTCGGAACGCTCTTATATCCATCATTCATCTCAACAACCAAGTTCTTGGTGGTCAAACTCTTGAGTGCTTCCCACAATCTATTGTTGGCAATGCCATGCCCTTTGGCTGATTCCCGCAGTTCGTCATGGCTGACTGGCCCTGACTGCTGATCTTGCAAACGCTTAACCTCCAACATGACCAAACACTCCATCACCTTCTTCTGGTTTGGCGACAGGTAGGTCTTCTTCTGAACACTGCTCACCAGCCCGCTAATGTCCACGCTGGTCAGGTATGCACCCTTAACTGGCAGGTTGTGCTTATCCATGATTGGCAGATCCACCTGCGTGATCTGGAAGTTCTTGGCCGGTGGCATCTCGGCATCCTTCATCTTCTTGCTCTCAAACTGGATGGTCTTGGAGCCCGAGTCCAACTGGCACTTGTACTCAGCATCCAGCGCACCTTTCAATGCCGTACTTCCCCGGCTGCGGTCTTTGTCCATCGCTCCGCTGTGGTGCACCACCAGAACGCAGCACTTGTAGTCCTGCCGCAGGTAGGTATCAAGGTGCTGGATAAACGAATTCATGTCCTGAGTCGAGTTCTCATCCCCGCCCATGTTCCGAGCCAAGGTGTCAATCACGATCATGGATGGGATGTGCCCACACTCGGCGCTCAACGTTTTGATGGACTGTGCCACCAGCGCAGCCTCTGTCGCGTCATACAACTGAGCCGCCCTGTGGCTTTTAAACAACGGTGCGCCGGTCAGGGCTACACCGTTGCCCAGTTCCCAACCCTTGAACCTTCTTGCCAGTCCGTTGTGCCCCTCACCGGCAATATAGAACACTGCGCCCTTCTGCACCTCATGCCCATGCCAACTGGTGCCGGTTGCTACGCAGCAGGCAATGTCAATGGAAACAAACGACTTGCCGCCGCCTGGGTCACCAAACACCTGCGCCAATGAGTCAGCCTCAATGTAGTCATCCACGACCCACTTGATTTCTGTCAACTGTAGGCTGTCAGCCCGCGAAAACTCAAATGCCAGCTTCTCCCGTACCGGCCCGGCCACGCGCTCAATCTGGTCTTTGACAGCATCCAGACCTTGCAGACAGTGCAGGTCGTTAAAGTCCGTTGGTTTGTTGTCAGTCATGTCAGATTCGCTGAAGCTAGGATAGACAATCTCGCCAAAGACCAAAGCCGCTGCTGCCCTGCCCTTGGTCACGCCAGGATTGCCATCTGTGAACTGGTCATTATCCGCGCCAATCACAATGCGACTGCCTGGGAACATCTCTTTCGCCGCCTTGGCTACCTTAGCCAGGTTCCCACAATCAAACGCCACCATGACCGTGTACCCCGTTGCCTCATGGATTGATGCGCAGGTTGCGAAACCCTCACCAATGAAGATGATCTTGCGGTTACCACGCAACTCAAAGAACCCACCTTCAATCTTGCCGCCCTTCAAGAACCGCTTGTTACCCTCTGCATCAATGGTCTGGTACGACAGGATCTCACCATGCTGGTCAATTACTGGCACCACCAGCCGCCCGGCACGGTCAATCTTCACGCCATGTGGCTCAATGTGCTTCCGAACCAGATAAGGATGGTCAGCGCTCGCATCCGCATAGGTGCCCACCTCATCCTCTGCGCGCTCCGCAGCCACCGCCTGGCTGGCTATCCTGTCAGCATCCTTCTTGGTTTTGAGGTCATTCATCCACTTATCATGCTCAAACCGTTCAGTGAAGTTCATGGCCCGCCCAGTGTCAGCCACCCACTTGGCCTCAAAGGTAGGCTCCTTCCAGCAGCCAGCAATGCCCACAGGCACCTTACCGCTGGTATGCAGGATGTACCAACCATCCAACGCACCCTTCTTGCTGGAAATGTGAGACACCCGATGGATCTCGCCATCAGCAATGATCTCCTTGATCAACAGGCCACTGGCCTCACAGTGCGCCCGAAACGCCCCTTCCGGGTTCACCAAATCTTGGCTCTCAGTAGCTACCGCGAAGCCGTTGGGGAAGATGCTAGATAGGTTGCTCATACACTGGCTCCAATCAGTTCAGGCCAAATGTCAGCCCAGCTAGAAGTACAGACCATCTTGCGTGTCACCGCACCCTCACTAGCCTGCTCTACCCGCACAGCCTCTGCTGCTGACATCTCACGCCTGCCGGTGAGGCACTGGTAGATGTATTGCTCATTCATGCCGACTTTTTCCGCTAGGCGTCGGCGCTCCTCTGGTGTGATTTGTGTGTTCATAGGCCGCAGAGTCTAGCAGAGTGCTATAGTGCTGGTACAACTTATTTGACTAAGGGTTTACCCTATTAGGGTTTTAAGTTGAACTTTTTTTGCAAATAGTTGTTGACCGACTCTAGCAATGCGCTAGAATCTAGCCATGCCAACGAAATTGTTCTTGGCATCACGCCGAAAGGCCGAAAGGAAATCAGATGACCGATTCTCAACTAATCGCTTCCGTAATTCGCTACCTGCAAGCCGAGGCAGGCGCGGTATCTTGTAACGTACACCTGCCAAGCGGCAAAAACGTAGTTGTTTACGTTGATGGCCGAGTTCAATACTAAATCACATTGGGGCTACGGCCCCCAAGATTACGGGGGAAAGCGGATGCGGTAAAGAGACAAATCGGTAACCGACCCGTGCAGCGAGTACCCCACCCAACAAAACGAAAGCAAAACATGAACAAACTTTACGACATCCTTCTTGCTACCGCCATTGGCGTAGCCCTCGCAGCAGTCTTGGTCTACGGGTGGCCGCTATGACCAACAAGTGCCTTGCCCCACCCTGCCCAGATGGCATGGCCGAGTTCAACATCTTTATTGAAGGTGTCTGGCTGGTCTGCCACTTTGAATACGAGCCTGCCGAACGGGAAACAGAATCTGAACCCGGCAACGACTTGCTGCTTACCCTGCAAAGCGCCTACGTGCACAACGTAGACATTGCCCACCTGTTGCTGGAAAACATCGCGGTGGAAATTGAAAACTTAGCCCTAATCGAACTGGAGAACCAAGATGATTAACGACCTTATCCTTGCCCTACGCGCCGTTAAGGCCGACGAACTTGCCTGCAAAAACGAACGCATCCGACTGGAGGGACTGATTGAAACTCAGTTTGCCAAGCCTGATGGCGGCGAAGGCACCCACAACGACGAAGAATTCAAGATTACTTGGAAGCTGAACCGCACCGTGGACACCTCCAAGGTGCAGGACGCTTGGGACGGCCTGTCCAAGAACGCACAGCGCGCATTCCGGTGGAAAGCTGACGTAGATCTAACCCACCTCCGTGCGCTACAAGATTTGGACGCTACTGCTTACGCCCAAGCAGCAGAGTTCATCACTAGCAAACCTGCAAAACCCTCAATCGAACTGAAAGACTAACATGGCATTTAACCTCGCATCCATCTCCAAGACCCGCCGCATCCGCAGCCCCAAAATCGTTGTGGTCGGCCAGGGAAAGATTGGTAAGACCACCTTTGCTGCTATGGCACCCAACGCCATTGGCATCCTGACCGAAGACGGCGCTGATATGGTCAACGCCAACGCATTCCCATTGGCTACTACCTTGGGTGATGTGTACTCAGCCATTGACACGCTGATTAACGAGCAGCATGACTTCCAGACCTTGTTCATTGATTCGCTTGACTGGCTGGAGCCTATGGTTCAAGACCATGTGTGCAAGCAAAACAACTGGAAGAACATTGAGCAGCCTGGCTTTGGCAAGGGTTACGTTGCAGCCGCCGAAGAATGGCGCAACCTGCTGTCTGGCTTGGAAGTTCTGCGCGAAGCCAAGGGCATGGGTATCATTTTGATAGCCCACGACAAGATTAAGCGCATTGAAGATCCGTTGACAGAAGGCTTTGACAGCCACGTTCTCAAGCTGCATGACCGCGCCGGTGCCTTGGTGTCCGAATGGGCTGATGTCATTGGCTACGCTGGCTACCGCATCTTCACCAGCAAGACCGACGCTGGCTTTGGCAACAAGGAAACCAAGGCAACCACCACAGGTGAGCGCATCCTGCACGTTGAACCTCACCCAGCACACTGCGGTGGTAACCGCTTTGGCCTCACCAATATGCCGCTTGACTGGGCGGCATTTCAAGCTGCGCTAACTGTGGCGCAGTCTTGATCACACCAGTTCGTTACCTTAACTTTTGAAAGAACCACATGGCTCAATTCCACTTTGACGCATCTACCGTCGCCCCCCAAGCATCCACCGGCCCTGTGCCCGCTGGCACTTACCTCACCCAGATCATTGAGTCTGACGTTGCACCGCTGAAGTCTGGCAAAGGCACTGGCCTCAAACTCACTTTTGAGATCATTGACGGCCAGCACAAAGGTCGCCGCATCTGGGAGAACCTGAACATCCAGCATGAGAACGAGGAAACCCAGCGCATTGCCCAGTCCCAACTGTCAGCACTGTGCCATGCCGTCAACGTGATTAAGCTGCAAGACACTGCCGCGCTGCACCACAAGCCAGTCCACGTTCGTGTGGTGGTGCGTGAGGCACAAGGCCAGTACCAGGCAAGCAACAACATCAAGGGCTATGAGTCTGCCGGTGGTTCTGTGCCTGCATTCTTGGCACCAGTCCAAGGCCCAGCATTTGAGTCATATTCCGCACCGGCTGCCGCACCGGCTGCTGCGAGCAAAGCACCCGCTTGGGCAAAGCGCAGCTAATCATGGCCGCACTTCCACCCTCAGTTGTGGATCCTGTGGCCGACGCCATCTTTGCCAGTTACAAGGCAAAGTTTGGTGCCGAGCCACAGCGACCTTACCTCGGTGCCAGCGCAATTGGTAAGCCCTGCTTGCGCCAGCATTGGTACTCATTCCGCTGGTCAAAGCCAGCAGAGTTCCCTGGCCGCATCCACCGTGTGTTCCAGTCCGGCCACCTGCAAGAGCCCCGCGTTTACGCCGATTTGCAAGCCATTGGCTGTGTGGTGTACGACATGGATCCAAGCACCGGCAAACAATGGAACTGGAACGAGCCTCACACGAACGGCCACTTTCGTGGAAACGCCGACGGCATCATTACTAATTTGCCACAGGCACCCAAGACGCCGCACATCTTGGAGATCAAAACTGCCAGCGACAAAATGTTTAAGGTCATGCAGAAAGATGGAGTTAAGAAGGCCAAGCCTGAACATTACGCGCAGATGATGATTTACATGCACTGGAGCATTGCCCAGTTCAAAGAAGATGGCTGCACCCGCGCTTTCTACATTGTCGTCAACAAGGACAACGACGACATTTACACCGAGCGCATGGAGTACAACAAAGACGAAGCTAATGCGCTTGTTGACAAGGCCATTAAGGTGATTGAATCATCCGAGCCGCCCGTAGGCATCAGTAACGATCCAACATGGTACGAATGCAAGTTCTGCGACTACCACAGCATCTGCCACGGCACCGACGTACCTGCATCAACCTGCCGGTCATGTGCACACGCCACGCCAGAGATGGAAGGTGCTATGGCCCGCTGGAGTTGTGCATCGCGCCAGAAGGACATTACCATTGACACCCAGCGTGTTGGTTGTGAGCAACACCGCTACATCCCAATCTTGCTGGAGAAGTTTGCGCAGCCGGTGGACATGGTTGATACCGCGATCATGTACCAGATGGGCGACAAGCAATTTGTGAACGGCGACCCAGGCGCTAACTCAACCTACCTGTCCAGTTCAGAGATCCATGCTTGCAAGGACAAGACCGCACTGACTGACATCGTTGCAACATCGCTGCGATTGCAGCACGGAGGTAAATTTGTATGATCCCAATACCATTGCATGAGATGAACCTGCGTGACTTCATAGCCATCATGGCTATGCAAGGCAAGCTGACCGCTGGCGCTACTCATCAACCTACGCTGGCATCAGAATCCTACAAGATTGCAGACGCCATGTTGAAGGAGCGCAGCCGTGATCCTGCGTGATTATCAGGCACGGTCAGTCACTGACCTGTTTGCTTGGTGGACAAAGCACCAAGAGGATGCCGACATTCCTCTTTTGGTGTTGCCTACCGCCGCTGGCAAGTCGGTAATCTGCGCTGAAATCGTGCGCCAGATGTGGGATCAGTGGCCCGACTACCGACCCCGCACTGTGGTGCTGGTTCCATCAAAAGAACTAGCCGAGCAGAATGCCGCCAAGCTGACTGCGCTGTTGCCCGACGACATCCATGTCGGGTTTGTCAGCGCCAGCTTAGGCAAGAAGCAGCACCACGCCGATGTGATTGTTGCCACCATTGGCAGCATTTACAAAAGCGCCCATCTGCTGGGCAACATCAAGGTGGTGGTAATTGATGAAGCCCATCTTGTCAGCACCAAGGCTTCCGACGCTGGCATGTATCGCACCTTCCTTGCCAAGCTGGCCCAGATCTGCCAGTTCCGCACAGTGGGCATGACGGCTACACCGTTCCGTGGCAATCAAGTCTGGCTGACTGACGGCGAAGATCCGTTGTTTACCGGCATTGCGTCAAACGTCACCATGCGTGAACTGCTTGACCAAGGATTTATCGCGCCGCTAGTACCGCCTACGGTACAGATGCACACTCGGATTGACGCTAGTACCGTTGGCATCAGTAATGGCGATTACAAGGTCGGAGAACTGTCTGATGTTGTGGAAGGTTACCTGTCTGAGGTCGCCGCAGAAGCCAGCAAGTTAGCAGCAGACCGCCGCAAGTGGATTGCATTCACACCAAGCGTTGCCAACGCTGAAAGCCTAGCCGACAAGCTGTGCAACCTTGGCATTGTCAGCGAGGTGGTCTGTGGTGAGACACCGGCCCTTGAGCGCGAACAATACATCCGCGACTTCCGATCTGGCGAGATCCACTGCCTGGTTACCGTGCTGGCGCTGTCAGTCGGGTTTGATGTGCCTGACGTTGACTGCATCATCTGGTGCAGGCCAACCAAGTCGCCGGTGTTGTACGTTCAAGGCATGGGCCGAGGTTGTCGCATTGCTGACGGCAAGGAAGATTGCTTGGTGCTGGATTTTACCGACACCGTGGAGCGCCTTGGGCCGGTGGACATCATCAAAGGTCGAGCAAAGCGCACTGGCGGGCCGCAGGAGGCACCATTTAGCATCTGCCCAGCCTGCGGTGACCGCAACACTGCATCAGCACTGATCTGCGCATCTTGTGGCGCTGTGATCCGCGAAGAAGTGGTCAAGCCGCAGGACGCCAAGGTGTCGTATGCCGCGCTGCTGTCTGCCCAGATGGTGGCGACTGTGACCTGGCACGATGTCAGCCGGGTGGACTACAAGCTGCACAGCAAGCCAGGCAAGCCCGACAGCGTGAGGGTTGACTACTACGATGGCTTGCTTCGCGTTGCATCAAGTTGGCAATGTTTTGATCATGGTGGATACGCTGAAAACAAAGCCCACCAATGGTTTCAAACAGTCAAGCCCGACAACTACAACCATACGCCAGGCACATCTGATCAGTTGGTTGAATGGATTGAAACCGGCATGAAACTGAAATCACCAGCCCGCATCGCAACACGCCGAAATGGCAAATTTACGGAGATCACACAACATGAATTTAGTAGAACTGAACGCTATCAAGACGCACTTGCAGAAGCAATTGAGTGACCTTGAGTCCATTAACACCAGTTGTATGTCTTGCACCAACTTCAATGGTGGATCCTGCAAAAAGTTTGATGCCAGACCGCCAGATGACTGGATTCACAAAAAAGCTGATTGCGTTGACTGGATTTGGGATACAATTCCCTTCTAGCAAATTGCTAGACAACGAAACGTAAAGGAACAACATGCTTAACTACATCAAAGAACGTATGCGCCAGCGCACCCCGCTGGAGATGGTTACTCAAGAACTGGCGCTGGCTCACCTTGCCAAGCTGGAGGCCGAGACAGCAGTGGACTACGCCAAGTCTGTCGTGGCCTACAACGATGCTCGTATCAAGCGCCTTGAGTCTTACTTGAAGGAGAAAGCATGAGCTGCAATCAAAACTGCGACCAAGGCCGCACTTGCAACTGCGACCTTGAATACCGTAGCGTATTCATGGACGTAATGGAGGGATTCATAACCCTTGCCGTTATTGTCGGCGTCATCACTAGCATGTGCATGTTGTTCGGATACATCTGGTATCGCACATGAACTGCCCACAGTGCAACACCCCCAAGATGATTGTCACCGTTACCCGTGATACCGAGGACAACACTTACCGCAAACGCAAGTGCATCAAGTGTTTCTTCAAGATCACCACAGTCGAGATTTACTCGATTGCTAATGCAGATGCACAGATGCCCCAGCACCGACCTAACAGGACAAAGAAATGACTTGGCCCTTCCCACCATTCCCCACACCGATACCCGCTAAAGAAGCGCCGGTAAAGTTTAACCCTGATAACCATGATGAGGCACCATTTTGAAACTCGTAGCAGGCAACCCCAACTTTATGAAAGTCAACAAGTCCGTGGGTCTTGGCACCTTTGCCCAGACCTCGGGTGACTTAGGTCAGGTCAAAGTACGCCGGGGATACGTGCCCACGAAGCGTGATCCTAGCCTTGTGCCAGCACCAGAACTAAGCGTGTGGTTACAGCCAGTCTACAAGCCAGACCACAGCGCCTACCAGCGCCCCGGCTCTGACCACTCACACATCAAGCGCAGGGGGTTCTGATGGAAGAAGCATTGAAGCTGGCGCTTGAGGCGCTGACATACCTTTACGCCGAGACTACAGCGTATGAAGATGATGTGATTGACAAAGCCATCACCGCCATCAAAGAAGCCTTGGCACAGCCAGAGCAGGAGCCGGTGGCAACCTCGGCAGCAAATCACGTTGCTGGAGAAATTGGGTTCTGCAAATTTCATATCGCCGTACCTAATGGCACAAAGCTTTACACCACCCCACAACAGCGCCCGTGGGTAGGGCTGACGGAAGATGAGCGTAGTGAACTTGTGACGTTGCACCACAAATGGAATGAATATGGTCAAGCCATTGAAGCCAAACTCAAGGAGAAGAACACATGAACAAACGAGACAACGAGCTTTGGGAACAATCCTTGTACGATGGTGACAGAACAGATTCAACACTGTCTCATTTTACCGACCTCATCCGCGCCGACGAGCGTGAGGCAATAGCACAAATGTTTGAAGGAGCGCCCGCATTAATACCGTTTGCACAGAATGACAAAGGCGGTTGCATGATATGTGGTTTTACGCCGAAACTGGCAGCGGAATCAATCAGAGAAAGGGGGAACACATGAGCACTATTACTGTCCACGTAATTGCAATTACGTCTGTTGTCATTAACGGTATTTTATTTAATATGTGGCTATTCAAATGACCGATTACCTAGCCGGGGGCGCGGAGTTCCTGTACCCACACGCTGGCGACCAGCCCGCCCCAGAAAATGTAAAGCTGCTGCTGCTTACCCGTGGCGGCATTTGCACCACCGGCCTATGGCACCGCGACTGGTGCTTGGGCTGGCTACCGCTACCAAAACGAAACATGAAGAAGGAGGATCAGAAGTGAACGACATACCGAACTTTGCCGCTTGGAGCAATGAGAACCTGGCTAACTTTGCCAAGGATTCCTACCTTCGTATGCAGCAACAGCAGGACGCCATCATGCAGCTTCGGGGTGATCTCAAAGACGCTATGGTCGAGTTACGCAAGCATACTGGCAACGGACTGAACATGGGAAACCCGGTTGCCCCAACCCTTACCAAAGGTGGGCCAAGTCGGTAGCGACTCAAGAAACTGAAGCCGCTTGTCGTTGTAGTGGGCAATGATCTCCAGTGGACTGAATGCGTCTACAGCAGCCAAAGTCTGTTTGCCGATAGAACCATCTGCTGGGACTCCTGCGACCTCTTGCAGCCACTTTGCAGCCCTTCCAGGCCCACTGTTGATAGCAGCATCGAACACAGCGTAGTCCAGCCCCTTTGGCAGTTGGTCGCCAGACACCTTGTCCCAATACTTGCGCTTATACAGAGGGGCTACCATATCGGGTGTCAGGGCGCGCATATTAGCCTCGGACACCGGGTGGCCTACAAACTCCTCCCAGACAGCCTTGGTGCAGCCTAGATTGGTCATGCCACCTGGGTCAGACTTGTGGTTTACAAAGCCCCCCTCGGATGCCAGCACACGAGCTAAACAATCTTCAAAGTTCGATTTCATTTCAGCGCCTTTTGCAATGCGGTGGTTTTGTCTTGGCTGGACTTGCTGGAACCAAAGTAATAAGACAAAACCTGCTGGGCGGCAGCGGTAGCATAGCCAAGGGCAAAGATCACCAGTTGCTGCTGGGCGGTGTCAATCACTTTGAATAGCAGGATGCCAATGAACACAAAGGTTAGGCTAACGGTGCCCAGCGCGAGGATTGGCACCACCATCTGGGCTAAGTGGCTTCCACCAGCGGCTGCCACTGCTGATTCACGTTGACGGGCGCTATCTCGATCTGCACTCTCAGCCTGAAACTGGCGTAAGTCTATTTCAGCCAGTTTGGTCGCCGCATCTGGGTCTCCTGCAATAGCTTTGGCGACCGCAGCCACGTCATCAGCCACGCCAAACTTACTAGCAAGGGCGGTAATAGCGAGGCCACCAAGAGGCCCGCCAACAGCAGTTGCAACAGCAGGAGCAAGTCCCCTAAGAATTCCGAGTAGTTCATCCATATCATCTCCGCATGAAATCCACATATTCCATCGTGCCCCAGGCCACCAAGGTCACCAGACCAGCGGCGGCCACCATCATCAACACCATTTCAATAGTGTCTGCGATTTCTTTCCTGCGTTTGTCGGCTATCTTTTCAGCCTCTATCTCGTCTGCCTTGTTCTGTGCCACGATGCGATTGCGCTCCCGCAGGAAGTCCATCCACAAGTTTGTCTTACCCCGGCGCATGAAGGAAATCTTGATCTCCTCCTCAATCTGCTGCATCTCCTCGGCAAGCTGGATAAATTGCATGGCTTGCGAGTTGACTGACTGAAAAGCCTTCTTACTCGGATTGGCCTTCTCCTTCATTACCGCATCTTTGGCATCAAAGAATTGGTGGAACAGTTCCGAGGCATCTTTGCCAAGGGCAATTGCCTGCTTCACGCCCGCTATGGTCGCTCGGGCCGTAGCAATAAGCGTGATGGGATCAATCATTTGTCTTGCTTCAGGTCGAGCTTGTCAAAGATTTTGCCCAGCATGGTCTTGATCTCGGTCATGTCCTGTCGGTAGTCATCACGCCCCACGTAAGTCTTTGGTAAGTCTTCACGGAGCTTGGACAGATCAGACTTCAGTTCCTTGACTGCTGACCACAGTTCCCGTGCGAACCAACCAATGACGGCCATTGCGACACTGAGGCCGACATTGAGAAGTTGCTGAATGTCCATAGTGTCACTTTACTAATGCGTTTCGGTTTTGAGACTCAGAAGCAAGGGCATTGGTAGGTAAATTACCTGCCTTAGCACCAAGCAATGCAGCCATTTTAGCTGGATCATTACCACTTAATTGAGCAGCTAATTGCTTTGCCATATCAGGTCGTTTAGAAAGCAAAACTGCCAGCGTATTTTGACCAGCTTTAGAGTACAGCAAGGGTGATGCAGCAAGCGCAGCAAGTGCTGTAGATGCTCCTTGAAATCCTGCGGCACCTGCTCCACCAGACGCAACAAGTGCTGCAACCAAGGCGCGATACGGAGTTCCAGAATCAGGAACCTTACTTCCAAGGGCAGTTTTTGCATTCTCAGATAGGTCTTGCATCAATGCTTCACCTTTGGCAAACTGACCTTTGTCTTTGCTTCGATCCATTGCCTTGACAGCACTTTGCAACTGAGCAGGTGAGAAAATTCCTTCTTCTGCGCCAAGACCAGAGGCGGCGCGTTCAACTCGTTTAAAGTTGGCATAACCAGTATCAATCGCTTTCAATTCTTTTGAGAATTCAGGATTGCTTCTAGTAACCAATTGACGCACCTGATCTTGCGCTTCTTTCAAAGCATCACCAATCAATCGTTGGTCTGCATCCGTTGATACACCAAGCCGACTAATTGTTTCTCGCAAATCACTTTGAACTTGCTTTAATGTTTGACCTGTAACAGCGCCTTGTCCTTGAAATTTATTCAGGACATTGTTATCCAACCATTTATTAAAAAAGTCTTTTGACGCTTGATTAATTGCACCGCCATCAACCATGCTTTTCAAATTAGAAATTTCAGTTTGAAATGGTGCGTCCTGCACAATCGTCATTTTTGGCAATAGTTTTCCATAAGCATCATCTAATTTGTCTGATGCAAACTGCACAGCTTCTCGGCCAACAACGCCTTCTGGCAACTTTTCACCGATTGGTGTAAGCGCACGATTAAACGCAGCCGTATTAACTTGCTGTGCCGTCCTGGCTTGTGCGTTTTTAATAAAGTCGCCAAGCACGGGAACGCTGGTCAGAGCTTCTTCTCCGCGCTTGTAAGCGCCTCCCAAAATTTGGCCGGGCGTAGGAACAACACCTTCTTTCATTAGGGCTTGAATTTG
>Ga0114975_10001181_pt1 | contig 18955 bp, 22 predicted proteins | sample S_130626_EF_Meta_FD_87031 | JGI IMG/M metagenome (GOLD analysis project Ga0114975, IMG submission 87031) | Freshwater microbial communities from Lake Simoncouche, Canada to study carbon cycling - S_130626_EF_MetaG | ecosystem: Environmental > Aquatic > Freshwater > Lake | place: Lake...
AGGTACGGCTGGTTCTGAGTTGACATGTTATAGATTTTGAGGAAAAAAACGAATGCTTGAACAACGAGAAAGAATGGCAGAAAATACAATGGCGAGTATTGAGAACACACAGCAAGTAAACTGCGGGCACGAGTATCACTGCGAGTTTAAAGGGTACCCACCCACCTTTGTGAACTCGATTCGTCGCATCCTGCTTTCCGATATTCCGACCGTGGTTGTTCGCGATGTTGAAATCCTCGAGAATGGCACCCAGATCCCCCACGAGATGATTAAACATCGTGTTGAGATGCTGCCCGTGAACGTGTCACCTGCAGATTCAAATGTTATTCGCGACGCTAAGATCGAACTTCGCATTCTTCCTGACCCGAAAGAGCGCTGGATTTATACAAGTGACTTTGTAGTGACCAAGGGACGCGATACTATGCTCATGGGCGATCGAGACACCGGCGCTCCTCTAGTATTCGTAAAGGTTCGTCCAAATGAGACTCTCCACATCAAAGCAGGATTGTCGGTCGAAACTAAGACAGCCTCTCAAGTATGTGTATCAACTCTATCATATCATATTGATCCTGAAATTGCAAGAGAAGAGCGCGAGTTATTCATTGAAGATGGTGGTGAACCTGCAGTGTTCGACAATTTCTATATCCAGCGATGCTACTCAAAGGACGATAAGGGTCGACCCAATTGGGTTGATCTCAATGTCGAGAGTATCGGCGTCATTCCCGCTCGCGAACTGGTCCGTATGGCCGGAAAAATCCTAAAGCAGAAGGTTTCTGAGTACATGGAATACGCTGTGTCTAACATTGCAAGACACAAGGATAATGAGTATTCTATTTCACTTCAAATCGGCGGTCACACGGAACTTGCTGTCCTCCAAGAGATCCTATATTCCGACCTGAATGTAAACTTCGTGTCATACGACATCCCGCATCCTCTAAAGTCAGACACGATTGTCCGATTTCATAGCAAAAGCAATCCAGAAACGACTCTCAAGAATGCCCACGCCAAACTAGATGAATATTGTGATATTCTAGATAATGGGGTTTGATTTTAAGGATAACGACTATTAATATAAAAATGAGTTTTGAAGGGATTAAATTTATTGAGGCATCATGGTTTTGGACGGATGTTATTCCAGTTACCACAGATAAACTGAATTATCTAGAAATAGGATCTCATTCAGGTTCAAGTGTTATTTCATTCGGCCAAACATACGGGGGGCATCCCGATACAAAACTATATTGTATTGACCCATGGTGTGACTATGATGATTATGATGAATATAAAGGACAACTGACTACGATATATAACCAGTTTTTAAATAATATAAAGACGTTTAATTTACAAGATAAAGTAGTAGCGTGTCGAGGATATTCGCATGAACAGATACCTAAATTCGATGACTTATTTTTTGATATAATTTTTATTGACGGGAATCACAATCCAGAGTATGCAATGGAGGATGCTGTTCTTTCATTTAGAAAGCTAAAAGTTGGCGGGTATATGGTGTTTGACGACTATAACTGGGAGCCAGACGGAAAACAAGGACCAAATGGAACTACATTAGGAATTGACGGATTTCTGCAAGGGTACCGAAATCGAATCAAGCATATCAATACAAAATGGACTAGCTGGGGTCTTGCCCAGGTATTTATACAAAAAATACGATGAAATTTAGAAGATACGTATAATAATGGCAGACATAGAATTTGATCCTGCAACTGAATTCCAAATATTAGAAACCTTCAACTTTGAAGAAGAGATTCAGCGTCCAGAGGCGCTTCGTTTTTACACTTTAGACGAACAGCTCCTAGATTATGTCGAAAAAAGTATGCCGAAAGGAAAGGCGTCTCGCTATCAACTTCAGGAGCTTCAGCGCGAACGAGAGAGGTTAGAGGAAGCGTATTTAGGTGTTATTGATCCCAATTTTGAACTACGCCCTAAGCGGATTCAAACAATGCCATATTGGGTCCATCCTCTTCACTCCGAGTTCGAATATCGAACATACAACTTCAATAGTCAATGGCTACCTGTCGTAGAACAACGCAATGTTCCAAACTATTACCCCCGCATGCTAGTTGCTCTACCAAACCCTTACGTAACTAAAGACGATGGAAGCCCAAGTATAACTGAAACAACACATTCGGTCGACGAAGATGGCAACCAATTGACTGGTCTCGGAGATTATGAACGATCTAAAACAATCCTACATGAAGACGGAAGAATTACTATTTTACCAGTTCCGATTCCCAATACGCACGATGATATACGTATTCGCGGATACTTGCTAGATAAACGTCCCTATGACATTCCAAATCCATTAGCCGACCATCCTTTCCTAAGCACGACACAACCTTCAAAAGTCATTACAAATGAGCCATTTTTAGATGTATTTCCGTCTATTAATGCAGTACTAACTCACGGAGTTCCTACGACTACAGACCCGTACACAGAAGGCCAAAAGTATCTCAAGCTTTACGATGTAAATTTCAGCGATATTTCATGGGAACTTTGGAGAAAACGATTCCCACCGGTTGAAAGCGTTGAAACGGCTCCTTCAGTTATATCAGTTCAGTTTCCAAAGCCAGAGCTTAAAGCTCCTTCTGAAAACTTGAAGAAAGTATATACGACATCTTATCCCGGCGTAGACCCGTACACTTGGCTAATGAGCCAGGAAGATGGAGGTGCATTCGTCCCACGTATGTTGCTATCGAAAGCTTCTGAAGCAGGACTGCTTCCTGTCATACCTCTCGGCGAAATCGTAGAGCCTCAATTCCCAGAGTCTACTCCCGAAGAGTGCTTGAATACTGAATCGTTCGAAACATTTTTGAGTAGCGGGGTATACCGAAAGAAAAAGTGTCTACCAGTATCCTATATTCAGCATGAACGACAGTCTTTGGTGTCTTTAGACAGAAAAGCATGGAGAGAATCTACTGAGACGGATATTCTGAAAGAGTACCAAATTCGTCTGCTAAAGACGTCTCGTGTTGCGTTGCAAGATATAGAGGTAAAGTACAAAAAACACGAAGCACGCGAAATACCTGAACTGCGAAAGGAAATATTAACCGTATTGGCAGACCCCAAACGTTTAGAGATTGACAGAGTAAAGGATATTTCTTTGCTTGTAGAAAACATATTGCCGAAGGACAGGGTATTCTTGGATACAACTGGATCCTTTTTGGTGTGCGAGCATACCCTTGAGCTCCTGAAACAGCCTGAGATTGACGCATTCTATCGGGAATGGACCTTCATTGAGTCGGGATATCGTGTATGTAAGTTCTGCGGAGAGCAAATCAATCGCGATGTGTTTTTAGCGCAAGATGATTTCGACGAATCCGGACAAGTCATCATATCTCACGAAAAACTACCAGTCAATATTCATGAAAGCGATACAAACGTGTCTGAGTTTACCAAATCACTCGCTGATCTGAAAGGTGTATTCGAACTCGACAAAGGCCGACACATTGGGCGTATGGTATTATACCTACTACTATCATTATTCCAGGTTGTTCCTCTCGAGTCCCAATTGTTACCTGTTTTGACATTCATGGACGGAATTAGTGGCGCTTTCAAGGCCGCCAAAAAGGGCAGTGACGAATTAGACGGAGCAATCGGAATAGTTGGAATGTCAATATTGCTTCAGACTCATAACCCATTTTTAATTCCTCGCCGATCATTCGGCTCAAAGCAACTAAAACTATCAGGCTACCCTCGCGACACAGACGAGAGCAAACAGGTCCCAATTGTCAACACAATAATGTTCGTACTAGAAAACACATTCGAATCCTTCCCAAGCACATTCACAGGTCCTATTGGAACATTTATGCGCTATTTAAGTACAAGTTCCAAGAAGATCCGGTCCACTGCAATTTCCCTGCTAGGCAAAGCAGTTCAAAAGTTTAAGGTCCAGTATAGTGACGCTAAAGCAAGATACTCGGCAATCCCTGAAGATATACAGGTCCAACAACTTAAACTTCCGCTCCGAGTTTCGACTAAGGATACATTCCAGCCTAATGAATTTAATATCGAAGAAATGAAATCATCTTGTTCGGTGCCCAGAGTATTAAATTACCTTGAAAGCACATTGCCTCCCAGCGTAGTTCAGGAACAACTAACCCTTCAGTCAAACTTGAGACCATCAACTAAATCAGTGCCCGTATTTCCGAAAGTATACAAAGACCAAGAGCTAAAAGTTATACCAACGGACTCTATACGCGACCGAGTCAAGAGAGGCTTTCCAAAGAACCTTAAAATACCCGTTCTGTCAAACTATATTGAAAGTGAGAATGATGGTATTGCGCTTTTATCAGTGTTTTCCAGAATTCTGGACCTGTTTAAGAATGATATGGGCCAATCTGAACTATTTATATTCCGAGCAGCCACTGCAGAGTTAGAAACACGAATTTCAGGCCCAGTACTACGTGATAGTGTCAGGGGAATTTTATATCTTTGTTTACATACCATTGCAGAAGATGAACAGCGCGTAAAGAAGCTGACTTTTTCAGTGAAGCAGGATGTTGTATTGAAACTACTGCTGACTAAAGATGAGGACGCGATAAAGGAGGATCAGGGATTACGTGCACGCGAACGTGAAGCGTTGAAATCGCGTCTACGTCAAAAGAGTGACGCTGAACGCGAGATTATTAAGTTGTTATTGGATATCGGAATTGCACCGTATATTATTACGAACAAAGATCGCGAAGAATTTGCGACTGAGGTTGAGCCAGAAGCAATTATTCAGGGCCAGGATGAAGATGCTAATATTGAAGATAACGAGAATGGAATGCGATACAATCGGGAGGAAGACTACGGACTTGTTGGGACGCAAATGCCAGAAGAAACTGACTAATATATACAAATGAATGCCTTAATTATAGGTGTCCTCCTTCTCATCATCTTTTATATATATCTGATGAGACGCAGGGAACACCTGTTTGTTGGATGGTGTAGGTGGTTCGGCCTACCTGAATTTATATGTTACTTCATTGATCCGTGTCTTTACATCCCAAAAATGAGTTATACGCAGTGGATCCGTGATTGGATCTGCGGTCAAGGAGGATGTCCGGAGGATAAAGTTAAAGAGGCTGGATTGTGCTATAATCGGTGCAAGCCTGGATTCGGCAGTGATGGAGCCCTTATGTGCTGGAAGCGATACCCTGAATTCGGAGGGGCTGGGGGTGGCATGTTGAATACGCCAACACTGACAAAAAATTCTAAGACGGTAGTTGGAAGTGTATTATCTGAGTGTCATGGAGAAGACGAGCGAAGCGGTGCGTTATGTTACCCCAAGTGTAAGAAGGGCATGAAGGGAGACGGGCCTATGTGCTGGAACGACATATATGGTGTTGGTATCGGAAAAGTAATGAGTTAATATGTTGATATTAATTAAAAATGGGAAATGGATCAAGTTTGAATTGGGAGTGCAAAGATCCGGCATTCCCGGTTAAAGGGCCTCTTCTTGGTTCCTGCTATAAGAATTGCCCGGAGGGATATGTTCACAATCCTGCTAATTTTAGCCAGTGTATTTTGAAAGGAACTCCTCAGCCATATGGTCGTGAAGCTGGGTCTCCCTTAGTGTGTCCGGATGGTAAAGTTAAGGAAGAAAATGGACTATGTTTTTCACCTTGTCAAAAAGGGCTAAAAGGCAACCCGACATCTCTAACAAGTTGCGTCTACGATTACAGAGATATTGGCCCAGGAAAGAGTGCTTTTGCTAAGTAAAGTTTTTTAGTTTTATAGAGTAATGGGGAATTTGAGCTGTAAAGATAAAAGCCATCCAGACCAAATTGATGCACTATGTTATAAGAAGTGCCCTGAAGGATGGGAGCATGTTCCAGGTATGCCCTACAATTGTCGAATGAGCGGCGCTCCTTCTCCTTACGGACGAGGGGTAGGGTCTCCACTCAAATGTCCAAAAAATAAAGTTCAATCGGGCGCCTTGTGTTACGACCCGCCTGAAAAAGGATGGTATCTATTGGGTGCAACATACTGGCAAAAATGTCCTGACGGAACCACTGATTTTGGAGTCGGATGTAGCAAAGAAGGATACAACCGGGGAGTTGGAAAAATTCCAAACCTTATAGCTACAATTGTCCAGGAGATCTTAGGATAGAAAACGAATTTAGAAAATGAACTGAATGAACACCATTCAAAGATGGTAGGATTCCTCATTCACAATATCGACTCTCTGTTGCTGGCGGTGGCTGACTCGTGTACGATGCTGGACGACGTAGAAAGGCATAGTGTTATTCAAACGTTCGCGTATAGACTAGAAGAACGTTATGGTATCTCCCGCGACCAACTGCGTATTGCAATGAAGAAGATCGGATTCACTCTTGAAGAGTTTTGTATCGGATGCAACCAGCAGATGCCATTGTTCACTGGAAATGGCAATCCAGTGTGCAATGATTGTAAGTTAGATATTGATTCTGTAGGATAAGTATATGGATTGCCTAAAATTTGAAGACGAAGAAAAACTTATACCACAAAAAAAGAGATCATTTTGGAGATTTTTCAACATCTGGCGAACCATTTTTTCGCCTTCATCGACTTAGATTTAGCGCGTTTGACTATGTCTGAATCTGTAGTGTAATGTGTTTTTCCGCAAGTCAATAAACTATGAACCCGTGCATAGCCCCATTGCTGTTCTGTAGCTCCGGGTCTGTGTCCTGTCCTCCATGCAGCAAGTCCGCGATTATATGACTGACGCAAGTAATGTTCCGGAACTCCGGTTGCAGACGCCTTCTCTTTCAAAGACTTGGCATCTGGGAACATTTTACGAAATTTTTGCGTGTGATTCGACGTTTTGCGTTTTCCGTATTTGTCAGTCTTAAACCCAACATAAGCTCTTGGGTCCTTCCAATGCATAGATCCAAACTTTTTGATTTCTCTGTTTCGCATCGTCTTCTGTATTTTCGTAAGCCCCGAAAAATAACGTAAGGGATATAGTTTCCGGGTCTTACCCATTTCTTATTATACCTTGAGAACTTTATCGTAAGTGAACGTCAAGCAATAATTACCTCCCATACAACACGCGCCATACTTACATGTTTCTTTCCGGAATACCCAGGTATATGCGTGAAGATTTGAAATTTTCTCCCAGTAGTTTACACCGTTACCGCTAATGTGGAATCCAGTAATCATTTTAATAATAAACACGTATTCTATGTGAAGATGCGTGCTACAATTCCAATGCACTATAAACATGCTATTTTGACAAGACAGAAGCGTTTGTGTAATGTCTGCAGTGATGTACTAGACGTATACGATATTGACCATATAGTCCCATATCGTGTGTGTCAAGAACATAAATTATCTAACTTGCAAGCGTTATGTCCTACTTGTCACGCAAGAAAGACACGAAGCGAAGCAAAATATGTGGCTGAGTATATCCGATGCGAAAAGACACCATCATATCGTTTTTGCTGGGGCTGTAAGAACGTGGTGTCGGCATACTTCGGGTTTGAAAATGGATATTGTTCGGCGTGTTTAGTAGTAGCATTTTCGAGAGTTAATTTGTTCTAAAATACATGTTAGCGATATGTATTCACCGGACCTGTTACTAAAACTTTATTACTGGTATTCGTACAAACGTATATTTCCGTGGGACTTTTTATTGCTAAATGCCATGCTATATCATATAGTTGAGGCTCTGTAGTTTTTACTATGATTCCGTTAGAGTCTATTTTAGTTATCGCCACATCTGTCTCGGATATATAGATATTATTTAATTCATCAAGTGCAATTCCCCGAGCTCCATTGATTGGCGCGTTTCTAGCCGGGCCTGGATCAGTTCTGATTCCCATAAATGACTGAAGTATTATGTATATTTGATTTGTCGCAATATTGTATCTGTAAATACTATTATATTCGGTTTGACTGCCAAGATCAAATATATATAAGTTTGAATAATCAGAGTCAAATGCCATAGCAGTGGGGGCGCGTAGACGAGCCGTAGTTCCGGAAGCTCCATCCACAGGATACGCGACAACAGGACTAGCGAAACTCGCCTTCTGTCCTAAAGATCCAACAACTATTGAAAGCTGATTCGTAGTTGCATCTATTTTTCGGACAGTAAATCCACTGTCTATGTCGCCAAAATATATATTATTGTTAGCGTCAATTGCTATTCCTCTCGGGCCACCAATTCTTACAGATGGATTTAATCGATGTACGTTATTACCTACTGTATCGCCACCTCTATTACCGCAATATCTAGAAATATACCCATCTGTATCAACTTTGAGAATACAACTTGAATTAAAGTGTTGATTTCCGAAGTACATATTCCCAGTTGAATCAAATACTACGTTGTAGGGATTGACTATTCCTGCATTAACAGCTAATGTTCCAATGGATGCGGGAGATGCGCTTAAGTCAATGGTGACAGGAGTAGCAGGACCGCCCGCGCGATTTATTGTAACCGTTGTGTTTGTAATTCCAGCAATAACACCGGTTATATTTAGACTTGCGTTGGGAGCTGGAATACCTGTAATTCGGACATTCTGATTAGCCTCCAACGAATGTTTTGTTGCAGCAGCCCCAGACGGCGAGTCTTGAATTAGTGTATATACAACTGTTGATGAATTTTGAGTGACACTTGTTATAATTCCGGTGCCAGTTAAAAGAAGCCCCTTAGTAGGATCACCTGCTACCCGCGTTACAATACGTGTGCTAAGGTTCATTTTTAATATACGCCCACCTCCATTGATAGGAGATGTTGCTATATACAAATTCTCCTTTGAGGCATCAAGCCCAAGTCCGCGCGGACGATCCAACTGTGCATTTAAAGCAAAGCCATTTTCGCCTGACGTTCCAGAAAAGCCTGTTCCGGCTACTGATATTAATCCGTTGTAATTAAAAAAATCAGAAAATAATCTTATCATACCGCTATACCATGGTCGCGGAATCTTAGATACATTCGAATGTCTACTCGATGGACTTATACCTGACTTTAGATCACTGTCTACTAAATTAGCATCTACCTTATGCCTTAACCATCGAGTATAATCAGAAGCTGTTGGCATATTATAATAAAATAGCAAAAAACATTGTCTGTTTATACTCTGAAGGTGTCTAGTAGTATCATTTTCGCGTGTTAGTCTGTAGTAATACAATGCGTATCAAAGTAAATGCGTCAAACGTCGCGTCATTGATTGGTAAGAATCCGTTCAAAACCCAGCAGGATGCTTTGAATGACGTATTGATGGATAATGGACTATTGGAGGAAGATGTAGAAGCAACAGAGCTTATCGAACAAATACAATCGGTATGTAAAGCCGATACTGACTTGGTGTGTCAAAGTAAAAATCAGCGCGAACTAGAGGCGAACATCAAGATATACGAAGAAAAGGTCAAGGAGATTACACGAGCAAAAGGCGAAACTGACACATCTCCCGTAGTGTTACACGCCTTGAGTCTTGCTGTAAAAGAGCGCGGTACTCGAATCGAAGAAGAATCGACAAATAAGCTTGAAGTTTCATCCGGAGTCTTAATCCATAGCCGAAATGCGCAGTGCTATGTTTATTGTGTCCCTTCAAGCAATATTGTCATTGCAGGCAGAACTGATGGATTACAGGGAGAAGATGCAGTAGTTGAAACAAAGACACGACGCAGATTTTGGAAGTCTCCGCCCGAATATGATATCATTCAGCTTCGTTGTTATATGAAACTAACGAACCGAAAAGTTGGTATGCTGAACGAGTGTTTCCCTGATGGGACCAATCGTGTCACAAAGATTGAATGGTCTGACTCAATCTGGTCTGAAATCGAGAACAAGCTAACTAAATGTCTGGCAAACATATAATGGATTATGAAACAATTATACTACCGAAAGGAACCCTTCTGTTCCGAGGTATGAATACCACTTCAACTCTAACATCCGACTTTGCTGGGATGCCGGTGGATGATAAGAAATTTTGCCTTCACGAGAACTATAATGTATTTTTTTATCCGTTCCCATTTGTAGCAGGAACAGTTGCGGCATATCAGTATACGGTTATTTATGTCACGACACAGGATTTGAAGTTGGTTAACCTGATTCTGCCATCTAAGTTCAATCGTGAAAGTAGAAAAACTAAAACTGGTGGTATAGTGACTTGTGATGATACAGAAAATGAATGTGACGTTAGTGGACGTGATTATGATCCTTGCGTTGATTACACAAAAGTTCCGAAAGATGTTTCCGGTATGGTTGCTATTGCTAAAGCTGATGCAGAGACTTTGAACCTACAAAAAACATGGTTTCGGCACTTGGCGAATAAGTATTTTACAACGTACTAAGATTCGCGAAATGTCGTAGGTGTTCCTGAGTTTATATTACATCCACGCATTGATAAAACACCACAGACCGAGACAATATCAGATTTTAAAGCATGGTATAGTTCTAACAAAAGTAAATTCAACTACAAGTATCTACATGTTATATCGTCGACGAAAGTAAAGGTTATGCAAGACCTAATGGATGAGTTCATGTCTGAGCGTGGACTAGATTTGGGAGATGACGAACCTTACCATCTAAAAATAAATAAGAAAACAGGTTTCTTTCAGATAGAAGAATTTTCAAATAATCTGTCTGAACTAATCGCGCCCGATCTAAAACCTACCGCTGATATGGTATTGAAGCAAAAAAGTATGTACAAAACGATGTCTGATAAATACCCAAAGGCAGACACAATTCCTGCATCTTTAAACAGATATTACGTACAAAGGGAGTATGTAGCACTTAACAAAGATGCACTTGAATGGCTGACGAAATTTATGGATGCTCGTTCTTATTATAGCACAGTCATTCAGCCTTTACGAAAATCCGTCCAACATACAATACATAAGATAGACGGTAAGAAATATGTTTTCCTACCAACTCCTGCTGGCAGAGAGATTGAAAAACAGGCACGCATTACGAAAGATAATGCGTTTCTATCAGCAGAAGAGCTAGTAGGACACCCAATAAACAGCCAAATATCTGCTTATGAAGTATTCTCTGTTAATGCAGGAGATACGCCGGGCACTTTACACAATGTATCTGTTGATCCAGCAACGCATATAAATGGTCTTCTACAATACTACGCTCAAAAGAAGGGCCTACTTGGTGCGTCTCGTCGTAGAACGCGTCGCATAAAAACGCATTAATGTATAATAATGTCGCTTCCTAACATTGATGAGTTGGAGAAAATGACAGATGAGCAGTTGGCGGATGCGTTCGGCAAGATGGATTTGGGTGTGTTAGATAATTTGTACAGCGACCCAACGGACACGGCGAAGAGACGCAATACACCCCAAGGTGAGCGGACACTACAAATGAGGAACCAAGTGTTATCTGCAAGGACGAAAATGTCAGACGACCAATACCATCAATACTTTGAGGCAACACAGAAGGCATTAGATACCCGAATTGCGAACGGCAGTGTGCAGACTAAGATGGTTGTTATTCCAAAGGGGACGGTCTTGTTCAGAGGTATTCATGATATGATCGACCTAACATCCGCTTTTGCAGGATTACGAAATAAAAGACCTGGTGAACCAAACTATTGTTTAGGCATTCACCACCGCGTGTATTTCTATCCGTACCCGTTCGTTGCTAATCTGGTTTCTCAATATCGGCACATAATCTTATTCGTTACAACACGTGATATAACGTTAATCAATCTGATGCATCCTGATGGATACACTTACCACAAACACGGACCGGCACTCCGAGACTGCAGCAAAATACCAGGATGTCATATGTCTAAAAATCCTTTCGAATATTGTATCAACTATGATTTAGTTCCAAATACTGTAACTGGAGTCGTAGGACTACATGGGCAGGATACGCATGATTCCATGAAGAAGGGTTTCAAGTTTCGCCCATACCTCAATAAGTATTATACAACATTTGTGGATGGAATAGACATGGTTGGACTGCCGGAATTCGTATTAAATCCCCGTCAATTCCCGAATCTCAAGGAACTGATTAAAGGTGATACAGTATACCCCGATTATCAAGCCTACAACGCAATACATGGAAAGGGAACGTTGGATAAAATAATGAACAGACGAGAACAGATTGACGATTTTAAGAGCTGGTACGCCGCCAACAAATCAGATTTGAACTACAATTACCTTCATGTTATGGATAACGATTTTTCAAAGATACAAGCTCTCATGGACGATTTTATGAGCGAAGGTGGTTTGGATCTGGGTGATGAACAACCATACCATCTGAAAATGAACAAGAAAAATGGTCTGTTTCAGATAGTTGAGTTTTCAAATAACCATGGGGACTTAATAGCGCCAGATTTTTCAGTTCAGACAACCGACTTTATACGAAAAGATAGAGGACCATTACCGGTTCCGTCTGGTGCGTCTCGCCCGCTTCGTCGTACGACGCTTCGTCGTAGAACGCTTCGCCGAAGACTTCTTAAATCGCGCTGAACCCTTCATTCCCTCAAGTGCAAGAGCATTTAACTCGGCGACAAGCTGAGGTGTTAGTGGAGCGTTTGATACTGGAATCATTTATAAGTAAAACACATAATTTAAGTAAATGAAGATCTATTTCATTCGACACGGACATTCGGACCATAATGCAGCTTTCGACGAGCAACAAAGCAAGGATGTGTACTCTTCTCATGCATACAAACACTCTGCTCTCACTACAAAAGGTATTGGGCAGATTGAGGCAGTGAAGTTACCCGAAAAACCTCAGCGTGTTTATTGTTCCCCTTTGAAGCGCTGTATCCAAACTGCGCGAATCATATTTGGAGATGATCAACTGCTGTACCTTCACGACGGACTACTTGAAACACAGGGACCATTCCCTTGCAACTGGCGAGACTTTTACGAAACATTCGCTCAAAGCCCAGACAGACTAAATATTTATCACCTGGACTATAGTTACGTGCCGTCTCAAACAGAAGAAGATATGGAACATGTCAAACTGCGTGCTGAAATGTGCCTAGAAACAATCAAAAAAGAGTCGGAGCATTTGGATAGTATCGCTGTTGTGACTCATAATGATTGGTTGGAGAGTATTTTTGGTCGTAAGTTTTCTAATGGAGAAGTTTTTCCTCTCGAAATAGTTTAGTGATTGCAGTTTCCAGCTCGGTCCATTTTGGGTGGTGGTCGTAGTAAATGTCAAATGAATCCATGCACAGATCCAGAATGCTATCTTTGTATGTTGGAAGCAGACGAACCATGTTGTTCGCCTCGTAATAATAGTCACCGCCTTGGGCTTCAATGAAACCGAACGGATTAACGTTTCGCATAACCCGTTCGATCTTATCAACGAGAGTAGTCATCTTGTGTGTGTCAATCAGTTGATGACTCTTGTAAAATCCGTTTTTAACGTCTCCGTCTACGAGATGCTCCCTGTAGGCTCGTTGCCAATATTCTATCTAAAACACCAAGTTGACCGTGTAGATTATTATTATTGTAAATATCTCGAAGTGCTCTGATATGTATATCAAACTTGGAATGAAGACTCTGTAATGGGCCACTATTACGATCACTTGGATCTCTGAAAATACGATTTAATCGTTCCAAAATGACAGATAATATCAAATATTGAATTGCCTCTATAAACCGGGCCTGCTTATTTGTGTCGTTTGGAATAATGTTATATATTTCCGCCATATGATTTTGACGTATTTTAGATATCAACTCAGCATTCTTCAACATTTCATTAGCCTTACTGGATCGAATGACCTTTTCTTGTAGTGGAGTACTACGACCACCAATTCGTTCTGCAAGATAGGATATCATAAATTTCTCTACATTCTTCATTACGTATTTTGCCAAGGTGGTATACAAATCAATGACTTCTTGTGCGTTAAATTCTACTAATCCTCTCGGCTGTGCAATCATATTATAAGGTGAAATTATTTCGGGTACAAACCCAGAGTTCTGATATAGCAGCGCTAGATCTGAGACAGTCGTAAGCATCCATAAATTGTCATATTTTGGTGGAATTGTATCAAGTATTGCTTGACATTTAATATTAATTTTTACAGACTGATCGTTAATCCACTTTTCACGAGAAATACCATTAATCCGCATTTGTTCTTTCAACCAGTTGGCGCCACCTTGATACTTATTTCCACGCGACAGAATATCATTAAGGAAGTCTCTAATCTTGTTATCATCTATTTCCCACCGCCTATCCGGATTTTCAGTATTGTTTACTATGAAATGAGTATCGCTTTTAATTTGATTACATACACGATGTGCCCATGCGTATTCAAGTTCTAGTTTTTTTACAAATACACTATTGTCCTTGATCTCGTTGTTGTAGAGACCAATGAAAAATATTGCCTGGGCAACGGGGAATATGTGCTCGCATTCAGGATAAAACGGCTCCAATGTATTATCTGTACTAGGAATGACAAAATCGCAAATCCAGCATTTTGTTACATTGCGAACTACGGGTGTAATTGTGTTGTTACATTGTGTAGTAGCATTGCTAGTTTCATAAAATTTTCTAACACTTCCATATTTTTCTTTTATAAAGTCCACAAATTCCCGAGTGAACATTTTGGATATCATTGCAGTCAAGGGCTGGAGTTCTGTCTGTACTTGATCATTTGGCTCTACATCCTCTTCGACTTCCATTATTATTTATTTTACATTTGCTTTCTGAGCTTGTTACTGCGAGAACGTGTTAACGAACGAGACCGGCTCTTCGATCGGGACCGGCTACGACTCGGCGATCGGGACCGGCTACGGCTTGGACTGCGTGAACGGCTACGGCTTGGACTGCGCGTGGGCGTCCGCGAGCGCGAACGAGGAGGCATGGTTGGGGTGTTGGTCATCGACGGGCTAGGCGATGAAGTCTGCGACTGGCTCGACGTGCATGTCATTGACGAGCTTGGGCTGTATGATAACTGGTGAGGATGGGGGCTTACGGCAAAGGTATTATTAACACCGGTCACCATTGCAGCCGACATAAGCGCGATAGCGTGAAGGAACTTCATTTTATATTATCCCAGTATTTATGTGTAAAAAGTTTCCGTTTTCATGGAATTCGGGAAAACGGATTTGATAGTTTCAGGACTATTGATGTCGGATACTAAAATGTCTATCGCTATCGCTAATTACGAGGCCAAGTTCATCTCCAGCACTCTGGAGACCTACGAGATGCTGAAGAAGCTGGATGAGGTCCAGAACGACGCTGAGTTCTGGAAGGTGTTTCGCAACATTAAGGCCGGATTCGAGGAGCTTGAAGATGCAATGAAGAGCTACTTCGAGGAGCTGAAGAAGGATGGCGGAGACACTGACAACTGCTCTCTAGCACACGAGCTGGTTCACGGAATTTATAATCTCGACGACAAGCTTTGGGCGATTCGCGACAAGATCGCGGAGATCTCGGATATTCCTAATTGAAAATCAAAACAAACACAAAACATCAAAAGAAAAGAAAAGAGCCTTTTTTCGTTACGGGTCGGGCCCCGGGAAAACGGATTTAACAAGTCCAGGCAGGATAAGCTACGAGTTCAATATGTCTATCCGCACCGCTGCAAAGACCGAGGAGGCACGCCAGAAGACCATGGCAGATGCCGGGCCCAAGCTGGCCTACCTGAAGATGATGAAGGAGCATGCAGAGAAGACGGCGTCTTCATGCGACGAGCCGAAGGAGGAGACAATCATGTTCTTCGAGACCAAGATCCGCGAGCTAGAGAATGATGCACTGGGTATGCCCCGTTACTCCTACAGCCTCCGCTACGCCACCGACTTTGGTCGCGAGTACAACGGTGTGCAGCCAGAGTTCGCGCACAAGAAGTTCGCGAGCACGGAGGAGATCATCCACTTCATCGAGATGCTGATTCTGTCCAACGACATGCTGTTCATCAGCGACACCTACAATATCCCGTCTGCTCCTGACGTCGACATTATGCTGGGCGGTGAGTTGCGGGTCACGCGCACCTCTATCGATATCAATGCAGACGAGGACGGAGATGTTCCGCCGTTCGAGATCACGCGCACCCGCATCAACTATTAAAAACGGAAACAAAAACTTCAAGCCCACCTTTTTCAATGAAAGATGGCATCTCCCTTTGAAAATCCGACTGAAGTCAATCCATTTGAGAATGTTAAAAGGATTCCAGCGTATATACCGCCTCCCCAAGTTATTGTAGTGGAACACGTCGTTCAGCAAAAAAGCAAAAGACATCGCTGGCTAGAAGTTCCCGGTGCATGTTGCTTATCATACTTCTGCGGTCCCTGCTACATGTTCGCCCATCTGTGCTGTATCATATGTAGATGAAAAACGGATTAAAGATTGTAATGTTTTGGAATGCATTACAAAATGTCTATCGTACGATCTATGCGAAAGTACTTTAAAGAGGAAGTGTCGACAAAGCTGTATCAAGCGCTTGATAAGGCAGAACGTTCTCGTACTACTTTGAGCTTGGGAGGATGCCCTAGATTTTCGCGAGTAATGTTGGAATGGACCCCATTTAAGAGATTCTACTATAAATATTTTGGTGACATAGATGTTAAGGAGGCTATTACAAGAATTGAAAAACTATTTCCAAATGGGATTGTAATCGTCTTTAGAAACGAGGATGCATTCACCGAAAATTCCGAAGCAATCGCTAGTGAACTAATGCTGCGACTCGGCGGAAATAGTCTCCTAACTTCGATAATTTGGATCGAAAGTAAAGAGTCTTCTTCTGTGGATGTTTCCCATCTCGTTAAAAAGGTAAAGCAAATAAATGGATTGAAGCCGTTAACTCGTATTACGCGATCACCACATGCAAGCCGAGACGACACTTCCTCAAATACATTCTGGTCTGGGCATTATTGTATTCACATTAAAGGAGGTGGTAAAACAATTTGCGAAGGTGATATTGAACTTGGAAATGATATTTATGATTTTGCAACGCAAGAGACGGTTGATATTATAGAATGTCAGCTCGTGTCTATGATGTTAAAATCAACTAATCCTGAACTTTTACTAAAAAATCCTGATGATTTTCAAACAGTAAAGCAGTTTTACGACGAGAATACAGCTGGATTTGACATCAAAAAATATGGAATTGGAAATCCTCTAGATAGCGAAGGTAAATTACACTGTTGCTTGCTTCGGAATAAAATTACATCTGAACAGTTTCTTACAAACAGTGGCGATTTTCGGATTGAACTATGCCATCTATCCGCAAAAGAATATACTGATATTGAGATTGTAAACGGAAAAATTGAGACATGCTTTCGCCCCTATAATTTGGCATGGGGCATCGCACTAAATAATCGCATGCAGGGGACTATGACAATTCAGCAGTTTAGAGATTATATCACATCTAGGGTGCAATTATTTCAGTAAACTCGCATCCGTGAGCAGCTAAATTAGTCTTAATACATTGTTCAAATAGATCTTTGCGTAGTTCCATTCCGATTCCGATTCTTCCCAGTTTTTTAGCTGTAATCGCAGTTGTAAAACTCCCACCAAACATATCTAACACTGTGTCTCCTTTGTAACTGAAGAATCTTACCGCCATTTCAGGAATATCGGATGGAAACGGAGCCGTATGCCCAAGTTTGTTTTCTTTTTTATTGTTAATCTTGATAACCGGGCTGAGTTGGCGAATGTCTCGTCTCCATTGTTTAGAGAATTCATATGGAATCTTATTGTCTGCCTGATCTCTGACATTCTGAGTCATAATTGTTTTCAGAGAGAATCGCTTTCCTCGATTGTTTTCACTCCTATCACATTCCTGATTGCGACACTCCCATGATCGAATTCCTTTGCTAGTATAACTATTACTCTTAACATTCAGCGAGGCACAATCACTGCAAGGGTACTTTACATCCTTCTCGAGACGATGCTTGTGAAATATAAGGATATGCTCATAGCAATTCATGGGATACTGGAAGAATGGATATGGCTTATTCTTATGTCTAGAGCTTTGAACCTGACCCTTGTCCCAAATGATATCATCGATAAATGTGAATCCGCACTCTTCAAATATCTTGATAAAATATGCGGGAAGTGGAATCTTTCTATTCCCCCATGCCTTAATATCCTCCATATTATCGTTTCCAACTACATCACTGACATTCCAAACAAATACTCGGTGGTTATCCAACACACGATAACATTCTTTAATGATTTTGGTCATATCATCTAAATATGATTTGAGATCTTTCCACGTTGAGTACTCTCGAGCATTGTAATACGGCGGAGATGTAACCATTAATCCGATGCTTTCACTTGGAAGTTTTTTAAGAGACTCATAACAATCCCCCCAAACTACTTTAACTGAATCATCCTTAATAATGCTGTCATAGAGACTAGTATCCTCGTTCTTTTGATGCCGTTTTTTCATAATTGAGCAATACGCTTGAACATAATTATCAACATTGTGATTATCACTCACTGCATATAGCTGTCGAAACTCTGTAAGTTCAGATTCTGTTAGGTTGTCATTAAGTTCGTTGATATACTTTTCAAATAAATCAACACTATTAAATTTACTGACAGTTTCAACGATAGTATCTTCTTCTGGTAGTGATTCTGCATCATTTTTCTTGCATGGATTCTTTCGTTTATTGTGTTTATCAATACCAGCCTTTTTCTTGAAAACTTTCTCGCAAATTTGGCAGATATAATCGGGCATATTGTATTCTATATACAAGTACTACATAGTGATAATTCGTTTTTATCCGAGCTTCATCTTTTGGACTTTGTAATTACGTTTATTGTACAGACTCAGGCGTTCTTGGAACTGACGACGAAACGGGACGTCAACAACATCAAGAATTAGCGGATGTACGCTTCTTTTTGATTTTTCCACTCGCAGAATTCGTCCAACAATCTGGTCCACATCCGGCCGAGAAGTAGCAAGTAGTAGCGTGTTAAGACTTGCTACATCAAATCCTTCCTTACACAACTGATACGTTGCAATCAAGATTCGCTTGGACTTACAGAACTCATCACGCACAGCCGGTTTCATTCCTCGCGCCAAGATTCCAGCTTTCTCTC
>Ga0114975_10001183_pt1 | contig 18941 bp, 28 predicted proteins | sample S_130626_EF_Meta_FD_87031 | JGI IMG/M metagenome (GOLD analysis project Ga0114975, IMG submission 87031) | Freshwater microbial communities from Lake Simoncouche, Canada to study carbon cycling - S_130626_EF_MetaG | ecosystem: Environmental > Aquatic > Freshwater > Lake | place: Lake...
TTTCAAGACTGTTGCCATAAACCTGACTCGACCACGTTTCCATATTATGGTGGGACCAGGGCGGTTCGAACGCCCGACCAACGGATTAAAAGTCCGCTGCTCTACCGACTGAGCTATGGTCCCATATATTGGTGCGACCGGAAGGACTTGAACCTCCGACTCCCTATTTCGTAGACAGGTACTCTAATCCACTGAGTTACGGTCGCACATAAATACAAAATGAATTCATTTTGCATAGATATAAATTTAGATATATCCCCATTACGGGGTGAGATAGATATTACCAGTTTTACAAAAGAATATTGGAAAACTATTCCTATTTCAGATATAAATCCAAAATTAATAATTTTTTTAATGCAACACGGGTTAGGTTTTCCTAAAGTAGCTACATTTTATTCAGAGGGTGAAATGGTGCACCCTATACATATTGACAATGGATCTTTATCCGACATGGTCAAAATTAATTGGACATACGGAGATAACCATATTATGAACTGGTATAGTACTGATATCAATAAACAATCTAGTACTGAAAACATTGATAGGACTTATATCTATTATAAATCATCTGAAGTTAAATTAATACATTCACAAAAAGTAGATTGTCCTAGTTTAGTTCAAGTAGGCTTGCCACATAACGTAGTAAATTACTCCGGATCACGTAGGTGTATTTCTATGGCATTGTTTCACAAACACACTAATAAATATGTAACAATGCAAGAAGCATTAGAATTGTTTACTGGCATTATAGTTTAACCTGTCATAAGCATTCTAAAACACACATAGTACACCCTAGTCAACAGGGTTGCCCTCTTGGCCTTATTTTCCACTAGGTATGCTTTAGGATGCATTCTAAAACATACTTCGGAGATTTCACTTAACGCCTCTCTAACTCAAAATATGCTTTAGAATGCCGTGTATCTCTACACGACATGATAGGGTCAATACCCTACCCAGTAGTCTTACTAACATGTTGTCTCCATGCTTTCATATATACTGTCCGCCCATTCTATACATTTTGCGCTGTATTACGGCTCTCGTTGCCTATTCACGCTTTCCATCAAGTGATACCAGCTAGCTTGTTAGCTTTTTTGGTAGCCTCATGATAGACTTTAGCACGGTCGATCTTATTTTGTATCAACTGTGCTACTTGCTCCTTCGTCAGAACATGATTGCTAAACCAATCACGTTTTGTTTCAGTAGTTTTGTATTGTATCTCTTTATCCATTTATTGTCAAATCCTCTCTGTAAAAGCAAAAACCCCTGAGATTTCTTAGTTCCCAGGGGTTAGATAAATGTAGTTATGATGTTAACTTGTTACCTAGTCCCCGGGCCATGTTCTTGTGAATCATTATTGCCACGAATACTTGTTGGATATGCTGGTACAAAGGATACACTGGCTATCGTTAGCCACTGTCCGGTGTGTTTTAACATGTTACAAGTTTTATTCATCATAGTCTTTTATTTAGTCCTGGTTGTAAAATTTACACCTTTTCTCAATTCATGCTGAAGTATAGCATAGATTGGAATTAATGTCAACTTCTTTTTTAGGCGGTTTACCCTAAACGTTTAGAGATGTGTCTTTGCACCCTGGCATCAGTGTTTTTATAGAAAGCAATCAATTCTTGTATTGGTATTATGATATGATGTTTGTCATATCTAACTTTATTAAGCAATGAATCGTTTTCTATCCAATCTATTTTTTCAAATCCTGTCAATTTTGGAAAGTATAATAATTCATCTCTCCAATACTTAGCCAAGAAGAAAGGTTTAACATAATACTCGTATCTTAGCACGTGGGGTATTTTTTTATGTTCTTGATTAGCTGCCTTTTCCATAATCAACCCGTTATCTTCAAAATATTCCCAACTGTGCAGGAACTGTTCAACTAGAGGATCTGATATACAACTAAGCCACAACTCACTGGTGTCACCAAATATTACAATTTTACCTGATCGGTTTTCTATAGCAGTCAATGCTCTATGTCTGGATACGTCAGGATCAAACCAACCATAATAAACATAATGTAATTTTTTTCTAGGCAACAACCATGGGGTTGACATACATTGCACTATATCATAATCATTTGGTAATTCTTTAACAAATAAATGTTGTAATGCGTGGTTAGGATGAACATCTGTTTGTTGCGCTATGTGTTCTATTTCTTCTCTTCGGGTATTTGGATTGATGTTGATTACGTTAGTCTTGAAACCATACTTTTTTTCTAAAAGTTTTACATTTTTATATTCAGTTTCATTATAGCCGTCGACTCGTAAAAATGAGCATTCTACCGGAATGTCTTGTGACTTTAGACTGTGAAGTACTAATTGACTGTCTAATCCACTACTTAGGCAAAGCATCAATTTGTTAGACGTAATTTCTCTAGCGCGCCTGTCAAATTCTTCTCTATAGTTACCAATTTCTCTACTACAACTTGTGATATCTATATAGAACTTATAATCGTCAAATCCATATATCATATCAAATTAAAGTGTTCGGCGATCCCCGCTTTTTCTGCCCATTCTTTAGTAAACATTCCGTCTACTCTAAGGCTCCATGAAGTGTATTGGGGATGACCGATACTAGAGTGAATGTTGTTTGTATTAAATACGCAGGCTTTAGCATTAGAGTAATGCACTTCATTTGTATCAGGATCCAACAATCTTAGTTGTTTTGGAATTTTACCAGTTAGCCAAATAAAAGGATCGTTTTTTTTATTTTTAATATCTGTAGGATAGTCTGTATGATACGCGGTGACTTGTCCGGGTTCGTTTATCCAAAAAATTACTCTACCATATGTGCTGAAACAATCTTGTGCGTCTATCCAATCAAATAAAAATTTAAATTGGTCATCAAAATCAAATAGTAATGTAAATTTTCGCATGTGTTTTGCCGAATATGTTGCCGGGTATCCAATATTTCCTCTTAATACAAAGTTAGTACCCAATGTAGCAGTGCCCAATAATTTGGCATAAATACTTGCTTCTTTAATTGTCATCTTGTCGTGTAGTGAAGATTTTAATATTTCATCACGTTTTGAATAAACTGATATAGTGCTTTGGTCAAATAATGTATTTTGCGATGTACCAGATGGAGAAAAATGCTGATGGTTTTTTGACAGTGCATGACATATTTTGTCATTCAGTGCATCAAATGATGCCATATCCAAATAACTTTCTAAGTTATAAAATAGCTGATTGTTGATCAATTTCATTTACTATTATTTACTTAAACTTGTTCTTGCCAGAAAAAAATTATATCATTATTGGAATTGTATTTAGTTCTAGCACGCCACATAGGTACCAATATTGGATCATCTCTAAATGGTACCCAGGCAGCTTTGCTGGTCCACGTAGCATTGATTGTTTGAATCCATTCATCTTCACTGATAGTAATTACACGGTCCTGAAATTCTCCAGTATTTTTATAAGTTGTGTCAATATATTCCAGTATTTCTGCCGGAAACTCCCAAAAAGGTATTGATGTATCTGATCTAAAAGATGTTATTGTGTATTTAAAACTCATAATTATATTCTCCTATATGTATTTATCATATAACTATTCTTAAAGGCGCTAAACTATTTTCAATCTTTCCTATTAGGTACTGGTGTCTAAAAGTAACCAATGAATCTGGAACTCCCGCTTGAGTAAAGTGTACATATTTTGGTATAGTTTTTACTAAATGCTGAATTCCTCGTTTCCAAATTTCTTTTTCATTTGATAATGAAGATGATCTGCGAAACCAATTGTCAAACTCAGTATTCCACCAAAAGGTGGCTTTATCCGTCTGAAACCAAGTATTATCCCAAGTAGTATATATTATATTACGCAACCATTTTTCGTGATATTTTCTGCGAGTATAGGTAGAAGTATTAATCCAAAATCTCTGTTTATCCGGGTTTTTTTCTAACCATCGTTTAACAACATGTGCTTGTTTACACATGATATCAGTTGCATCTTTACTCCAATAAAACAATTCAGTTGTTACATTTGTATAATCTCTATTAAAATCGTTTATTGTAGTAATGTTAGCTGTGGCATCGTTAAGAAACAAATAAAAACTAGTGTTATCAATATTAGATATAAATGTTTTTGGTTTATCTACTCCTACAATTATAGCAACCTTTAAGTTTTTATCAAATTGTTTTTTCATATTTCCAAAATGAAAATAGTTGTATCTAAATAATTGACCGACAGACAAAGAGTCATTTTTATGTAAAACCCAATCGCCGTCAGTGCTTGAATGTAATTCACTCAAAACATTATTACTAACATCTAATACAGTAATTTTGGTTTTAGGTAATTTTTCAGAAATATATTTCAATCTAGGAATTGCTTGTAATTCATGTTCGGCTGCAAAGTTCCAACTCTCTTTAAACTCAGTGTCTAATATAGTTGATTTTTTTGTAATTTCGCTTATATGATTAGTTATAATTTCATCAATATGTAAACCTTGACGAATAAAACTTTCTAGTATGTTGTTTGTATCAGAACCACCACTATAACTTAAAATAATATAATCATATTTTTCTCTGAGCTGGCGTGTTCTTCTATCATATAATTGGTCTAAACTCTCAGATGGTTCAATATGCCATAGGTATTTTGAAAACGTATCTTGATTAAACATCCATTCAATGGGTTTATCTACTGTAGTGCTATAGATACAAGCATCAATTTTTGATCCAAAATCAATGCCGTTGCAACGGTAGTAACTAAGATCCGTGTTAAGCATTTACTTTTTCATCATGAAATTTTGATTTTAAACTATTCATGTTATATCCTTATTAATGTAATCAATAGGTCGGGATACTAAAGAATAATTATTTAATACCTCATAACCTATTTTTGGGCCGGCATGTTTTACCATATTAGTATTATTATGTAGTAAAGTAGAATAAACTTTATTACGGTGTTGTGACTTTGCAATTATATCAACACATGCGTGTAACTGTTTATGTATACCATGACCACGGTGTTCCTTATTAACATAAGCCATTTTGATAAACAAAGAGTCTAGATATGATGCACTATGATAAAATATACCTGCAATAATCTCAGTTCCCTTTTTAAGCAATACTCCACCATCTATTGAATGCGGTTGTGGTCTATTTAAATAATCTGAGGTGTCTGCCCGGTATAATTGAAACATTTTTTCATATTCATCAACTAGTATAGGTGTAGAGTGATTATACAATACAAAGTTATAATCTAAATATTTTTCATTAAAAGCTATATTTACATCGGGTTCTTCAATTACTTTATTATTTTCTTTAAATTCTACGTTCATTGAAACAAATCTATTACTTTCACCGTACATCCATTCGCTATAATCTTTATGAGTGGATCTAGAATTTTCTAAAAAGTCTACAAGATCCCAGTAGGGTACTGATACCTTTGTTTCTTTAATCAGACAGGAATCTTTAAACCAAATAGGATATTTTTCGTATCCGCTTAATTTACCATACCATATTATATCATTTTTAAAATGTTTGGCTTTCATCATTCCTTTGCCGTAATAATTCCAATAATTGCCGGGTTTTAAAATAGAACCATGCGAAAAAGATAATTTGTTTTCGTGGTAATATTGAATTGAGTTACAAAATGATTTTACAAAATCATCAGTATAATAACTTGCAATTGATTCTGGACTATACGGAAAGTCAATAACTTTTCGACTCTTACCCATCATTCTAAAACGCTGTTGCATTGTTTCAAAATAATTACAGTATATCGACATTTTAGATGTGTTACTACCAATAATCTCAGGATCGTTTGCACCTTGAGTAATGATAGGGTGCTCTCCGTCTAGTTGTTGGCTAAGCCACTCAAAAGGATAATGAAACATAGAGAATGGGTGCTCTGTTTTACTACGTGCGATCCATTCTTCTTTATGCTCATTTAAGTTAATATCAACTACTCTAACTTTAAATCCAAAAAATTTCTCACATTCACGAACATGTTCCAATTCAACATCGCTACAACCGACTGAGTTTAAAAAAACGTATTCAGCATCCACCCCCATGTCTAAAAATGTTCTGGCTATAACTTGACTGTCAACTCCTGAACTAAACAATACATATACTTGCCCATATGTGTTCTTAATCTGCACAGCATCATTATTTGCTTCAGTTCGGAAATCAGAAAAATTTCTATCCGGAGCCTGATATCGGACAATACATTGTTGTCCTTCTAATTTATATTCTAAACCTTGTTTCATAGCTATATTTATATGTATTCCGGTGGTGCTAAAATCTTCTTTAAATACTCAGTAACTTCATTTATATTTTCAATTGTTACTACATCTTTTGCATTTTGGATAACATACTTATTGCTGGGTTTCCACCAATTATTTTTTGGTAAAGTTAACATATCCTCATAACAAATCTTTAAAGGATTAAATTTATTTGTTACCATTTCTGTGTTTTTATCACATTGGTCTAATATATACAATGCATCGTCAATCAATGCGTTAGTTACCCTTATACTTTTTTTGTTTATTGTATTATGTAATTCTAATGTATTTAGTGCTATTAATAAACTCCAAAATGTATCTCGTTTGTTTTTTCTTTTTAAAAGAATATATTGTAAATCTTTCTTTTCAAAAAAGTCACATATAGGTTCAGTAAGTAAATGCAGGTGCGTTTTTACTGATATTGCTTTATGTTTTTCTAAAAACATGTCAAATAAATCAAATCGATAATCTAAATCATTAGCCGCAGTGGTTGAATAATTATATTGTATTCCTGTATCTAAATTTACACTTTTTATACCACAATACATAGTAAACAATTCACTTAAATTAAATTGAGGTAAGCTATCTTGTATCCAAGTGCTACCGCTTCTGGGATGGCTTAAGATAACAATTGGTCGTGTTATGTCAATAGTAAATGCCATGGGTCTTTTATAAATCTAAAACTAATTGTAATACGAACTTCATTTGTGTCATTACTAATAGCATGCGGAACAGTGTTATTCATAAGTGTTGGATTATTTAAAACATACCTATCAATTTCTTTCAACTTGGATTCTGCATAAAATATATAAGATCCTTCTGAAGGATCAGGAAGAGGTATATACTGTTTTGGACCGCTTAGATATTCATAAAATATCACCGGTGTTTCATTATAGTTTTGTATTCCAAAATTTAAACTTAAACAACCTGAAGTATCACCTGACTCGGCCGGTGGTTCTATATTTCTATCTACATGAGCATCTCTTTCTCCTGCCCCGGGATGTACAACTATATAACAAACCTTTTTTAAGTTGTCATTTAATTGTATTGATGTAAGATAGTTAACTGCGCTAGTGCAATTTGCAAAAAACTTGAGTAAGTCTACACTCCATAAACCTGTTGGTTTGCCCTCACAATAAGGTAGAATAAAATCTGTTAATTCTTTATGTATTTCTTTCAGATTTGGTATATCTAATTGCTTATAAGTGATGTAGGTCATTTTATTAAATGCCGTATATCTTCAGTGCCGTTAATAGAAATCATAAATGTATATCTGTCGTGTTTACTAAAATTTATTACAGCGTGTTTAAAGCCAGTATTTAAAAAATATGCATTACCCGGAATAAATGTAACGCACTCAACATTATTTTTAACCCAGAATAGATTAACACATTCACTATCCGCAAATATAGGAATTATAATACGTACTGCATAGCTAGGATCATAGTCAATATGTGGTGAAATACTTGTGCCTGCACCTAATTTAACTAAACGAATTCTAGTAGGTTCGCCTTTAAACTTTTCAATTATTTTGTCAAATATAGGTGCATATCTGTTATAGGTATCATTTTTTACAGTATATGTTGATTCATTCAATACACTATTTTCATCAACCACCAAAGATTGTTTGTGTCGGTATCCACTAGTATGTAATGTATCATGTATTACTTCGCATTCATCTATTGTAATAAGCTTATTTTCATTTATGCTATCAGTTAAACCAATTTGAAAAAAGTTGTCGTAAACTGATTTAGCTAATTCATGGTGTACACCGCACAACCCTTTATTAACTTCTAATACTGATTTAAATTCATTATTCAGTTCAACTATACATTTTTCTAATTCGGATAATAACAATCCATCTAAACACAAATGGTCTATTACACTATAAGTAGGTAATCGATATTTTAACTTCATTTGATACTCAATAACTTATGAAAATGTCCGCCCCAATCAGCCCAGTGTCTAAAAGAGGGGTTAGCTGGCTGGTCGTGATGATTCTTGTGCCATCCTTCGCCTCCATTTAAAAAACCTAATAGGGTTACGTTAGCTGGTCCATTTTTATCATGGCAAAACACATTTACTAAACTTCCACCCATCCACATTAATATAGCAGGTACTACAAGAATCATCCAATAATATTGAAACGGTAATAATATCAAACCTATGATATGAAGTGAATGTAATACTTGAAAATAGTATTTGTGTTGAAAGACATACAACGGCTTTCTAAGTAAGTCCGGAACATATTTGATAATGTCTTTATCATTATTTGACATTTGCCAATATGACCTAAATCGACCCATTACAATTGGGCTGTGTGGATCTTTTTCTGTATCACTATATCTGTGATGCTTTCTATGTACGCCTGCCCAGGCAATTGCAGATGATGTTGCACCCAACCACGATAACATTAATAATATTTTTTCAGCTAGTGGATGTATTGAATTTTTGTGTGATACAGTCCTATGAAATAACATGGTCCCGCACAATCCCACGTATACTATTTGTGATAATATAAGTGTGGGGACAGTTACATACCATGGGAATAAAAATAATCCCACTATAAATAAAATATGCAAGTATACTTGCGTTGTAATGAGTTTTTGTTTGTAGGTCATATTATTATTTATTCACAGCTTCATAGTTAGTAACCATTGTTCAACTCCGTTAAACATTACCGGTTCATTAGATGCAACAAAAGTGTGATTAGGGAAAGCTTTAGGTAAAAGATATCTTTGATTTAAAACAAACAATGTGTAATTATAATCATTAAACGAAATAATAACGCTATCACAATTTAAATTTTTGGCTCTTTCAATTTGATATGTAGTATTATACATGTGAGTATAAGATTTGACACCTAATCCTTTATGTCTGTTAACAGCATTAGAGAACCCACGAAATACTGCTTGATACACTTTGTTACCTTCAAACTCTCTAATCATTCCACCTGTTGCCGTCCAAAATTTATCATTTACATATAATAATTGATATGTATCAATTGTCTCATCTCTAATTAAACTTAATAAACTCCATGGATGAAGAGTGCTATAGTTTTCAGGTATATTTTCCCCAAATTTTTCAATTAACGCCAACTTCAATTTTGTAGTAAACTCACTTTTATTTTCTTTGGTGAGCACTATCATTTCAACTTTATCCATATTAAAATTTTAAATCAGTATGTTTCTTTAATAATTCTATTGCTCTATTTCTTTCAAACGAAGGACCAACATCAAATATTTTTAATTGATTAACTGTTTTATTTTCTATGTCATCATCTGAAATACCCATATGCCACGCAGTTGGTACCATCCAACCACCGGGTCGTCTTTTTATATTAGATATATTAGTTAAGGTAATTCCCAATTTATGAGCGGCTGGCATATCTATGAATTCATTTTTCCAATGTATGAAGTGACCCGGAGCTCCAGGAATTGCGGGTATTTTATTTACAACCTCATATCCAAATTTTTCAGGATTATTATCTATTTCACTTGCACCTTTACCATATTTGTCAATATACATACCGAGGCCACTGAAGTGCCAACTAACACAAAATTCATCTTGATTTTTTATCATGTATGCTAGTGTTTTGTATTGATTATCAACAGTGTCATGTGGTAATCCTACAATGAAACTAGCTTCTAGTTTTACATTAGTACGTTGTCTGAAAAGTTTAACTGCGTCTGCAACTCTGTCAAAATCCATGCCCTTCTTTACTGATTTTCTAGATTCGTTGTTCATACTTTCCATACCTAAAAATCCACCTGACACACCTAAAGCTTTCATTTTGTCAATCATTTCAGGTTTAGTTGCCAGTAGTTCAGGCTTAAGATATGACATAAATTTAAAATCCGGTAACTTAGCCATATCAATTGCTCTATGTAATCTATCTAGTTTTTCCATGCTATCATTAAAGGTGTCATCCATTAAAATATATCGTGTTGTACCAAACTGCTCATAATTGCGTCTTAATTCTCTTGCTAAACTTTCAGGTGTTCTTTGATAGCTATCATAATCTTTTGCCCCTTGAAAAGGATGACTACAAAACGAACATCTAAATATACATCCACGTGCTACTTCTAATGGCACAGGTTGATAAGATAAAAAATTATCTTCTACATCAAGTACAGTTTCAATTTCATCCGGATTCATAATTTTATGATTGATATCGCTCTGTACTACTTTCTTACCATTATCAGTATCTACAAAATATTTTAATCCATGATTTGGTTTGCCACTGAATAAGTCTAATAGTTTAGTATAAGATATATCACTAAAACCCACTAGAACCCAGTCACAATTTCTATATACAATTTGAGAACCCTTGATCCATGGACCACCTGGTCCACCGCATACAAATTTTACATGAGGGTATTTAACACGCAAGTCGTTAAAAAACTTATCATTAATCCAATTAATATCGGTGTTTTGAAAATATCCATCTAACCACGCAATACTAAAACCCAACATCAATGTTTTTTTGGTTACTACACTGTCTAACAATGTTGTTAATTCATCCCAAGACATTGAAGGTGCTGTATCTATAACAAAAGTTTCATAACCATATTTTCTTCCTTCTGTTCTTAATCTATAACCGGCTAATATCCTACCACCAATCAAATGTCTATTACCGCCTATAAAAATTGCATCATATTCCATAACTATTATTTTTTTCTATTAATTTAAAATATTCATGGTTGCTGGAGCCCCACCATTTATCTTTCCAACTATTTACTAATTGAATGTCAGGGTGATTGAATATAGGACTTTGTTCTACTATCTCATATCCATGTTTTTTTACACGTTGTTCTAACTTAAATCTATTTTGATTATTGTATACGTGAACTTTACTTGAATATGACCCTGTCTTACCGGGAATATGATTTCTTGCCAATGATAACATTGTAGGGTCAGTAAGGAATGCAAAGTATTGTTCAGATGTATAACTCAAAAAGAAAGGAGTTCCGTATATGTTATTGTTTTTAAAGAATTCAAATTGAGTATACATAGGTTCTATTTCATCTACATACCATTTGTTATCATTATGTAAAAACAGGTGTGGATCAGAATCGCCAGTAATTACCGTTCCGTCTAGCTGAGTAGTTAGCCACAAATTGCTAGGCATTTGATATGCGGCTATTTTATACTCTGTTGCAATTTTTAAAAATTCACCTGACTCTACAAATTTATCATAATCTAAATCAATGACCACAGGTGTAATACTATTTTCATCACAATATTTAAATGCATATTGTGTTTCATGGTGATTATATTGTGTACGCATAATCACGGGGGTTATGGGCATACCTAAAGTCCTAAACACGGCTAATACATATTCGCTATCAAGACCACCACTATAGCATAAATGAATTTTTCCTTGTTTTTTTGCCCAAATGTGTTCGGCTACTAATACAGTTTCTTCATAAAAAGATTTGATGGGGCGATTTACCGAATTAATGTGTACACGCCAAGTTGGACCATTACCGGTCCAACTCAAATAACCATCTTGTAGATTCATTGATATTTAAATAGTTTCATAGTCGGCTTTAAAGCCGCCACATTCTGGACAAGGAAAATCTTCTGGTAAGTCATCCCATTTTCCTTCTGTTTCTTCATCGTGGACGTGTCCACAAATTACACATACATGATCCATTATACTGCTCCCTTTGTTAGTTCATCAAGTTTAGCTTGATACGCTTCTGCATGGCGTTTCTCTACTTTAGCTAAGGCTGCAAAACGCTTTTCAGCTTTCTTTAGTATTTCTTGAAATTCACTAGCATGTCGCTGTGATTCTTCAATTTGATGTTGTGCTTCTTTGGCTGCACCTAAATTGCCTTCAAATTCTGCAATCTCACGGAACTCAGGATACATAACTTGAAACTCATAAGTTTCACCTTCAATTGCCATCTCTAAACATTGTTTAGTGTCTGGTTTCTTAATAAGCAATTCTAAATGACCCCAAGCATGATGTAGTTCTTGATCTGCTGTATGCTCAAAGTGTTTTGCAATATCTTCATGCCCTTCAGCACGAGCAATCTTTGCAAAATAGCGATATTTGATATGAGCTTGGCTTTCACCAGCTAAAGCCCCTTGTAGGCTAGTTATAGTTTCTGACATAGTTTCTCCTTTGTGTGTAAATCATTCATCAGTGGGTTTCAATCCATTACTGTGTTTATCTGTTGTTTTTTCAACGTCCTGAAACAATCGTTTCTCTTGCGCTGTTAGTTTATCTTTATGTGTTTTACGCGGATTACCGCATATATAACATTCTTTGTTACCACAATCCATTACATGATGTTTAGCTAAACGATGCGGCTCTTTTATTGCTTTATCTTTATTTGTTAATCCATGTACTTTTGCTATCTTAACTTGTTTCTTAACTGCTAGTTCGTCCTGATGACGGCGTTGTGAGTTTAAAAATTTTGCTAATTCATTGGCCATTATATTTCTTTCTATAATCTTCTACTGCGGCTTTGATGGCGTCTTCAGCGAGGATACTACAGTGGATTTTAACTGGGGGGAGGCTGAGTTCTTCGGCAATACTGGAGTTTTTAATGGATGTTGCTTCATCCAATGTTTTACCCTTGACCCAGTCTGTGACAAGACTTGAAGAAGCAATTGCCGACCCGCACCCATATGTTTTAAATTTCGCATCTGTTATTATTCCTGTTAGTTTATCTACTTTAATTTGTAGTTTCATTACATCACCGCATGCCGGGGCTCCAACCATACCCGTACCTATATCATCTTCATCTTTGCTAAAACTTCCCACATTTCTTGGGTTTTCATAATGGTCGATGACTTGTGCGCTGTAAGACATTTATTAATCCTTTTTGAGCATAGTCAAAATTTTTTCCTGGATATTCTTTGCAAATTGAGGTTGGGGGAAATTCCAACCAATAAAAGCACCTAGTGCTAACCAAAATAATGTTTCTAACATAGTATATACTCCTTGTATGTAATGTATTTATACATCATATTTTTCATCTTCTACTACAATCCAACCCAACTTTAATAAATCTTCTCTTATTTCATCAGTTACATAACCTTCAGGGACAACCTTTTTACCTTGCACATAGAATTCTTGCTGTTCTTTAGTTAGTGCTTGATACTCATCATCATCTAATATTTTATTATCTCTAATACCAGAACAATACCAATCAATGTAATCACCCTTCTCTTGCATATCAGCAATGATACCACCGGCATGCCTCCAACTACAACTCCACTTTTTCTCAGTTAATATAGGCCATACATCATTTTTAGTAAAATCATTGTTACACATAGAAGCATAAAGCTGTTGGGCATAAACATCATCAACTTTAACTTTGTCAATGATCCATTGAGTACTACGTAAGTCATACTCCAGGTTGTCTTTCTTCCACTCGTCGGTTTCTTCAAGTTCTAGTGTTTGCTGTTTCCAAGATTTGTACATTTCAATATAGTCAGAATTAGGCAACTTGCCTTGTTCTTCACATCGTTTAACATATCCTTCTTTTTGAAAGGTATGTTTATCTGGGCTACTACTTATCATCTTCTACCTCTATCCAAGTGTGATCACCTAACCATTTAACTTTACAAATGTATTCGTACTGTTCGGGCGCAGTACCCGACCAATCATTAGGGCCGTGAATACTTAATCTAGTAAACTGTTTCAATGTATCAAATAACAACCAATAGATATTACCATTCGCTAATTGAAAATCATATTTAGCGGCATGAACCATATCAGTCAAATCAAGTCTATGCTTAATCTGTTCTGCTTGTTTTTGTAATACTTCCACTAGTTCCATAATTCTATCATATTCTTGTTTAGCATGTAATCTAGCAACATTAAGCATAATATCTTTATGCTTTTCTACAGGAACTAAATCAAATTTGGGCCCACTACTCTCGGTAGCGTAGGGTGTTACATTACGATTAAAGAAATGTATCAACGATCCGCTACTAGTAGAGTCATAACTACTAACACCATTTGCTGAATTTGGTTTGTCGCTCATTAGATATTATATATTATTTTCTGTTTTATTACTAGACTTTTGGGTAGATTTTTTAACTTTACTATAAAATATATGATTACCTATTTTAGCAACTTGTTTGTATGGCCATAATGGATCTACTTGTAAATTATGAAAAAATAGTGCAGATTTAGGTACTACCTCTGTATACGCATCATATGCTAATACATTATATGCTATTTGTTCTGCCTGTTTAAATTTAGGATTGTTTTTATTAGGGTCAACTTTATCTTCACATACCCAACTAAACTGACATAGTTTGACTTTTTGTAATTCATCATCTACAAATTTATCTACATATGTTGATTGGTATATAACTGCGCAAGGATTTTTACCAAACCCAGATGCAATTCTGTTCATTACTACACGTGCTACTGCCGCTTGTCCAGACAAAGATTCATTACCTGCTTCATAAAAAATATTCATTGCTAAACATTTTAGCTGTTTAGGGTCTACTACCTTTGCAATTTTAGTTTCTTCTGTAACAGGAGTCGATTCTTCTACCTTTATCATTTGATCAAATGTAAGAACAATTGTTAAAAATACTAATGCTATTAAAATTTTAATAGGTTGGCTTAAATTCATAATTTATCCTTTCTGCTTATTAAGCAACAGGGAATTTAAATGTTATCCCAGCAATCACAATTGCAACGAATAACTTCGTCTATTGCATCTTGTATGGAATATGTCGACGGTAATAATACATCGGATGTGTATATAGCAGATAGTTCGGGAGGTATTAAATTTCTATATCTAGAACCAGCAAAACTACCTGGTTCAATCGCTTGTCCGGTATCTATTACTTGACCAATACCTTGACCGTTGCCTTGACCAATCTCTTGCCCGATAATCGGACCAATACCTTGATAATTAGAATTAGTATTATAATAATTGTCAGTTGTTGGGTCATAATAACCATAAGGGTCAGGGGATCCTAATTCAGTTTGTAATGAAGCCGGTGATGTAGAAGTATAAGTTCCATTATTTAATGGAGTAATTCCATTAGTGGCCGGCAGTGAATTTGCTAAAACACCATTAGCTATTAATTCGTTTTGCTGTGGTGTGGTTAATTTATTATCTATATTGTTATCTAACGGAATGCCTGCTTCTTGTAATCTAGCTTGATTACGTGATTCACGCAACATACCTACAATACTTCTACCACCAAGCGTATTTAAATCAGAGATAGCTTCTAATGTTTGTGAATACATATGAGGCTGTGTAAACTTTGCATATCTAGGGATACTATCAACAAATGAATATTGTGTTGATGGGTAAGCGGCTAATGTGGGTTCTCTATCTGTCACCGGAGTAGCTAAAGGTACTTTTAAAGACATTCCTGTTGCAATTGCACGTTGTTCAAATGATAATAGCGTACCAGTTTTTTCCCAATTTGTAATTAATTGTTGTGCTCTTGCTGGATCATTATTTTTAATAACCTGTATCTCTGCATTGGCAGCATCAATATAATCTTGCACTACTCCGTTCATATCCGGATCAGGCCAGCCACCAGTACCATTATCAGGTGGGATAGCGACTGAACATGTAAAATTATTAGATAAGCTACTTCCGGCGTTTGTTATAGTGTAGCCGATAATCTGTCCGTATGTTGAAATATTAGTAGGATCTGTTCCTATTAATGCTAATGCAGATGCCCCGTTGTTTAATGTTAAATTTGGTGCAAGTGCTCCGTCACGCCTATAGCCACCACCTGGATTCGTAATAGTAAATCCATTTAATGTCCATGTGCCTGAGCCAGGACTAGTTTCTGTGGCTATGGGAGTTAAGACCGCAAGTTCCCATGTAACCGCTAGATATAAGTTTTTATATATGTTATATAATGTAGAAGTTTCTAACTGTTGTATAAGTTGACGAATATTAATACCAAGATAAGGTAATCCACTCATACAGCCTAAGAAGTTACTCATAGTGTATGTACCAAATGGTCCATTACCTAATGCAATTAATGCTAACCCTTGACTTGCTAATGTAGTATCAGTAGGAACACTAGTACCATTAACATTTAATCCTTTAGTTGTTTCTAAACTGTTAACTACTTGTGCAAATTTTTCAATTGGTATACTTGAAATGTTTTTAATTTGTTGCATTGCTACACTAAATGCACCTGCCGCTTTAGCATTATCAGGTGGTAATATACCATCTAAGTATGCACCAAAGCCTTGTGGTATTGGTTGTATAGTAAGTGGAGTATTGGGTGTAGTGTCAATAGTAGCTTCCGTAGCTACACTGGCAGCGGTATTAGTATTAATAGTAGTATTAGTATTAGTAGTTTCATATGCATCACTTGCAGGAGTACCTCTATCCTCTTGTAAATTTGTACGATTTTGAAAAAAACCAGCCATTATTGTCCCGCTCCTATACCAGTTGCCGTAGTACCACCTAATTGTCTAGCTGTAGGTGAAGCTAACTGACTATTCAATCCATCATTAACATATATAGGATAATATATTTTACTATTAGCAGGACCACCCACAGTATTATATACTGGTACAGTTAGTGTTTGATAGCTATTAGGAAATAATTTTATCGGACTCAATAAATCAGCTAATGATTCTATTCCAGCCGTCTTACAATTTAATGATACTAATATATCTTTTAAATCTTGACCTAAAATAATACCAAATGCACTATATATTTTACGTTCTTGTTCTTTGGTTATAGATTCAAACGTACCTAGTATATCATCCAATTCTGATACTGATATACCGCTAGCAATTAATGCAAGACTTACTGATTTAGTAATTGCATTGTTTTTCTGTAATGTTGCTAATAGATTACTAGGCAATCCAAATGTAGCAATAGATTGCAAATTAATTGCCTTACCACTAGTAATTAAATCTTGCCCAAATATAGTAGTTGCTACACTTACTCCGGTAATATCACCGGTAATTAGATCATCCATATTACTATATGTACCATCTAAAAACTCTTGTGAATTATTTACTGCTAGAATAGCATCATTACTATATTCAATAAAACTATAAGTTGACATAAACCCAGATAAAAAATCTTGGTACTTATTTGGTCCTAATGATAACCCACTATTATAATTAAATTCATTATATGCTTGTAATGCAAATAATCTAGTATAACCCCATTGTGTTATTGAATTAGTATAGTTATAATTAGGTTGCGGAGTTGATGCAGTATCATAGACCCAATTAGGATAGCCTGTCCAATTAAATGTAGTTGGAGGTGTATTACCTAATGCGGGAATAGAAGTAGAACCAATTGATATTAGATTATTGTAAGTATCTTGAACTGCAGTTCCATCGCCTGATCCTGCACCGGTTGCAGTAAAAGTTCCACCTACCGCAGGAGTACCTACATAACCTATTGCAGTCCAATTAGTAGTTCCCAATGTTTTAATTACATATGTTTTTGTGACCACAAAGCTACCAGCCGTAATTACTGCATTTACAAAACCTCTAGTATATGCATCTTGTATAGCATACGTTAGTGGCAATAGACTTGTAATGGTGATGATACTACCAGGAGTATATTGTGTAACACCGGTACTACTGCCTACATAATCAATCATAATAGGATTGATATTAAATCCAATATTTTGTAATAATGAACTTAATGCGTTAACACCCAATGGGCTTTGTTTACCTGTATCACTCATGGCACAAACACATCAGGACTACCTTCTACGATACTATGACCGCAACTGTTTCCTGACCCTACTCTGAGTACTGGTACACCTTCACAAAATACAGTTGGACTACCATCTGTAGTTGTTGCCGCTTTGTGAGGTGGATGAGGTCTTCTGGCCCAAGGCGCGTGTGGAGTAATTTGACTAACATGTAGCCCTACTTTAATTCCATTAGCAAATACAGTATCGGCGCCACGAATTATCGTTCCACCTTCTTGATTTGCATCTCCCACACGACTTAATTGTGCCATTTTATCCCAATACGATTTTTTTACTTGGTACCTTAATGCCTGTTGTTGCTTCTAGGTACTTGTCTTTGATATTATCATCAGTTTCTGCATACATTGCAATACTAGTAGTATTTAGCTTAAATTCACCCTTCGGATTTGCAGTAAAGATACTTGGAATCATTTGCATACCCTGCTGTGATGGGGCAATTGATACTGGTTCTTCAATCTGAATAAACTCTGCTCCTGCTTGAATTACTTTTGCAATTAATTCCTCCCCGGAATTAAGTTTAAATGTATATACTGTATTTGGATGGATTGCTATTTGCATTAATTACTTTCTGTTAATTTTTGTTTAAGTTCGGTGAAACCACCGATCAGTACACCATCTAAAATGATTTGTGGTACTGTTCTTGCTGACGGGATTGCTTCTAGCAATTCTTCTTTGGTATATCCATCTCCAATCTTGCGTTCTTCAAATTGTATACCTTTACTTTTTAATAGTGCCTTTGCTTGGTCGCAATAGGGACAATGATACTTACTCCATACGATTGCTGTCATTTTATTTCCTTTTAAATGTTTGGTAAGTCATCATAGTTTAATGATTCACTCATTACTCCGATAACATAATTTGTTGATTCGGTTTCTTGAAGTGCAGATTGTTTTTTACTTGTGTCACTATGTTTATTAAACCACGGAATAGGAGTACTTTTTGGAGCAGGACTATTATATTTAATACCTATCTCTTTCAATGCTCCTACAGCAGTATAATCAACAAA
>Ga0114975_10001184_pt1 | contig 18933 bp, 22 predicted proteins | sample S_130626_EF_Meta_FD_87031 | JGI IMG/M metagenome (GOLD analysis project Ga0114975, IMG submission 87031) | Freshwater microbial communities from Lake Simoncouche, Canada to study carbon cycling - S_130626_EF_MetaG | ecosystem: Environmental > Aquatic > Freshwater > Lake | place: Lake...
AAAATATGACGCTATCATATTCCCCATGCGTACCCTCCACCCGCTCCCCGACAAGGACCGCTCTCGTGCTGCCAACGGCCTTTAGGTAAAAAGACTACCACCCTTGAGTGACGAACTCACTTCGCTTCGTATGGGTCATACTAGCCAGACGTTACTCCGGCGGGTTCTAAAATGGTTGGTCTCACTTTGAGGTGCCATTTAACTTAGACTCTCTTTATGCATTTATAGACTAAGACCATAACTTGGCGGTCTGTAGGGAATTCGAATCCCTGCTACAAGCGTGACAGGCTCGCGTGCTTACCGCTAACACTAACAGACCAAAATTTTTAATGTAGTGCCTGGTCGCAATCTCCAGGTAGTCTCAGCTTTACGCCTACACACTATAGCCAATGAATTCACTACATTAAAAACATCTAATTAGGATAAGCTACTTGTTTCCACACAAGCCCTTAATTGAGCGGTTACTCTGTCCATCTCATTTATTCAAAGTCTGTGTGCAGTGAGAGTCTGCCTATCAGAGCCTGCAAGGGTATTTTTAATCCTCACGCTAACGGTTTTCTGCCACCGGATCTCTGTCGCTAATCAAACGCTATTTTAACGAAAATAGTAACGGGATTCTTTTAATATGTCTTATTATAACATCTTAACACACTTGTGTCAAGCATTATTTGGAACCTAGAGTCAGATTCGAACTGACGATCTTACGGATTTGCAATCCGTTGCATTTGACCACTCTGCCATCTAGGCGTACCATTATAAAGTGCTATCTACCGATTTGTCAAAATGTAGCTAACACAGACAAGCGAATGGCAGTTATATTAGGACCTGTTCCTCGCACAGTTAGGCCCGCATAGTGTATGCGTCCATACACGATACCTTGATAACACTTTATAATGGCGTCCCGTACCAGATTCGAACTGGTGTACTCACCGTGAAAGGGTGATGTCCTAGGCCTCTAGACGAACGGGACAAATTTGGTATCCAGTAGAGGTAACGCTCCTCTGTCTTTCGATTATCAGTCGAATGCTCTACTATTGAGCTAACCGGATACAATAATATCATGCGCAAATTTTAAAAGAACTTAGCTCAAATAACGATCTATTTAAACTTATTATAACATCTTTTAGTACCCTTGTCAAATGTAAGGGTATTAAAGCATATCACAAAAGGAAAACCCTCGGACTTTAGGAGTGCCGAGGGTTCTAAGATAAACTTGTATGAAATTTAAATTCTAACCCTGAAGCACACTCCATGAATTTTTGTCTGCGGCACGCTCTGACATTCTATTATAAGAAGTCGTAATCGGATGCTGACAGAAAAGGTTAAAATTATTATCCATATAATTTATTTATACATCTCGGCACCGTCTTACTGGTGCTTTGTTAAATTAAATTGGCGCGTCTTCCAACTCAGCCAATTGTTTCAATTCTTCAAGTTCCAAGTCATCTTCAATTGCCTTTGGAGCCTTTGGTGCCTTAGCTGGTACTGCTTTCTTAGCGGGTACTGGCTTGGCTGGTGCTTTAGCTGGCGCTGTTTTTGCAGGTGCCTTTGCGGGCTTGCTTGCTACTGTACCTTGTTTCTTACCCATTGTCTCGATGATAAGACCAGACCATTGTTCGTAAACACCGCCTGTATCAAGAAGATACTGGCAGGCCTCAGACTTTGTCATGCCTCGGGGCAACTCCATCAATTCGAGAGGTGAGTGACCACCTTTAGACAAGAGTTTAAATCGTGATACCAAGTCATTGGCAAAACGAACTTTTGTGATACCGTACTGTGTTGAAACGCCGGCTACTGTGAATGTACTCATAATAAAGATCCTTCAAAAAATGTAAAAATTAACAACTTCACAATTCATATTATATAGCCTTTCGGCTTGCCTGTCAAGCATTTTGGATAAATTCTTTAACTTTATTTGCATGCTTGCAAGTTCTACGGAATTGAAATCCAACACAACTACAGGAAACAATTCCGTTATCTGAAACGACATTATAGATATGTCCTTTCGATTTTGATTTAATCCTGAATATACGAGTTTCTACTCGATTATCTGGAAAATCAAATCCAACAATAAATCGCTTATTAATATGGGATGTAGGATATTCAGGATTACCTGTATATACAGAGACATAATCATTATCTAACCATTTAGGATTATTAACGACTTTACCTTTGAATATATTATCCTGATATTCTTCACCCAATATATTCGATTTCCACCGAGTTTGAATCTCGACTTCTGCACCGATTGAAAAGTTCTTTATCATGTGCTTATTATAACAGAAAAAAGAACCCGAGTCAAATGCTCGGGTTCTATGGTGTTGTTCTAGCACAACGGTTTAATTTGCTTAATTTTTAAGCATTTTCCTCTTTTTCTATAACGCCTTCTGATTCGAAAAAGTCTAGCGTGTCATCTACGCCTTTGTTGTGTCCCCATTTGTAGCAGGCAAAACAAGCTGCTAACATTAGGGAAAGTTGAATTAGGTCATATAACGAAAATGTAATACTTTCCATACCGTGCTCCTTTTAATTATTCTTTTATCGACTCCTCTGCGAACCAATCTGCATGCTTCTGCTTTAGGTTTTTAAACTGGTCATGTTCCACTAAAAATTTTGCAACAAGACTGTTTTCTAAACCATATGCTTCTATTTCCCAAGGTTGATCCCAATAGGACGTATCATCATCATATTTTTCACCAAACCATAATGTTATGTACTTATCTTTTTTAAACTTATCTTTAGCTTCGCCTTTGGCGTGTTGCTTCACATGAACCATCTCATGTGCAAGGACTTTGAACATATTAATCTTTTTTCGTGTCCGTAAAAGTTCAATATTAAATTCTCGTGGATTGCCAGCTGGATCAATTTCGTAATCACAAAAGCCCCCAGCGTCAAGAGTTTCGCGTATAACAATTTTAATAGATAAGTGTTTGGTCAATTGAGGGGACATTAAATTTTTGGCAAATGAATCGGCCGCTAACTTTAGTAAATACACTAGTGTTTTATCTTTTGCATTTCTAACAGAAACCTTCATTTTTACTGTCCTCCACTTTTATTTATAACGCTTTAGTCGGTGAAGTGATTAGGTTCCTCGCCATATAGTTTAGATAACCCCTCACCGTAAACTTCACTCTCAGACTTTAGTACATTATCCTCAGATGATCTAGGTCCGTTTTCCATGACTTCTTGTAGAAACCCTGGCTTATTTGTTTCAATAAGTGTCTCGGGTTTTGTTTTAGTTTGCATTAGTTTCTCCTGTTGAGTTACAAATAATATTTAGCCTATTATCTTTTTGGATAATATAATTTGTTCGCCAGACATTTTCCATTCCAAAATATCACCCTCTACCCATTGAACTTCTTTAAGAAGATCATCAGGCAATTCAATAATAAATTCGCCAGGTTGTTCTGGATCATCTTCTACAATGGTGTGCCAAACCTTATCAGTCATTTTAACACTTGTCCAGATCGTTTGCTTCTTTGAGCAATGCATTTACTTCGTCAAGATTGGCGCACAAGATTTTTACATTTGTCCAATCATCATCAAGACCTCTTCCGCTGACTTCAACCATATAACCGTTGTCATATAAATTAATTGTCAATTGATCGTTAACTTTTGATAGTTTGTCGCTGATTTTTTTAACTTGTTTTTTAGGGGCTGCCATTTTTATTTCCTTAAGTCCAAAGTGAGTGTCTAATTTTAATGAGGCGAATCATCATTGCTTCATCCTCTGCCATATATTCTGCTTCAATTTTGTGTGACAAATCCAAAGCAGTCATACATTCTTTTCGTTCTTCCTCGGTTTCATTCTCATGTCCCCAAAAATCGCTTCCAGCTTTTTGTCTACGCTTTTCGCAATATGCAGACCATCCGCTTGCTTCATGGGCATCTGGTCGTTTAGGGTATACTGTAGTCCACCACAAATAAAGTTCTTTAACTTCTTTTGCAGAAGATGCTTGGCTCGTGTCCACCACTTTACCATTTTCATCTTCATGGGTAAGTGTTGCTGCCCAATCAAGATGATCTAGACCAGCTTGAGGACTGCGCCATGTTCTCCAACGAAACCAACCTTTGGCATAGAATGGAGGATTATATTTTTTAGTTGCCTCGTCGTCCCATGCAATATGTAACCAAGCGGTTTCTACTTCAACAAACTCAACAAGCTCATTAAATAAGCAAGGCAAAAAGCGATTACCCACGTCTTGCCACTGACCAGGTTTGATGTCTTTGGGATGTGCAGTAAGACTATTAGTGCGAGTAACCCAACGATTGTTAATATAATATTTTGCATTGTATAATGTATCCATCGGTAAACGAATAAAGGTTTGGATTTTATCAAGCCCTTCTTCTACAATCCAATAACGAATAGGATGAGATTCTTTCGCTTCTTTTTCCCATTTATTCCAACCGGCACTAGTTGCAGACGATGGCTTAGTTGTACCTCGAATCCAATTTGCAACTTTTGTATTTGACCAATATTGTTTCATTTTTTATAACTTTATAGATGAGAAATCTCTAGACCGTTTATTAAACGCATCTCCTATATTATAATTGCTTTTCTGTTCTCTGTCAACTCTATCAATATCCAAATTAGCATCTGTTAATCCCTTTTGAGCAGACTGTTCCAAATCATATAATTTCATCTTAGATCGATCAACACCAATCATAAATCGTTTATTCGCTGTCGGGTCATTATATCGATTCTTCAATTGCTTAACCATAATCTGATTTGTTTGTTCAAGTTCCTCAGTCGAAATCAAAGCAAACATAAAGTCAACTGTTGCAGGCAAACCAAACGATTCAGATGTATCTGTTAGTTCAACATCGGTGTTACCATACCCACCTCGAGTTGTCTGTGTAGCTGATAGAATCGGAAGATCTTCTTCAACTGCCAACCCACGAAGTTCTTCAGCAATAGACTTAATCAAAGTATAAGAATTAATATTTGAACCAGATTTGAATCTTGAACTTGAACAAATATTCAAGTAGTCGATAATAATCATTGAGGGTTTAAATTGTTTCTTTAGTTGCAATTCGTTTAACAAAGCCTTAAAGTGTCCAGTATGTGCGCCAGCAGTTGGATATTCTTTAATGATTAATCTACCCTCAGTCTTGTTTCTAATCTTTTCAATTCGATTATCAAACAATGACTTTGGAAGATCTTTCAATTGATCCAAAGTAATATTCATCAAGTTTGCATCAATACGTTCCGCAATTCTTTCTTCAGCCATCTCAAGAGTAATATATAAAACATTCTTACCTTGAGCCAAAGTCGATGCTGCTACGTGACACATGAACAAAGACTTACCAACACCTGTACCTGCGAGAACAACATTCAATGTCTTATTAGGTAGCCCGCCATTTGTTATCTTGTTAAAATACTCAAGATCAAAAGGTGTTCTTGATTCTACACGGTGATAAAATTCATATCGAGTATCCGCATTCTCAAGATAATCATGTCCAACATTATTATCAAAACAAACACCTAAGGCATCTTGTAATAATTGAGGTATACCATCTTGCGTCTTGCCTGCGTCTCTACCATCAATGATTGCAATTGAATTTAGAATCGCATTGTAAATTGCTTTGTCTTTACAGAACTTTTCAGTCTCTTTATATAACCAATCTTTATTGTGTTCTGTGGGATTCAACTCTTGAATAATACCTGCAACTTCTTTATACTGTTCTTCATTCAAAGTTTTATCATTTTGAATTGCAACAATCAAAGCATCTTTGTTAGGTGGTGTATTATACTCATCTATAAATGTTTTGATTCTATCAAAAATCAATCTATCACTATTTTCTAAAAAGTAATCCCGCTTTAAGAACGGAATTACTTTTCTCATATACCCATCATCTGTTACCAGGTTCTGCAGAATCACCTGTTCGATTTTCGAATTCATTAATTGCCTTTGCTAATATATCGTTAATTATGTCTGCGATCACACCATTGAATTCAGAAGAATTTAAATCTTCTTCTGTTTTTCCTTTTGGTCTTTGGATAAAGTTGAAGTCAAGTGCAACGGTTCCGTCGTCAGATTTATCGTCCATCTCGACGGAATTAATACTAATGATTGTTCCGGAATACTTACCTTCCAGAAGTTTGAAGCCCCATAGATCACCTTTTTCATTTGTAATTGCCCAAGGTTCATACTTCACTAGCATTTGTAAATTCCTCATCTAAGTCAATGTTACTGAAGCTGGCACCTAACATCTCGCCACCTGCAATACGATACTTGTTCTCAATAAAAGTTCTAAAGGCCTGTGATGTAATAATTGGCAACCAAAACTCTTTAGTATATGTGTCTTTGAGTCTGCACTTTTTATCTGATACTTCACCGGTTTCTTTATTAACAATAGAGTACCAACCATTAGATGGCTTAATAACGAACCCACCTTCAAGTGCTACATCTAATAGACCAGACCATTTGCTAATACCACCCTCAAATGTAACTTCAACTGGAATCTTAGACTTCTCACGAACAAATCTAGACTTCTCAACATTGATAATAAAGTTATAACCAATAACTTCTGTACCTTCTTTTTCTTGTTGACGACCAATAATAAAGATTTGATCTGCAGAATAATAAATGCCGGTGCCACCTGAAACAATTTGTTTAGGGAACAAACCAATTTCAGAATAAGTATGATTAACAACAACCATTGGAATATCTTTAATAGTCAAGTGCGGTGTAATCATTCTAAATAAAGACTTCATCTGTTTAGCGCGTGTCATATCTGCAACAGACTTACCTTCAAGTGCATCATCAACTTCTTTCTTTGAAGCCAGATTACCTACTGAATCAACTACAATTATAACATGATCTCCACGTTCTACATTGTTAATTTGGCTCATCACATCAAATTTAAGTTGTTCAATGTCAGTAATAGGAGTGTGCAAAACACGCCCAGGATCAATTCCAAAGTTGTCAAAGTATGATTGCGGTGAACCAAACTCTGAATCATAGAATAAAACGACAGCATCCTCATACTTATCCAAATAGGCTTTGGCAAGCAATAACGAGAATGCTGTTTTAAAATGTTTAGATGGACCTGCAAATACTGTGAGACCAGGAGTCAGCCCGCCCTCAAGACTTCCAGACATCGCGACGTTAACCATAGGAACAGAGGTTTGAATCATATCCTTCTTTGCAAAGAATTTTGATTTGCTCAAAGTTTCTGTTTCTTTGATTGTCGAATTTTTCTTTAATTTTTCAAGTAACGACATAATAACTCCTTAAGTAATTTCAATATTATAATATGACCATGACAAAAAGTCAATAGTTAATTACACCAACTTTGTTTAGCATCTCCGTAATATTCACGGGCGAAGCCGTTTCTAATTAATTCTGCTCTTAAACTTACTCCGTTTAAAATAATGTCACCTAAAACACGACCACCAAATTTATCCCAACCATATAACATGACTTGATGTTTTTGCGTGGAATTTATTGCATTTTTGGTAAAGACGCTAGCAGCTTCTCCGCGTTGTTTTTCAGAGTCACATTGTCCTCTAAACCCCTTTTCCGGTGTGTCTACTCCAAACACTCGAACAGCAATTTCAGGCTTCAGCGGCGCCGGTAAATAAGGTGCAGCAATAACTACAGTATCTCCGTCGGTTGCTCTTAAAATTTTGGCATCATATAAAACTCCCTGTGGAGTTTTTTGTGCATAACTTGTAGATGCACATAATAGAAATGCAAGTGTTAATAATAATTTTTTCATGCGAATAATCCTTCCAATGTTGCTTGTGGCTTTGCAGACCAACCTACACCATTCAATATTGTTGTTAACGGTTCAAGAAATGATTTCTCAAACATTATATCATAATCTACATACTGCTTCAAATTGAACTCTTCGGGAATCACATTGATAAAGGCAATACAATTTTCTTTAATCAAGTTTGGTTCTTTTAAGTAAATGAATTTGATCTTATCGCCTTCACTTATAAGTTCATACTTTTTATCTATTTGCTTTTCTTTTAAATAAAAGTTATACAGCAAGGCTCCTCGAACGTGCATTGGAGTAGCCGGTTTATATATAGATGCTCTATCTGTATATTTATCGACTCCGTTTACTCCTCTGGGAAAGGCAATTAATTCTGGTTCTAATTTACGATACTTACATTCAAACTCTCGAATGTAATCTTGTAGTTCTTGTTCTGTTCCGGTCAATGCCAATTTAACTGCCTGCTTCAAAGCGTCTCGTACAGGTTCGGGTGTAGATGATCTAACAATCTCTAATCCCATGACCTTCAACTTCGGCTCTTTATATTGAACGCCCTCATTGTTGTAAACATTTAAAGCATATCGTTTTTTAGCAACCCAAATGCCTCGATCTGCAATAACCTCACGCTTAAAATAAATCTTTGTTTCAAATGCATTAGTATAATCCGCAAGCCCATCACATGACTTATTAATTGCCTTTTCAATTTTCTCATTACAAATCTTATCGAGAATCTCTACAATCTTTTCTTTTGGTTGATCTTTGTAGAATTTTTGAACCAATGGGTCAAGTGTAATATAACACGCATCTGTATCTGAATAAAAAGAATAAATGTGATCTTTAGTTCCACATACTTTATTTAAATACTCATCCAATGCTTTGCCAACTGTTTGAATAATATACTGACCGGTCATTGTGATACCTTCAGCAATGTTCGAATCATAGAATCTAAAAAACTCATTGCCCCATGCACCAAACAAAGAGTTCAATTGAATCTTACGAGCCATCTGAAAGTTGTTATACTTTGCAATCTCTTTTTGCCACTTCTTATCTTTTGATTCTTCATACTTTGATTGAGCAGCCAACATTAACTTCTTATATTTTTGTCGATCGTCAAATAACTTCTGAACAATCTCAGGAAACAATCCTTGTTTCTCTCTGGTATAACAAAAACCATTTGCCGACATACAATAGTTATTATCTTTTAAGTCATCTAGATTAATAGATTGTTTTAACAATGAGTTTACATCTGCATTCTTTGTTGCTTTTCTAATTTGTGTTTCTGGCGACAAATTATACTGCATAATAATACTTGGATACAGACTTGTCGCATCAAAAGAAACAACCCAATCATATTTGCCTGGTCGTGGTTCTTGAACAAATGCCCCGACAATTTGTCTGCCGGGCAAACCTTCTCTCTGATGGACAACGATGTTTTGTTTCCATAAATGATTCCATAAGATACAGTCCCAAGTTCTTACAGCTGAGAATACATCAACATAATTACACTTCGCATCATACGCCATTGTAAGAATCAATTCAATCAACTTCATCTTATCTTCAAGCTGGTCAACAAGTTCTACGTCAACTACGTTATACTCAACAAACTTTTGCCAATCATTTTTATAGAAGTCTCGGAATGAAGTATATTCATCATACGATAATTTCTCTTTACCTAGTTCTACTTTGGCAATGTGATCCAACTTATATGATTCTTGAGCACTGTAGGTAAACTTCTTATACAGATCAAGATAGTCTAGAATGGCTACACCAAGAATATCATAAATAAGTTCTGTGCGACTCATGCGGGTAAACTCTTTTGGATTTACCACACCCCAGGGTGATAGCTTTTTAACAGAATCATCTCCAAGAATGCGTGCCATTCTTGAACACAAATATGGAATATCAAAGAACTCAATGTTCCATCCTGTAAGAATGTTAGGGCAATTGTCTTGAAAGTATGCTAAGAACTTCTGAAACAGATCATACTCATCTCGGCATTGTATATAGGTATGATTATCTTTTGTTACTTTAAATTGTTTCGATCCAAATGTCACAAGCTCTTTAGTACTTGCATCTTGAATCGTAATCAATAATAATTCTTCTTTGGGATCTCTGACATTCGGGAATCCAAGTTCTGCAGAGGTCTCAATATCAAGAGACCAAATTTTAATCTGCGAAATATCGAACTCTACTTCGTCTGGAAACGTCTTTGTGATATACTGATATGCGTAATTTGTATTACCGAAGATGTGATAATTTTCTACTTCTTTGTATCTTTTGACATAATCTTTGGCATCGTTGATATCTGCGAATTCGATTTCTTCAAGATTATCTCCGTATAACGACTTATACTGTGATTCTTTCTGTGACTTTGTAAATAAGCTTGGTTTGAATTCGATCTTTTCCTGAACGGTTTTGCCGTTATTTACGCCCCTGACCAGAATACGATTACCATACTGATTTACGTTAGTGTAGAACTTCATTAAAAACCTTTTAGACACAATAAATAATTATATCATTATATAGGAAAAGTGCTTATTTGTCAATAGGTTATGCGACAAAGATAACCAAATCTTTATATTTGAATAGGCATAAATATATGAATACGCATATGTTAGTAAGGATAATCAAATGGAATTTACAGCTGGATTTACGTTAGTTGGAGGTGGGACTTTTGTTGCGCCACCGCCCCCTCGTCCCGCCTTATATATGTGGGCATGGGGCTCTAATTACAAAGGAAAACTTGGTTTAGGCGATACTAATAATAGATCTAGTCCAACACAGGTGGGTGCGTTGACCGATTGGGAAAATGTATATGCGGGCGGAGGTACGGCCACTGCTGGATTAAAAACTAATGGTACTTTGTGGACATGGGGAAACAATGCGAACAACGGCAGGCTTGGACATGGTGACACCATAGATAGATCTAGTCCTACGCAAGTAGGGACATTGACTAATTGGGCATCTATGGGTGTAGGCAACGGGCACATGATCGCAATAAAGACAGACGGTACATTGTGGGCATGGGGATATAATTCGGATTACGGGAATTTAGGTTTAGGCAATCTTACAAATTATTCAAGTCCAAAACAAGTTGGAGCATTAACTGCATGGTCCAAAATAAGTACAGGATATAATAATAACCTAGCAATTAAAACAGATGGAACTATGTGGGCATGGGGACATAATACAAACGGCAAATTAGGATTGGGCGATACCAATAATAGATCTAGTCCAACACAGGTAGGTGCATTAACTACGTGGTCATCTATAAATGCAGGAGAAGACCTTGCGGCCGCAATAAAAACTGACGGCACCCTATGGATGTGGGGACAGAATAACTCTGGACAATTGGGATTAGGAAATACTACGTATTACTCAAGTCCAAAACAAGTCGGCGCTGATACAAATTGGGCAAGTGCATCTGTTGATGCATTTCAGTCCATTGCAATTAAAACCAACGGCACATTATGGGCATGGGGCGCCAATGGTGGAGGACAGCTTGGTTTAGGTAATACCATAAGTAGATCTAGTCCTGTACAGGTTGGTGCATTGACTACGTGGTCAAGTATTGGGGCAGGTGGTTATCATACCCAGGCTATTAAAACGGATGGTACATTATGGGCATGGGGTTACAATTTTGATGGAATATTGGGACTAGGTAATGCTACATATTATTCAAGCCCCAAACAAGTTGGCGCATTAACCACCTGGTCAAAAATTTCGGTAGGTTACTTATATAATCTGGCACTCGGTTAATTAATAATTAAAAGTAAAACAAAAATAGGAGAAAAAATGTTCAACAAAAAGGTTGCCGCATTGGCACTTTTTGTTATGATGTTTGGTAGCACTTTAGCGCAAACGACAAGTGGAACCTCTAGCACAACTGGAGGAACAACGACTGGGACTACAAGTCTTATCAATCAAGGTAGTTACGACGGGGGCAAAACATTAGTAGACACCAATAGCACTTCTAATAGTGTCAGTACCGTTAACAGTAATAGCAATGCTACAAGTACAAGCACAGCTACAAGTAATTCAACTGTTAACAGTACATCTGTAAATACTAATAACAATAATAGTGCAAGTACCAGCACAAGTACAAATGTTAATACTAACAACAATATTAACAGCGGTACGCAGACGTTAAACAATAACAACGTCAATTCCGGCACAATGACGTATAATAATAACAACGTCAATACTGGCACAATGACGAATAATAACAATAACGTCAATACGTCATCTTCAACCGCAACTAACAACAATGTTAATACTAATAATAACATTCAGAGTGGAACATTAACAAACATTAACCAAAATACCAGTGCGGTTACAAGCACAAACGTTAATACTAATAACAATGTGAACAGCGGTACGCAGACATTTAATAATAATAACGTCAGTACCGCTACAACGGCAAACACGAATGTGAATCAAAATAACAATGTGAATACTGGCGATATGACTAATAGAAATATTAATACGTCAACTATCAATAGCACCAATGTGAATCAAAATAATAATGTGAATACTGGTGATATGACCAATAGAAATATCAATACTTCTACAAGTGTTAATACAAATAATAATATTCAAAGTGGTAGCATGACGAATATTAATCAAAATACCAGTACAAGTACTAACACCAATACAAACACTAATTACAATGTGAATAGTGGTACGCAGACTTTTAATAACAACAACGTCAGTACAAGCAACAATATTAATACAAATAATAATGTTAACAGCGGTACTATGACGTATAACAATAATAATGCAAGCACTGCTACAAATAATAACAACAACGTCAGTACATCTACTAATACTAACAACAATGTTAATTCTGGCGATATGACTAATAGAAATATTAATTCGTCAACTGCAACAAGTACCAGTAATAACACAAACGTTAATCAAAATGCAAACATCAATCAGAACATAAATTCTGGCGAAGTAACTAACATTAATAAAAACGAAACTGTTATTACACAAAGAGTAATTCAGCCTCCACCTACAGCAGTTGCACCTGCAATGATGAGCGGTGGTAATAATGATCTATGTACTACAGGATCAGCTGGATCAATACAAACACAAGTATTTGGTGTTTCATCTGGCGGAACAATGCGAGATTTAAATTGCGAAAGATTAAAACTTTCTAAAACCCTTTATGATATGGGAATGAAAGTTGCTGCAGTTGCAGTCATGTGTCAGGACGAACGAGTGTTTAATGCAATGTTAAATGCCGGCACACCTTGTCCTATTGAGGGTAAGATTGGCGAACAAGCTAAACTTACATGGGAAGATAATAAAGATAAAATCCCACAAACACCGAAAGTAGACAAATATGAAACTGCTAAAAACATTGGCCTTGGTTCTTTGCTCGGCATTCTTGTCCATAACGCTTTCAAGTAAAGCACAAACAGTAGATACAACAGGTAACCTGGTTAATTTTACTAATCAGGCTACCGGAACTACATCTACTTGGCAAAATGCAGGTAGTATCGGACAACCATTGACTTGTTGGCAAGGCGGAGATCCTGGATATTGTGGTCCTCTACCTAGAGTTGCTGCATGGGGTACAGGATCAAATATAATTAACTTTTCATACGGGTTAACAAACCTGAATCAAATTGTTAACATTAACAATGCCTTGGCCAGTGCCGGAACCGGGTTACAAGTTAATGGTTTCAATTTTAGTTTCCAAGCAAAGAACGGAAATGGATGGGATAATGGTATGCAGGATTATCTAACTGCATATGTTAACATCTATAACAATACAAATTCAAAAGTATTAGAATCATATAATTATGATTTAAATCGAAAATATAACTGGACTCAGTTTAGTTATTCGGAAACATTTAAAACTCCGTATGCTACGCCAAACGTAGGTAATGCAGTATATGGGTTTATAGGTAAAGACAATAATTTTTGGGTAGGCCCATATGGCCCAGAAGTAACTGCCGTAAATTTTAGTTTAAAATATAGTGTTGATCCATGTACTATAAATGCTTTATCCAGTCCTTCTTGCCCAGGATATCTTGCAGCATTGGCAAAATTAGCGCCGGCTCCTGCAGCAGCTCCTCCCCTTGACCCTATTTCAATTGCGGTCGCACCCCCAACTGGGCCGGCACCTCCACCAACTGGGCCGGCACCGCCGCCACCTGGATCTCCTCCACCGCAAGATCAATCGCAACCTCAACCAGGACCAGCGCCTCTAGGATCTCCTCCGCCACCTGGGTCTGCCCCTCAACAAGCTGCGGCACAACCTAGCGCAAATAATCAACAACCAAAAGCAGGAGAAGTTGCAGATGCTGGAGGCGGAGGAAAAAGTTCATCGCCGGTTTCTTTATCATCTGTTTTAAGTATGATAGGATCAAATCAAGAAAAAACTGCAGCATTGGAAAAGTCAGTAGTGCAAGCTGCAGATGCACAGGCATTTTCTGCAGGTGAGTCAGCAAAACAAACTGCAGAAAAAATTGCAGGGGAAGCGCAATCGCAAAGTATTGCTATTAGTAATTCACAATCTGCAGGCACTCCACAAGCATCAAGCACACAATCTTTTTCTGGTCCAGGACAAAATAGCGGACTACCATTACAAGGAAACTTACAATCCAATACAACATTTAGTTCTACTAGATTGGAACAATCGTTATCAAGTGTGAATTCTGGGCAATCATCTTCTAGTTCAAATATGAGTTTTGGTATACAACAAAATATACAGAATGATACAAAACAAGATTTTGTTTTTAATGTTCCACAAACTATTGCGTATATTCCTAAAATAGAATCTTCAAATAAAATAGAAATTAATACCAGTGTTCAAATGCCAAAATATGAACCACCTACAAATTATGAGAACATGGGATTACAAGTCCCAATATCTACTGTAGGTAGAACCCAGTTTGAATTTAAACAAGACACGCAGGCATCTACACAATTTACTATGATGCCCCCGGTTAAATATGAACCACCGAAATTTGAAAACAATACAGGAACTTCTACTCAAGTATATCAGTATCAACCCCCAATTGTTAAACAAGATACAATTATATCAATGGTATCTCCGCAATCATTAACTTATAGTTTAGTACCGCCCACAAAACAAACATCTGCACAAATAGAAATGCCAGTATTAGAAGGTATCAAATTTAGCGGAAATAAAAATCCTGTAGAATCTGCAATAGAATATAGACCAATTATATTGCAAACTACTTCAGGTCAACAAACTGATACGGTAAAACGTAATGTACAAAATAATGAACTTGCTGGTGGAGTATCAATTGAATCAATTGCAAGGCAACCTGCAAATTTTGCGCAGTATTTTTCAATGATTCCAGATGCAGCATTTTATGAACCTAAAGAAATTTATAGAAATCAAAAGACTGTTGACAATGTAAGAGCTTTAAGATCACTTAGCTCTGATAGGTTGCACCAAGAAATGATTGAAAAGCAATATAAACTAGGAGAATAATATGGGATATCTTCCTTACGTAATTGTAGGAATTGGTTTAGGATTATCCGCAACAAGTATTATAACAAAGAATAGTACAAAATTACAAAATGCAAAAGACAATTTAGAAGCAAAAAAAGAATGGTTGAGAATGCTTTCAACACAAAAAAAAAAATTAGGAGATAAAAATGGCAGAAGAAATTAAAGACGTTAATGCTAAAATTGACGAAGCAGAAGCAGCAATGAAAAAGTATGCTAGCAAAGATACTGTTATTAGCATAGGTGGATATGAATTTACCCCAGCAAAACTAATGGTAGCTGCTACTATTGTGTCATCTGTACTAGGTGGGTTATACGGTACATTTGAAGTATATAAAGATTACGTAGGAATGAAGAAAAAGATTGCAGAATATTCTGCACCAGATTTATCTGGGTTTGATAAACGTCTAGCTGTTATTGAGGAGAACAGCCAAAAGACAAGTGACTATACTCGCGATATTAAAGTTGATTTAAAGAATGATCTTCGTCGCAACGAAACAGTAACTGAACAGGTAGAGCGCAGTGTTAAAACTGCACAACGTGAGACGGAAAGTGAAATGCGTGATATGCGCAAGGCTGTGCGTGAAGATTTGGAAAGAGCAAGAACTGAAGCGGCGGCAATTCGTAAGGATATGGAATCAACACGTAAGGAAATTAACAGTGAATTTACTGCGGCTCGTAGAGAAATTAACCGCGAAGTAGAAACACTAAAGAGAGAAGTTGATAGTAAAATACAAAAAGCTATGGACAATCCACTAGCAAATAAATAAATCTAAAGGAGATTAGTATGGCTGAAGAAAAGAAACCATTATCACGTTCCGAGCGTGAAGCACAAATTAAAGATAAAGCCGGTTGGTTAATTACTGTACTTGCTGCTCTTTTAGCTATTAATACTTATATTGCTTCCGGTAATAGTTCTAAAGTATTAAACAATACTATTAAAGCAAACGATACTTGGGCATTCTTTCAGGCAAAGTCGATTAAACAAACTCTTGCTGAAATGGCTAGAGACGATGCGGTTGAAAGAAAACAATTTGAAAAGGCAGATAAGTTAACTGCTAAAATTAATAGATACGAGAGCGAGCCTGCAACGGGTGAAGGCAAGAAAGAACTAATGGCTAAGGCCCGCGCTTTAGAAACTGAGCGTGATGAGATACGCAAGTCTGGACCATGGATGACCTTTGCTGGTTCTGGATTTCAAATTGCTATTGTGTTATTGTCAGCTAGTATCTTGGCTGTAGCACCCGCATTATATATTGCAAGTATTGCGGTTGGCGCATTATCTGCGTTGTTAATGAGTCAAGGCATATGGTTGTGGATACCAATAGTGCTATAACTCAACAAAAAAAGTATCGCAGCATTTTTATTAGTGATGTGCATCTTGGCACAAAAGATAGTCAAGCTGGCAAATTAAATAACTTTTTAAAACATAATAGTTGCGATACTTTATATCTAATTGGTGACATTATAGACGCTTGGAGAATACAACAAAATAAATGGCGTTGGAAACAAAGTCATACCAATGTTGTGCGCCGTGTTTTAGGTCATGCCAAACGTGGTACTAGAGTAGTATACATAGCAGGAAATCATGATGAGTTTCTAAGACCAATGATACCATATGGTTTTAGTTTTGGTCTAGTAGAAATTCACAATCAAATAGAACACATTGGCGCTGACGGCAAGCGCTATTTAGTAACACACGGAGACTTGTTTGATGGTATAACAAGATTAGCACCGTGGATATCATTTTTAGGAGATAAGGCATATGACTTCATTCTTTCGCTCAATAGCAAGTTCAATTGGATACGCCATCGTATGGGTTTTGGGTACTTTAGCCTTAGCAAATTCCTTAAGCACAAAGTCAAAAAGGCAGTAGACTTTATATTTCAGTTTGAAAAGAATCTTGCAGGATATTGTAAGAAGCGCGGATATGATGGTGTTATCTGTGGACACATACACCATGCCGAAATAAAAGATATAGATGGCGTCACATACATGAATGACGGTGATTGGGTCGAATCATGCACCGCGCTTGTAGAACATCATGATGGTCGATGGGAAATAATAACTTGGACTAAGGAAAAAGATGATGAACCTCAGTAATAAAATTACTATCGTGGTGCCTTGTAAGAATGAGGAAAACTATATTCATCATTTGTTAGATGCTTTGCGCCTACAAGACATTAGCGATACAAGAATCATTATTGCCGATTGCTCTACTGATAATACTAGACAAGTAATAAAAGATAATAGTTCTTCATTGAATGTCGAAATTATTGAAGGTGGCCCAGTTTCATTTGCCAAGAATAACGGAGCAAGATTAGTTACTACTCCATATATTTTATTCATTGATGCAGATGTTCGGTTCTTTAAAAACACAGTAATTAAAGATGCCGTTAACGAAATTGTGTCCAATGACTTAGATCTAATTGGGCTAAACATTAAATGTTATGACAAAGACTTACGTGCAATAATTGGATTTACAATTTTTAATATTATTAATCACATATTAAAATTCTTTTCCCCATTTGCAATCGGGGCATTTATGTTGACTCGCAGAGATAGATTTGAAGAATATGGCGGGTTCCCTGAAAAGACAGTAACATCTGAAGATTACTTTCTATCAAGAATGTATAGCCCAAAGAAGTTTAAAATTGCAAATCACTATTTTGGACAAGATTCCCGTAGGTTTAAAAAAATGGGATACTTTGGAATGGGTGCATACTTAATAAAGAACTTCATTAATCGTAACAACAAAACATATTGGGACAATCTAGATTCATCTAAGTACTGGAACTGAATGCTGTAATATTACTGTAATATATTATTTCATAAATAATAGTGTGCCAAGAGCACAAATCATTAACAAAAAGGAGTAAACATGAGATTCGAAGATCTAGCAGTAAGATTAGTAGCCGTTGAAGCTAAATTAGCAACACTAACAGGTATTAGTGCTAATAGCGATATTGCAACCGCATTAGAAGAACTAGATGCGCGTTTAACATTAGTAGAAGTTACCGTTGGCCATTTAGTTGCTGTTCAAACACAAGAACATATTGAAGCGATTATTGCTGCGCCAGCAGATGCTGCTCCTGTAGCAGTTGAAGATGTGGTGGCATTATCAGCAAGTGCAGATGTCCCAGCAGCCGCTGACATTGTAGCTGATGTAGTTAATGCTCAGGTTGAAACAGTTGCAGTTGAGAATACAGAAGTTGCTGCGATTATAGCTGCAGCAGTAGCCGCAGTTGTAGCTGCAGACCCAGAAGTTGTTACAGATCCAGTAGCAATTACTGCAGCAATTACAGAAGCAGTTGCAGAAATGCCAGCTCCAGCACCAGAAGTAGCAGCAGAAGCAGGTGCCGCAGTTGCTGAAATTATTGCCGCAGCTACAGGTGAAGTTGTTGCTCCAGAAGTACATGCAGAAATTGCTGCAGCTGTTGCAGCAAAAGCAGATCCAGCGTTAGATGCTATCGAAGAGCGTTTGAATGTTGCTGAAGCAAAGGTTAATAGCTTGTTGGGAAAGTAATAATAAAAATCAAACAATGGTTTGATAATTTATTTAATTCGGGTACAAAATAGCGTATCGCTGGATTTGCGTAACCAGCACTGAGGGCCGCAAGGCCCTTTTTTAATCTGTTTGATATTCCTGAAGTGCGATAAATTCTGCTTCGGGAATTCTAGTCTTACCGTTTTTACTTCCAAGAACAACAACG
>Ga0114975_10001185_pt1 | contig 18928 bp, 15 predicted proteins | sample S_130626_EF_Meta_FD_87031 | JGI IMG/M metagenome (GOLD analysis project Ga0114975, IMG submission 87031) | Freshwater microbial communities from Lake Simoncouche, Canada to study carbon cycling - S_130626_EF_MetaG | ecosystem: Environmental > Aquatic > Freshwater > Lake | place: Lake...
CATCAGCAGCAACTACGGTCACGGTTAGGGTGTTTTCTCCCAGTACCAAACCATCAGCTCCGTCGAAAGTCACAGTTGCTTCAGGGTCAGTTGCTTCAACCTCCAAGAAAATTTCTGTTGTAAATGCTGGCAATAGGTAAGTGTCGCCATCAACAACATCGTCTCCAAAAATCTTGAATGTTGAAAGAGACGCGTCGTCGTTGTACTTCACATTTAGAACTACGTAGTACTCAAAAGAAGTAACTCCGTCTGCTGCGTAAACAGTAACGTGTAGGTCGTTTTCACCGACTGAAAGATTGTCTCCTCCATCAACGACGTAAGAAGCATCAGGGTCGTTGGTTTCAACTACTACAGGAACATCAGTAGTGAACGGATCGAGGCTAATTGTGTCGCCATCTTCAGTATCGAAGCCACCAACAGTAAATGTTGACAATGATACGTCATCGTTCAGGGCAACTTCTAGTGTGATGTAGACATCTTCGGTGGCAACACCATCAGCAGCTGTAACGCTTATTGTCACATCGTTAGAGCCGGCAAGTAAAGCAGTGTTTCCACTTACTACTGCAGTAGCTGCAGGATCTGTTGTTGTAGCAACAACAACTGCAGAAGTAGTTAGAGGGTTAAGGTAAGCGGTTTCACCAGCAGATATTGGCAAGCCGTTTACTGTAATGGCTGAAAGAGAAGTGTCAGTGTTCTGAAGAACCTTAACGTTGATGTTTGTAGTTTCTTTCGTTACACCATCTGAAGCAGTAACTACAACAACAATTGGGTTGTTTCCAGTTACCAGGTTAGTTCCGCCAGTAACAACAACTCCCGCGCCTGCATCCGCAGGAGTTACAGCAACAACAACTGAGCTGGTTCCCCAGTCAACTTCTTTAGTCTCGCCGTTGACAAGCAATTCGCCATCAATAGTGATTGCAGATGAAGCGTCATAAGGAAGAACGTTTAGAGTCAGTGAGAAAGTTTCTGTGTCTGTGCGCGCTGCAGAAATTGTCGGTTCACCAGATGCTGGTGTAACTTCGACACCGTTTTCATCCAAAACAGCTTTAACATAATCAGGGTTAGCAACAGTTTCACTCCAAGCTGCATCTACAACGATGCTCACTGGGTTAGCACCGACATGCAGACCAGTGTTACCAGTCACAGTTGGAGTAGACGCGTCAGCACCTGCAGTTGCAACAACTTCAGCAGTAGTGGTTCCAGCTGGGAGGTCAACAGTTGATCCGGCAGCAGTTGCTACACCGTTCACTGTTAGGGAGGTAAGAGCTGTGCGGCTTGACGCAGCATTGGCAGCTGATACACCGATCGTCGCGAGACCCGCAGACGATGGTAGGAGTAAGGCAAAAATAGTTAGGAGTGATACTCTCTTTGATTTAAACACTTTATTTCTTCCTCTAATAGGTTTAACAGGTCTTACCCGCTTATGGATAAGATTAGGGCAAAAATAGGGCATATTTGCAATCTTTACCTTTTCGCAACCTAATAATTCACCAATGGTTAACTCTGCTTTTTTTGGGCCTAAACGACCCTAATTTGCTATTTCTAGCGCCTGAACGGCGGTGACGGTGGGATTTGAACCCACGGTGAGCTTTCACCCACACAACTTTTCGAGAGTTGCACCTTCGGCCACTCGGACACGTCACCACCTAAAACAATACTTCATACCCAGAAATGCCAATATATGGGCTTAAAACAGTCTCGGGCCCCTATTTAGGGGCCCGAGATCGCTTATTTACTGGATTAATCTACCTGGTGCAGGTCTGCAACCGCAGTTTTTGTGGTTGTTGCCTTGTATCCAGGGTAGGTAGCCGTGACAAGGACCCCAATAGATGCTCCTGCATCCTTCGCTGTCAATGTGTAGCTTGCTGTGTTCTGGCCTAGAACTGCGCGGCCATTACGGTACCAGATGTACTTGACTGAGCTTCTGGCTACGGTGTTGTCATAACCGAGTACTGCTATGAGCTTTGTGGCTCCTTCTTCAGCTATGTTGGCTGCATCCGGCTGGTCTAGGGTTCCGACCTTGATAGCGCCGGCCTTTAGAGTGATTGAAGCGTCTGAGTAGTTCACTGCTGAGTAGGTAACCACAGCAGTCAACTTCTTAGATACGTCAGAAGCAGTGATCTCGTATTCTGAATCTGTTTCGTTGAACAGAGCGACACCGTTGCGGTACCACTGGATGTTCTCATCAGCTTCCAAGTTGCTTGACTTACCTGAAGTAACAGTAATCTTTTCGCCCACTACGTAACCATTCACTCCAGCCGCAATGCTTGGCTTTTCAGTGATTCTTAGAGTGCCTGGGGTGACGGTGAGTAGCGCGCTGTCCTTGTAAAGGGTTTCGTAACCAGCAAGTTCTCCAGTTACTCGAGCCTTGACTGTGTTTCCTGCGCTGACGTTTGAGTCACTAAGTACAAACTCTTCACCGGTGACATCAGATAACTGACCATCGACGTACCAGGAGATAGTGAGATCAACATCTGCAGTCCACTTCTTGGTGGCAACCTTTAGGGTGTTGCCAAGCTGTGGCTTGCCAGTGATGCCAGGTACAGATGCTAGTGGAATGATTCCGAGAGAAACATCTAGTGCTTGACCGATGTATGACTTGGTCACACCAGAAACTGTCTGAGAAACTACTGGGCGAACCACAATGTCCTCACCATAGTGATCTGGAGTCAGAAGCAATCTGCTGGTTGACGCACCGCTGATAAGTACACCATCAAGCAACCACTGGTAGTTCAGCTTCGCTCCCTGAGGGAACCATGCTGCAACAGTAGCTGGGGTGCTCTTTGCGAATGTACCAACACGAAGTGTGTCAGTTACTGGGTTTGAACCGCTTGTAACATCAAAGTCCTTAGTTGCAAGGATGTTGAATGTCTCTGCATCACCAACAGTTACACCATCTTCAGCTGTGACTACAACAGTTACAGTCAAGAAACCTGAACCTGTAATCACACCGTTGGTTGTTGTTGCCCAGCCACCGAAAGTGCCAGCAGTAGGAGCAACGGTAACCCGTGATGTTGCGTTTACATCTGCAGTATCAATGTCGATAGAGATAACACCTGCGGTTACTTCAGTGAAGTCGTTCTCTTCTGAAATTGCCTCACCATTTACAAACTTTCCAGTGATTTCAGTTTCAGTTGATGCAATAACAGTGACAGTAATTGTGTATGTGCGGGTTTTGTCATCTGCACCAGTTACAACCACAGTGATGGTGTTTGGGCCGACGTTTAGTGCGTTTCCACCTGTGACTGCAAAGGTTGATCTTGCATCAGTAGGGCTAACCACAACTTCAGCCGAAGCTGGGCTGTCTTCGAGAGAGACGGTTCCGTTCAAACCAGTGGCATCGAACACAACTGTTTCACCGCCGACATCAATACCAGCTGATAGATCTGCGTCGCCAACAAAAACGGTGAAGGTAGAAAGAACTTCCACGTTTTCAGCTGAGGTGTAAGTGACGGTAACAGTGTTGCTTCCGAAAGCTAGGTCAGTGTTACCTTCAACTTCTGCAATCCAGCCGTTCAGTGGGGCTGTAGCTGTTACAGAAACATTTTCTACTAAACCATCAACTGAAACAGTTCCATTTGCTACTGCTGAAACTGGCGCTGCATTGCCCTCCCAGTCGACCTCAAGTGCGTAAGCACCAAGAGTCAAACTGTAGTCGGCAGAAGTTGAACCGTCATCTCCAGTTACGGTGATCAGAACAGTGTTTTCACCAGGCTCAAGAGTTATCTTGTTTGTTGCAGCGACATAGGATCCGCCATCAACAACAATCGTTGATCTTGAGTCAGTTGCCTCGAGAAGAAGTGTGTTCTCTAGAGTCCAAGTTGTAGCTGTACCTTCGTTTGCAATGGTTGTTCCATTGAACTTCAAGGTCTTCAAGGTGACATCTGGGTCAGCAACAAGAACGTTGAACAACTGTAGGTCTTCAGTGACGTTATCCGCGGCAGTAATTGTCACGGAGAGTTCGTTGTCTCCTTGGACAAGATTAGTTCCACCGTCTACTACGTATGATGCTTCCAAGTCAGAAAGTTCAACAGAAACAGTGACTGAATCTGTCTTATAAGGAAGGTTGATTTCATCACCGTCGGTGCGAGCTACTCCATTTACATAAACTATCGCGTCGGTGTCATCGTTGGAGCCAACCATCAATGTCAAGTCATAACGCTGAATGTCGACACCATTGGCAGCTGTCACATAAATTTCTACACGGTTCTCACCTGAAATTAGGTTGCTCTCGCCAACCATCGAAACAGTTGCATCAGCGTCAGTTGTAGTTACCGCGATATCAGGATCTGTTGTGCCGTAGTCAAGAGGCACGATTTCACCATCGTCAACCTGGATTCCATCAACTGTGATAGTCGCACTGGTGTCAGTGTTTGGAAGAACGCTCACAGTGATTAGTGATTCATCGTATTCACCGTTAGGTGCGGTAACAAGAACTGTAACTGTGTTGCTGTCGCCGGTCTCAAGGCCGGTAGCTGTAGTTGTTGCAACTCCGCTAATCAAAGCAACTGCAGTGCCGTTGACCTTGACAGTTGCCTTTGGATCGGTTGGTGTTACGACAACTGGGACAGTCGTGGTTCCCCAGTCAACCTCGGTGCTTTCACCGTTGATAACTTCTTCACCGTTGACAACAATCACAGAAGATGCATCGTTGTTTAGAACATTGAGAGTTCTGGTGTAGGTCTGTGATGCAGTGCGAGGGGTGGCAATAAATTCAGTTCCCTGCGCAGGGTAAGTGATAGTTGGCTCACCTTGAGCTGGTGCAGTTTCATCTTCAGGTGTCGCTGGGTCGTCTTCAACTGCGGCACGGTAGTCCGGGTTGGATTCTGTGTGAGCAGGAACATAATTAGGGTTAGGTACATTCTCAGTCCAGTCAGCAGTAACGGTAACTGTCAAAGTGTTAGGACCAACAACTAGACCGCTGTCACCTGCGACAACAACTGTTGTGCCAACAGTCTCTGCAGCAACAGCTACAACATCGGCAGAAAGAACGCCTGTTTCGCTGGTGGTTAGAGTTGCGATGTCTAAATCAATTGAGTTGGGAGTCAAAACGTCAGTGCCGTTGACTGTGAATGTCGAAAGATTTGTAGAAGGAGCAGCCTGTGCTGCTGAAGAGCCAAAAAGACCAATTGTGGTCGGTACTAGCAAAGCTACGATCGTGAGCCATGCAGTTTTCTTACTTTTAAACATGTCGTCCTCTAGATAGGGTTACAGGGATTGCTACAGACCTGAGTTTAGGGAGAACGTAGTGTCACGACATGCGAGTTATACATTTGTAAATCAAATGCTTGCGAAGAATTAGTGTTTGTTAATCTGGTTCAGTTCTTGTTTACCAAATGTTCTAAACGTGAACTAATTATTTTCTCTTTTTTGCATGAAAAAATCTTTCATTAGTGTATTGGATTCGCTTGAAAGCACATCAGTTATGACTTCTATTTGTGAACCTAATCGCCTATCTCTCACAACGTCATAGAGCGAACCAGAAGCGCCAACTTTTTCATCCCAAGCGCCAAAAACTACTCTAGAAATTCTCGCTGCTTGGATAGCTCCCGCACACATCACACATGGCTCCAGCGTGACCACCAAGGTGCAGCCATTTAAACGCCAATCTCCAACCACCTGAGCGGCCTGACGAATAGCAACTATTTCAGCATGGGCCGTTGGATCTCCCAGCAGTTCTTTTTGGTTGCCTGCCCTGGCAATGATTTCCCCTAATTCATTGACAATCACGGCACCCACCGGCACATCCTCACTGGCTTGAAAAGCTTTTTGGGCCTCTGCGAGAGCTTCCCGCATCAACGGTTCCCATTCTTTACTCAAACTACTCACCTTTACCTGCAGTGGTCTATTAGATTTAGCCTATGCGGATTCATGTGGCGAACCACCCTCTTATCACTCATAAACTGACCGTTCTCAGGGACAAAAATACTCCTTCCCCGGTCTTTCGGCAGTTAGTCGAAGAATTAGTGACCCTTTTGGCTTATGAAGCCACGCGAGAGGTCAAAACTGAAGCAGTGACCGTTGATACCCCGGTCACCAAGGCCCAGGGGATGAAGCTCTCCCACCCAAGACCGATCATCATTCCGGTCCTTCGAGCAGGACTTGGAATGTTAGAGGGAATAGTCAAATTACTGCCAACAGCAGAGGTCGGATTCTTAGGCATAAAGAGGAATGAAGAAACTCTTCAGCCATATACATATGCAAATCGTCTACCGGATGATCTAACCGGCAGGCAGGTCTTTATCATTGACCCGATGTTGGCTACCGGTGGAACTTTGATTGATTCAATTGACTACGTTTTCGATAGAGGCGCAACCGATGTCACTTGCATTTGCCTAATCGGAGCTCCAGAAGGTCTTCAAGCCGTTCAGGAACATGTCGGAGAACGCAATGTGCAAATTGTCCTCGGAGCACTAGACGAAAAACTGAATGAGCATGGCTATATAGTTCCAGGTCTAGGGGATGCGGGAGATCGTCTATACGGTCTAGCCGATTGAGAACACTCCGACTCGGTCAAACTTGACGAGTAATACTTTTTTGTCGTAATCTTTACAACATGACTAACAGCGCAATTCTAAACACCATGTCGGAGGCGACCTTTGGACGCCCGGCCATGATGTGCCCTGTTATGTGTATGCGAATGTGTCGCTAAAACTCAACCCAGAAGTCGGCTAAGCCGCTACGAGTTTCGACACCAACACCCCAGCAATAGTGCTAATTCAGCGCATTCAAAATAAACCCATTCGCATAACACAATCAAAGGATTTCCAAAATGACAATTGCACCAACAAACCCATTCGTAAGAACAAGCACAACTGAAACCGAAGCTAGAGGCTTCGCACTCTATGTCGGCATCGACGAACAAACCGCCAAAGCAGCAGGAACTTCTTTAGGTGCGATAGTTGCAGCTCTCAGAAATATATTGGATCAGGTTGCCCCTGGTCTTGCTGCTGAATCATTCGCTGCTGTTGCCCTTGCCCACAAGGGCACCGGTGGCAGAAACGTCGATGTGGTTAGAACTGCCCTTGCTGACCCTAGAGCGCTGTCTCGTCTAATCGAAAAAGACAATGAAGATGCTGCCAAGGGCGTAGTTATAGATGTTCGTCGTCACAAGATCTTCTTAGACGGAGTAAATGCAGAACTAACCTATAAGGAATTTGAACTACTGAAGGTTCTAGTTGAAAACGAAGGGGTAACCATATCCCGGGATGAACTTATCTCCAAGCTCTGGGGTGAGGTTGATGACAGTTCTGTGTTCGGGAGAACTATCGACGTGCACATCAGAAGGCTTCGCGCCAAGATCGCAGGTTACGAAGACATCGTTAGAACTATTAGAGGTTCTGGTTACCGTTTTGATGCACACCCAGATGTTCTAATCGAAGGTATTTGAAAAGTAGGCTAGAAACATGTCCGCCAAAGTCCTTGAATATAATTCGCTCATTGAGCAGATAACAGCAGTGACTTTGGCATTGACAGAATCTGGCATGGCCACGCCAATCATTTTGATTGACGGTAGAGCAGGTTCTGGGAAATCAACTCTGGCCGAGAAAATACAGAACGAACTATTCCGCCAAGGTGAGTCAATGCCCAGAATTATCAACATGGATGATCTTTACGAGGGCTGGAATGGATTAGCCGCTGGTGCTGAGTATCTTCAAAGATTTGTTCTCTCCCCATTACTAACAAAACAAACAGCGAGCTGGCAAGAATACAACTGGGAAACAGATTCTCGTGATCGTTGGCGAGAGTTTTCTGGTGGCACTCCCCTGATCATAGAAGGCTGCGGTGCCCTAAACCAATACACAAGTTCTTTTGCCCAACTAAGCATCTGGCTAGAAGTTGACGAAGAGACCAGGCGAAAGCGTTGGTTAGAGCGCGACGGAGATTCTTTCAATGAATACTTCGATATCTGGGCAGCTCAAGAATTAGATTTCATTGCAAGAGAGAAATCGCCGACCCTCGCAGATTACGAATTACGCAGTTCTTCTGTTGATTAACCAGACCCTGATACCTGCTACCAAGCTCGCTAAAACAAAGAATCCAGCAATCAGATAGGAAGCGTTTTTCACCTGCGGAATAGTTGCTGAGAAATAGCCGCACAGAGTCAATCCAACACCCCAGGCAAGTGCGCCGACAAAGTTTGAGCTGAAGAACTTGTAATAGTTCATCTTTGAGATACCAGCGATGACTGGAACGAAAACTCTTGCCCAAGGCATAAATCTAGAAATCACAACGGCCCACCAACCCCAAGAAGTGAATAGCGTTTCACTCTTGACAATCGCAGATTTAATCCACCGACCTTTGCGCTTATCTAAATATGGTCTTCCAAAGTGCCGTCCGATAGTAAAGCCAACTTGATCTCCCAGCCAAGCAGAAATGCCAACACCAATTGCCATAACCCAGATGTTCAGTCCAGCGCCAACAGTTGCAGCAACTAGCCCTGCGGCAAAGACTAAAGAATCACCGGTAATAAATGGAATGAAAGCACCAACAAATAAACCTGTTCCTGCAAAAACCAAACCCCAGACCACAAGGTAAAACAGTGTTGGACCTAAATCTGGAGACCAACTCGCTATCTGATCACTGATGGATAGATGATGAATCAACTAAGGCTTTCCATAGAGCATGATCTCATCCAGCTCAAGTCGGACTCTAGGAGCAATCTCTCGCTCATATGCTGGACCTTCCAATTTCTCGGCAGGCGCAACCTTGCCAACTGCCAAAACGTTCAAGACCTCATAGCTTGCGTCAAGTCCCAGCAAAGTTACAATTTCTTCTCTGACTAAACCACCGATGTGATGGGTGTGTAACCCTAGTTCTTGGGCTTGAACCACCATCATCGAAGCACAGAGACCGGAGTCATATTTACGGCCAGTGTTTTCCCGTCCGTCAGCTGTCTCCACCTTGACCACAATCACAATCAACGCAGATGCGTGCGGTGCCCAAGATTGGTTAAAGCCAGTCAAACCTTTTTCACACAGTTGGGCATGTAAAGCATCGTTTCTACTCACATAGGCAAAGCGCCAAGGTTGAATATTGTTGGCTGATGGTGCCCAGCGACCAGCTTCAAGAATTGCCAAAGCCTCAGTTTGGCTTAGAACATACTCGTGATCAAAGGATCTTGGGCTCCAGCGTTCAGCTAAAACAGGGGCAATAGGCGCAGCAGTAATCGCGATTTTGTTTGGTTGCATACTATAAGCCTAAACCTTGAGAGCACTCCTGAGTGCATCAAGCAACCCTTGCACGTCCTCTGGCTTAGTGTCCCAAGCACACATCCACCGAACCTGACCGATGCGGTAGTCCCAAACATAGAACCAATACTTCTCCTGCAGAGCTTCAATTATTTCTGAAGGCAAAATAGGGAAAACCGCATTCGCCTGTGTTGGGTTCGGGACACTAACTCTGCCATTGGTTAGCGCAGCTATTTCTCTGACCCCGGCATCTAGTACCTGAGCCATGGCGTTAGCATGCTTAGCACTTTTAATGGCCAAGTCATCTTTAATCAGAGCAATTAGTTGCGCACTGACAAACCTCATCTTGCTCGGTAACTGCATGGAAGTTTTTCTCAGGAATGGAATGCTGTGAGACAGGGTTTCTGAATTCAAAACTACAACTGCCTCTGCCGCCAGTGCACCGATCTTGGTGCCACCAAAGCTAACTAGATCAACTCCGGCATCAGTTGTAAATTCTTTGAAGGTTTTCCCTAAAGCAGCTGCCGCGTTAGATAACCTTGCACCATCCATGTGGAGGAAAAGATTATTCTCATGTGCAAAGTCAGCTAATGCTTTAACTTCTTCAATGGAATAGACAGTTCCTAATTCGGTGGTCTGAGTAATGCTGATAGCTGCAATCTGTGCTCGGTGCACTGAACCAATGTCAAATAGGTGTGGCTTAATAAGGGTGGGGGTTAGCTTGCCGTCAGTTGTTGGGATAGTCCACAACTTGATTCCTGCCATCTTTTCTGGAGCACCTCCCTCATCAGAATTGATGTGAGCTGTTTCAGCACAGATAACCGCTTCCCAGCGCTTAAGCACAGAAGAAAGGGCAATAACATTAGATCCCGTGCCATTGAAGACAGGGAATACTTCAGCAGTTGGCCCAAACTGCTCCTTGAAGATTTTGGTTAGTTCGCCGGTAACAAAGTCATCTCCGTAAGCACGTTCGTGCCCTTCATTGACCGACTGCATGGCCTGAAACAGTTCAGGGTGAACCCCAGCGTAGTTATCGCTGGCGAATCCGCGCCAAACCTTGCGGTCACTTAAACTCATCGTTACTCCCTCGTCACTTAATCCAAATCTATCTGGTTTAGCCAAAAAGAGAATCGGGGTCAACTGAATCCAACCGCATAGCCTCATAGTCAAGGACAAGGCAGTCAATGCCTCTATCTTTAGCCAAAGTTATGGCTTGGGGCTTGATCTCCTGGGCTGCGAATATTCCACGAACTGGCGCGATAGCTGAATCCCTATTGAGCAATTCCAGATACCTGGTCAACTGCTCGACCCCGTCTATCTCTCCCCTGCGCTTGATCTCGATGGCAACCGTTTGTCCAGATCCATCCTTCGCCAATATGTCTACTGGGCCGATGGGGGTCATGTATTCCCTGCGTATTAGTTGACTACCCGAACCGATGAGTTCAATCTGCTCTGCTAGGAGCTCTTGTAGATGGGCTTCAACGCCATCTTTGATAAGACCTGGGTCCTTACCTAGTTCATGGTCAACATCAAGATGTATTTCATAGATCTGAATCCAGAGAATATCTGCTGTTTTCAACTGACTGACTCTCCAGAGCTGAGTGACTCCAGAGCCAACCTGTTCTTCATCCGGTTCATGCACAGAGAAGTTACATGGTGGATTCATCCAGTTGAGTGGCTTATAAGAACCGGTCTCGCTGTGAATAAGGATGCTGCCATCACCTTTTAGCATTAGTAGTCTTTTAGCTTTAGGAAGGTGTGCAGTTAGTCGACCAGCGTAGTCGACCGAACAATCAGCAATAACTAAGCGCATTACTTTGTTTTTGGTTTAGTTGCTTCTAGTTTTTCAAGACGATCAACCAGGTTCTCCAGATACTTGTCCTGGTGATCCAGATGCTTCTGAATCTTGATTGCCTCTTCTAAAACAGCTGCTGCATCTTCATAGGTCAGAATGGCACGCTTTTCAGCAGCTGCCGCCTGAATGTTTTGACCAACGATGATGATAGGAAGAAGGACTAGTTGCAAAAAAGTTTGTGCTATCCAGGCAACTATCTGAATTGAGTCACCTTTCATGATGACAGATGGCAAACTGACCAGAGTTAATGCAAAGAAGGCGTAAGCTGCCCACATTGTGCCAACACGCTTGGTGATACCAAGACCCAGCTTTTCATTCAAGCTCTTTGGAGAATTAGCTGTTTCTCTTTCGATTGGCTTTTTTGCTTTTCTAGCCTCAATGTGAGGATCTTGAACATAGTCAAACCCTTTTTTGGGTTTATTTGCCATTGCTAAGCCTCGACATCCAGCTTCATAGTTGGCGGGATGATGTTGACAGAACGAACTTTGATATTCAGTACTGGGTGCCCCAGCTGTTCTTCAACTTTCTGCTTTAGATTAACTGGGTCAATTTCCACGTAGTCTGTCGCCATGGAAAAGCGCTGCGTGACTTTAGATTTCAAGATCTTGGGATGGTCAACGACATAGACAGCCAGAACCAACAGGACGGCATATAGAGATTGGACAAATAGGTCGTAGGCAGGCAGGCCAAGGTTTAGACCCATTGCCAGAGCTACCAACAGATACACGATTTCATTCCAACCCAGTGTTTCAGAGCGCAACCTAAAAATGGATATAACGCTGAAAAGGGCAAAACCAACCCCTAGTGAGATGGTGAAGGTGCCCAGCGCTCCACCCAACACATACAAGGTGATGTTGATGAGCGAGATGGCAACAAAGACGTCTCTGCGCTTGTGCCTTCTATAGAAGAAGACATAGGCCAAGAGGTATAGGAGCACTAGGTCAATGGCCAATGAGGACAAAAGGAGGGGGTAATCAATAGGAGTCACAAGGTTAGACTAGCCCAAATGAATAAATTCGTTGGCTTTAGAAGGTTTATTGCCCTCCTGACAGGCTGGGCTATACCACTAAGCCTGATGGCAATAACACCAGCTAGCGCTGCCACAGCCCTTACCCTGAACGATATCTATAGCCCTACCAAAGTTATAAAGATTGAACTCATCCTGCCGCTTGCCACTGTTCAAGCGCTAAATAACCCCGCCACCTTTAAGGTCTATGTGCCGGGTCAAGTAAAGATCTCTTCCGGCACAATCACCAGCGGTTTGCTTGACATAAACATAAAGCTCAAGGGAACCACCTCGATGTCTGCCCTAAGTGGCACACCCAGCTTCAAAATCAGATTCAAGAAAGATGAAGCTGGACTGGGCTATTTAGGGTTGCGAAGAATGACTCTAAACGCCATGACCCAGGACACTAGCAAAGTCCATGAGTTTGGCGCATATGCTCTGTTCAATGCCATGGGGGTGCCGGCTTCGAAAACAGGTTGGGCGAAAGTTTTGGTTAACGGGGTGAGCAAGGGACTATATGTCAACGTCGAGCAGCCTGACCAAATTTTTATCTCAAAGAGATTTAAGGACGTCACCCAACACATTTACGAGGGTGTCGCCATGAAGGATCTAAAAATAGGCAGCGATGACGGTGGCGATCAAAGTGGATCTTTCCTTGCCGACTACGGCTGGAAGGTAACACCAAACAAGAATGATTTGACTGCCGCCGTAACGCCACTGAATGACCCTAATCAAGCTGCCTGGTATGAAAACCTAAATACATACTTTGATAGAACAACTTTGATAAAAACTTTGGCGGTTGAAAATTTCCTCGGGCACTGGGATGGATATTCTGGTCCCGACATCAACAATTACTATCTAAGAAGTAGCACTAGGAACAAGTTCACTCTGATCCCTTGGGGAACAGATCAAACTTTCGGTGAGAACAGACAGACAGCTATTGCTGGAGATACCTTTACCTATTCGCTCGTTTCTGAGCGTGCTAATCAGCCTTGGGCAAACAACTTGAAGAGAGGGTTGCTGTATGTTAAGTGCATCAATTACAAACCCTGCAGGACCCAATACTTATTGCAATTGAAGGCTGTCTCGGCAATGGCTACCAGCATGAAACTTGGCGAGAAAATGGCTAACGCCGGCAAGGTAATCGAATCCACTCTGGCCTTCCAATACAGATCAAACCCTGCGCTGCTGTCTACCATTCATAAAGAGCAAACTCGGAGCATAAAGTTCATAACTACTCAACAATCAAACGTTAAGAAAGCTCTAACTACCTACGGTGTGAAGTAAAAACTGTTGGTCCTGACCGCTTTTAGTCCTAGCGGTATTTAGAACACACTTCAATGATCTTTGCTCTAGCTACATTAACTTCACTAGTCGATTGTTCAAGATCAAGTTCAGAAGCGGTTGAATCAAGTAACTCAAAATACTTTCGAGAAAGCCCAACATAACTGCCGATGGCGGTCTTCACTCCAGATGACTCGGCGTGCTCCCCATAGCTCTGAATCTTTGCCAAATAAGGTTCAATTTCCTGATCTGTTGTAGGAACTTGTAGGGCTTCAAAGCTTGAGCAAGCCTTCTCATCTGAAGGGCTCTGTTGGCTAACCAAGTAGCTAAAAGCACCTAAGCCAAATAAGAGCAGCACTGAGGTAACGAGAAGGGGCCTTGATTCAATAAAACGTCGTAACAACTTTCCTCCGAGCTAGGACCTAAGCAATTAACGCTTAACCTGGATAGTAAAGGCATTAGCTAATTCGCGGTACCAAGCAGACTCGGACACATCCATTCTTTGCCAACCAATTGAAGGGTTCTTTATCTCAACTGTGGTTGAGCCCCCACCATCGAGCAAAACCGCATCGGTAGCACCTAGAGCCATGAGCCAATGCCCCATTTGATCTGATGATGAGCCGCCCTGTCTAAATCCGAAGTCTGGAGCATCCAACCCTCTGCTTGAAGCAACTAGCCAAACTTTGCCATCTTCATTCCAGCCAATAGCTGACCTCGGTCGATAATCCTTTACGTGCTTTTCACAGATCCAAATGAACTTTCCATTTTCAACTAGTCTTGGGCCACGTCCAGCTGCAGTGATAAACGAAGACTTAGCAGTGGCTTGATAACCAGCTTTGACTGTCACAAGATCGCCAGCTTTAAACTTCCTGGCAGAATAAGCAGTCCGTCCATTGGCTTGAATTACAAGTTCACCAGACTTGATTCCAATGGAAGCGCCTGTTCGATAGACATTCTTAACATATTGTCTACCCAATTCATCTAGGGCTATCCGCAGTGTCGCGTTAGCCCTATTTGGAGTTCCTGGAAAGTTCTCATCAAAAAGCGTTGCACCGCTTGTGCTTAAATTCACGTAATTAACTGAATCGAAAAAAAGTGTTGTGTTGTTGTTGCTGACTGTTCCAGCTGTTTTTACTGAGTCAGCAGCCATTCGTGTTTCATAGACAGGTGAGTGAGCAAGACTCAGTTTCACTTTAGTCTTGACTTTTAGTTTTGCAAGAGTTTTAGCGATTGCTCCTCTTGCTTGGATAACAGTGCCAGCTTTGATACTGACTATTGCTCCCTTTGGGTAGATCTTGTAAATTGAACCAGATTTTAGAACCAAGGTGGTTTCGCCTTTAGAAGGCAGAACTGTTTCAGACAGCTTTCCATAAACGACTAGAGACTCAGGTCCAGGTTTCGGTTGGTTGATGCCTGTTACCTGATATTTCTTTTTGCCAACGGTTAGCGTGCCATTTCCTCTATAGCCTTTGCTCAAAGCAACTTTATGTAATGCCATACCAACTACCTGAGTAGTCCCTGGCGGAGAGTAGCTAACCTGGCTATTTTCAATCATGGCGTTCCAGGGGCCATTGCCATCAAAGTAGTCCCCATTTAAGGATGCTAGAGCAATGTCGCTACCCTGAGACAAACTCCTTAGAGTCTGAGTCTGCGGGATTGCCCAGTGTAGAACACCAAAGTCAATGTTCCTAAGATTGCCCTCAATTACAGAGAGTTTTGTCCCTAGCGGCGATAGCGATGCGTTCTGGGCATCGCTACCTGGCTGCCAAGTCCAACTTTTCGCCGTGACCCCCGCGCCTAGGTTGATAGAAGCTGTTTGATGGGTCAAATCCAGAGGGGGTGTAACCCAACATCCAGAATTATCAGCTAAAGCTGGTGTGCTTATCAAGACAGTGCCAGCGACTAGAGCAACGGCTGCTAGCCGTCCCATGTTTTTCACTTTGCTCTGAATTTGCATAATGCTTTAAGCCTATTCCAGCTTCTTGGTTAGGCTGAATGTATGTTCCCTAAACAATTGCTTACCAAAATCGGTATTAGTAGTATCTTGCTACTTGCTGGTAGTTTGCTGAGCCCAGCATCCGCTTCAGAGGTGCCGGACTACATTGAGGGAACAGACAAAGCAGCTGCGGTGTTTAACCCACTGCAGGTGAACAATTTTCAGATGCAGATGTCTGACAGCGATTTCAACTCACTTACCTATGGCAATGTCAATTCCAACAATGAAGGCCCTTGGCGGCGCACAATAATGAGCTTCACGATGGCCAACAAGGTCTATGGCCCATACACCGTAGGTGTCCACCTAAAAGGTGCTTGGGGGTCTTGGCGAGACATAAATAGCAAAGCCGCGTTCAAGATCAAAATGGATGCTTTCGTAAAGAATCAAAGACTATTTGGCATCACTAAGTTCACTTTGAACAATATGGTCCAAGATCCTAGCTACATTCACGAAGCTGTCACTTATCGATTGTTCAGGGCCATGGATGTCCCCGCTCCTCGTGTTGGCTACGCGAACGTTACTCTAAATGGCCGGTACTTCGGCCTGCACCTGAATGTCGAGACTGTAGATACAACGATGCTCTCGCGCTGGGGCATAGTCAATGAGCATCTCTATAAGGGTGGAGTCCCTGACTTCCCCGATTTCTACACTAACGACCAGTGGAAATTCCAAGTAGAGGACGGCTCTACCACTAACAAGAGTGATCTGGACAACTTCATCCGAGTTAACCAGAAATATGGTGATGACTGGTGGGCTGAGATAACCCAGTATGCAGACATCAAAGAGATCATGACCGATTTTGCAGTGGAGGCATTCGTTGGCCACTGGGATGGCTACCCCTTCAACCACAACAACTTCTTCATAACCTTTGATGCTGCAGGTTACGCGCATATGATTCCCTGGGGAACTGACCAAACTTGGGGTTCAGGCATTGACTACTGGGGTTCCGGCACTTTACTCTTTCAACGCTGTCAGAGTTCGCTTGATTGTCGGGAGATGTATCTGCAGATTTTGGCTGGCATCGCCAGGAAAGCGAGATCGCTAGAGCTCAGCAGTATGGCGGCGCATGTCGCCGAAGCTATTACAGCTGACGTGATGGCCGATTACAATGCCCCATTCTTTTGGGGGCCAGGTTTAGAAACAGCCAACGCATATCAAAGCTGGGCCATGGGGGACATGAATCAGCAGACTGATTACTTATCTAGTTTGACTTCTGCTTGGGATACTGGTGTTTCTGAGATCAATGTCGATGGAGTCTCATACCCAGCAAATGAAACAGTTGTGCTACCAGTTGGGTCTAGGCAGGTGGAAGTGCAAGCCATCCCATTCCAAACTTATGCAACCGGTGAAACGTTAACCATTTCCTCGCTTAAATCAGGAATCAACTTCGCAGAAGTCCCCGTGACTTCCGCTGATGGGCAGCACACAACTAAGGCAATGGTTTCTCTCTATGTTCTAACCAAGCGTTCAATATCCGCACCGCTTAGCTTCGTGCAGAACAAGTCAGCTGTCACTAAGGCTGGTGCATCTAAATTGAGTCAGTTGAAATCTAAACTAAAGAAATCCAAAGAACTGACACTAAAGTTTTCAATGCCTAAAGGTCAGAAGATGTCTTGGGCTTCAGCAAAAACTCTATTAGACAAGCGTGCCTCATTGGTAGTAAACAGCATGAGAGCGTCAGGAATAAGAGTTGTAAAGTTCACCAAGGTGGTCACTCCAAAAGGTGATCCAAACTCCATCACCCTATCTTTGAAGTATCAGAACTAGTATCGGTAAATTGTTACCGTTGTACCCTTTTGGGTCTTAGCCCCAACTGTGAATGTATAGATTGCAGTCTTGATGCCGTTGATCTTCTGGGCCTGCAAATACTTCTGAACAGCGACAGCACGGGCTGGACCTGCAGTTGGCTTGTCCTTGGCAATCAAGAAGTTATTTGTTATGTCGACCTTGATAACAGTGCCCTTACCAATCTTCTTGATCTCAGCTGCAATGATCTTGTTTGCTGCAGCGTTAGTCTTGGCATCAACTGTTAGCACGCCAACCTTAGGGAAGCCCACAACAATTACATCGACGGCAGCTGGAACCAAGATGGTCACCTTGTATTCTTGAGTGGATTCATCCTCAGCGGTTACGGTGATTACTGCAGTGTTAATACCAGGGACTAATGAGTCTGCGCCTGATGCTTCAAATGTGGCCAGCTCGCTGTGAAGAACTGCATCCAATTCCGCTGACTCGGTGCCCACTGGAAGAATAAGTGTAGAGCCCACTGTTACCGCCGCACCATTGATGCGGAATGAATTAATTGCCTTATCGCTTGAAAGCGCAACGTTTATGGTCACAGTGTAAGAATACGGATCCATGTTCGCATCACCAGGGGTGACCTCTATGGTGATTACGTTTTCACCTGTAACTAGTCCATCGATGCTATAGGTGTTCGCTGTAGCGGTTTTGGTGACTGTTGCGTCACCGCCATCAAAGGCAAGTTGCGTACCAGCACTATTGCCGCTCTTAAGCGCAACTGTTGGTTCAACAAACAAAGCAGCTTTCACTGTGCCATTAGCCAATAGTCCTGGCAATGTTCCTGCATATTCCTCATTAAAAGTAATAGCAGTGGTATTTACCTTAACCGTCTTTAGGGTTGCGTCAGCACCACCGACGTACACCTTCAAGGTATAGGTTTTAGCAAATCCATTGCCAGCCGGTGGAACAACCTCGATGGAAATTAGGTTCACACCTTTTTCAACGCTAAATGAGCGAGCGATGGTTGGCCAAACTGTCTTATCATTCACAAACACATCCGCGCCAGGGTCAGCCGCTTTGACTCCCACACTGATTCTTGTAGCGGTCAAAGGTAAATCAAAATACCCATTGGCGTCATCCAAAATTGCAGGGTCGATTGCTTCCCCGTTGATGGTTACCGGCTCTTCTTCAGCAAGATCTGAATTGGTGCTAAGTACCAAGACATTCAGTGTCACTGTGTAATCGGTGCTATCGCCATTTTGAGCCGTAACAGTCACTACTAGGGAGTTCTCCCCCTCTTGAAGTGGTGATCCAATCTTGTTTCCATCTCCAGCAATCATGTACGTCGCATAGTCATCTGTTGTGGTGAATTTCACGTTTACGTGTGAAGTGCCAGACGCCAGATCAATCGAATCGCCGTCGCCAACTTCTAGACCATTGATTTTGAACAACGAGAAGCTGGTGTCATCGGAGAGCTCTGGGATTAGCACAGTTATCGAGTAATCTTCTGTCGTTTCTCCATCGGCAGCAGTAACTGTAACTGTAACTGTATTTTCACCTGGCTGGAGATCTACGTTTCCGTCAACTGCAAAGGACGCGAATGGATCTGTAGTCTCAACAATTACACGAACAGCTCTCGTGCCAATGCCAACAGTCACTGGCCCTGCTAAACCATCTTGACCTGCGACTGTTATGAAGTTAACTCCGGTCTCGCTTCCTGCCAACGATTCGAGAACAGTCACCGTAACCACATAATCAAGTGTCGTCTCACCATCAGCAGCAACAACCGTCACAGTCACCGTATTCTCACCAGCAACCAACTCAGAACCACCATCAACAGTAAAAGTTGCAAACGG
>Ga0114975_10001186_pt1 | contig 18911 bp, 18 predicted proteins | sample S_130626_EF_Meta_FD_87031 | JGI IMG/M metagenome (GOLD analysis project Ga0114975, IMG submission 87031) | Freshwater microbial communities from Lake Simoncouche, Canada to study carbon cycling - S_130626_EF_MetaG | ecosystem: Environmental > Aquatic > Freshwater > Lake | place: Lake...
TGGTTCAAGCGTTAATCCCGACAATTCGATTCCCGAACTTTGAATACATCTTCCAATATTTCTTATTGAAGAGGCTTGCCCTACTACCACGTGAAAACTAGATTCTAGTCGGCCACCGCACATTCCAATCGGTTCTTTTATTTCTGATTGACCGTCAATTTTAAATTCTTGAGGCAAAACATGGATAATTTCTTCCCCAGGCAACATCGCCAACTTATGAACTTGATTGATTAACAAATCAATATCTTTATCTCCTATAACCTCTTCAGCATTACTTCTGCTGATGTAATCGCTGTGTTGAATACTACGAATATGCTGTCCAGCAATACCCACAACAACGTCTTTTATTTTGTACCCTGAATTCGCTTCCGCATCTTTTACTGCAAGTTGAATCGATTGGATGGTTTGTGTAATATTATCTACAACACCTCTTTTCACACCTAGGCTTTTGGATTTTCCAACTCCTAGAATCTCCAATTTTCCGTATTCATTTTTTTTGCCAATCATTGCGACAATTTTGGTTGTCCCAATGTCTAATCCAACTGCAATGTTCTCTTTTTCCATAACCTATTTTTTTGTACAAACGACTTGCTGAGTAAACCTAAGATTTATTTTTTTGTATTTTACTAACGAACTATCTGCCTCTGCTTTTTGAAAAAACGCCTTATAATTTTTGAATTTAGACTCCACATTTATCGTTCTTCCAAAATCAATTTTATAATTATAATTTCTGTTGGACATAATTATCGCCCCAGTGGGCAAAATTTCTATTCCAATTATGTTTTTTTTCAAAAAATCATCGTCATAAATAAATCGAAATAATTTATTTAAATCTTTGCTATTTTCATCATTTATTTCGCCTGAAACTAACGGAACTCTCGCCGTAAAATTTTCAGATAACGGCATTTTATTCCCCTGATAATCAAAATAAAAGGATCCGTTCTCGTCAAAAACCCTTGCTATTGGCGACTTCTGTTTTACAAATGCTTTTAGCACTCCATCGATACTTATGAACACTTGTGATTTTTCAATCATGTTATAATGGTCGAGGGAATTTTCCAATTTGTTCAAATCTACCGTAACTTTTTGGAGTTTTTGTACACTCTGATTTTTTTCTATTAACAATTTATTAACCGTTTCGTGAGTGATAAAAAGTTCGTCATTTCCGACAAAAATGACCTCCGATTTTAGAATTTTTCGTTCCGAATTTCTTTTCGCCGAGAAAGAAAACAGAAAAATAACCGCAACAATTATCAAAATCAATCTTGCGTTTATCCAAATATTTTTTCTTGTTTCTTTTTCCATTTTATTTGTTAAAAAAATCAGTTGCTTTTTATTCCAATTTTGGTTAAATATTTTTTTGTAATGCCAATTTAATTGACGGAACTAATTCTCCAATATCTCCTGCTCCAATAGTTACGATAATTTTGGCTTCACTTTTCATAATTTCAGCGATTAAATCTGATTTTGAAACTACTTTTTTATGATGATTCGTCATTTTATCTAAAAGCCAATTCGCTGTTATTCCTTCAATAGGCAATTCTCTAGCTGGATAAATATCTAACAATAGTACTTCATCAAATTGGGACAAGCTCTTAGCAAATCCATCTGCAAAATCTTTAGTTCTACTAAAAAGATGCGGTTGAAAAATAGCCAGTACTTTTTGATTTGGATACAATTCAGAAACAGCTTGAAAAACCGCGTCGATTTCTGTTGGATGGTGCGCATAGTCATCAATGTAAACTAAATTGGCTTCTTTTATTTGATAGGAGAATCTTCTTTTTATTCCTTTGAATGATTTTAAAGCTGCTGCAATATCCTCATTTGAAGTTCCAAATGTTTTGGCCATAGCCAATGCCATCAGCGCATTCGTCAAATTGTGTTTGCCTGGTAATCCAAATTGTAAATTAGAAAGTACTTCCGTTGGTGTTTGCACATCAAAAACATAATTTCCATTTTCAATTCGAACATTATACGCCATGTAATCTGCATTTTCATTTACAGCAACTGTTACTCCTTCAAGATCCAAATTTTTAGCAATGAAAAGCTGACTTTTATCTGTAATCTTATTTGCAAATTCTAAAAACGAAGCTTCAATCGCTGCGCTATCTCCATAAATATCCAAATGATCGGCATCCATAGAAGTTACACAGGCAATATTGGGATACAAATGCAAGAAAGAACGATCAAATTCATCGGCTTCAACCACCGTTATTGTTTTTCCAGTTCCGATTAAATTCGAATTATAATTTTCTACAATTCCGCCTAAAAACGAAGTTACATCGGCACCACTTTGATATAATATATGACCTAAAATACTAGACGTGGTTGTTTTTCCATGCGTTCCAGCTACCGCAAAACAAAAAGTATCTTTAGTTATTAAACCCAAAACTTCTGCTCTTTTTTTTACGACAAATTCTCTTTCAATAAAATAATTCCATTGAGAATGGGTGGTTGGAACGGCTGGTGTAATTACCACTAAGGTGTTTTCGATATAATAATCGGTTGGAATTAGACTGATTTCATCTTTAAAATGAATATCAATTCCGCTTTCAATTAATTCAGTTGTAAGTTCTGTTTCTGTTTTATCATAACCAGATACATTTTTGCCGATGGACTTGAAATAGCGCGCTAAGGCACTCATTCCGATTCCTCCGATTCCAATGAAATAGACGTTATGTATTTGGTTTAAGTTCATTTTTTTGGGTTATAATTTTTTATCAGTTTTACAATTTCATCCACAATATCTTTTGTAGCATTAACTTTAGCTAACTTTTTTATATTTTCAGAAAGTTGCTTTTGCAAATTTTTATTCGAAACTAAATCAGATAATATAGTTTCAAACTTTTCATCCAATTCACTTTCTTTAATCAATAACGCCCCATTTTTATCAACTATCGATTTGGCGTTTTTAGTTTGATGGTCTTCAGCTACATTTGGCGATGGAATGAAAATTACAGGTTTACCTACAATACTCAATTCAGAAACCGATGACGCACCCGCTCTTGAAATCACAAAATCGGCAGCGGCATAAACCAAATCCATACGATCTAAAAAGGCGTAAACCTGTATATTAGTTGCTGGTTGTTGGTTGTTGGTTGTTGGTTGTTGATTGGTATTTAAATTATATTTATTATACTGATCAAAATAGAATTTTCCACATTGCCAGATTATCTGAACACTTAACGAATCAAAAAATGATAATTCCTTTTCAACTAACTGGTTTATTCTTCGAGCGCCCAAACTTCCGCCTAAAATTAGAAGTGTTTTTTTGGAAGGATCCAAATTGAAATATTGAATTGCTTCCGCTCTTTTACTCTCAATATCAATTAAATCTTGACGAACCGGATTTCCTGTTAGAATCATTTTTTCATTTGGAAAAAAACGTTCTAAATTTTCATAAGCCACACATATTTTATTGGCCTTTTTACTCAATAATTTATTAGTAATTCCAGGATAAGAATTTTGCTCTTGAATTAACGTTGGAATATTTAAAGAATTCGCCATTTGCAATAAAGGTCCCGAAGCAAATCCTCCAGTTCCGATTACTACATCTGGTTTAAAACTCTTAATTATAGCTCTTGATTTCCATAAACTACTTACTAGTTTTAGTGGAAAAAGTAGATTTTGTAGGGTTAATTTTCTCTGCAAACCAGCAATCCAAAGTCCTTTAATAGCATAACCTGCTTGAGGCACTTTCTGCATTTCCATTTTATCTTGAGCGCCAACAAATAAAAATTCTGCTTTTGGAAAACGCGATTTTAATTCATTTGCAATAGCAATTGCTGGGTAAATATGTCCCCCAGTTCCGCCACCGCTAATTATGAATTTAATCCCATCCCGGCCTTCCCAAAGGGAAGGAGACAAAACTGAATTACTACTATTTGTATTTATGTCTTTCATTATCTATTCTAATTCCCCTTTCGGGAGTTAGGGGGATTATTTCTTTTTCAAAACGGGTTCCATAGGATTTGCCGAAGCATCTTCAATAGAATAATTGTTGGTTTCAACTATTTCTTCCTGCTCAAGCGCATTTTCTTTTTCAATTTGCTCGTCAATTAATTTTTGCAATATTTGTTCTCTTTTTTCAGCTTCACTTTGTTCTTGAGCAATTTCTTCTTCTTTTTTGGTCACCCCAATAATAATTCCTAGAGAAACGCAAGTCATCCAAATTGAACTTCCTCCACTACTTATTAATGGTAAGGTTTGCCCTGTTACTGGTAATAATTCAACGGCAACACCCATATTAATGAGCGCTTGAAATATCATTGGAAAACCGAGCCCAACGACCACTAATTTTCCAAATAAAGTAGTGGCTTTATGAGCTGCCACAATAAATCTGAAGAAAAGAAGTAAGTACAAGCTAAGTACTAAAAGCCCGCCAATTAATCCATATTCTTCAACAATAATTGCAAAAATAAAGTCGGATGACGATTGAGGAAGTACATTTTTTTGTACGCTTTTTCCTGGTCCTAATCCGTAAATTCCCCCCGATGCAATGGCTATCTTGGCATTTTTAATTTGGTAATCGTCTTCGCCAGGTTTGTTAGAAGTGTAATTTTCAAATCTACTTGTCCAAGTTCCAACTCTATTAAATAACTTAGAATCTGGAAATGCTTTTGATAAAACTATAAAAAAGACTAGAAAAACAATTCCCGAACCGATGATGATACCAATATATTTAAGGGGATAATTACCTACAAAAGTTAGCATAATAACCATTGAAAAAATCAACGCCGTCGTAGAAAAATTGGCTGGTAAAATAAATGCTAATGTAATAAATACAGGAATCCATAAATCGATAAAAGAAGACTTAAAAGTAATGGGTTCTTCTGATTTTCTAGAAAGATATCTCGCCACAAAAATCATCAATATTACAAATGCAAAAGTTGATGTTTGAAACGTAATTCCAATGAAAGGCACTTTAATCCAGCGGCTAGCATTTGCACCAGCAATAACAGTTCCTTTAACCAAAGTATAGGCCAATAACACCCAAACAACAGGCAAAGCAATTTTTGAAATGGGTCTAAAATAATGATATGGGATTTTATGAACTCCGTAAATAATCAAAAATCCCATGAAAATGTGAGCCAAATGAGTCAGTAAATAACTTAGTGTATTTCCATCTCCATCATTCATATATGCCAAATTACTACTCGCACTAAAAACAGGCATAAACGAAAACAAAGCCAATAGGGCCACGAATGTCCATATTACTTTATCTCCTTTTAAATTGTTTATTAGTTCTTTCATAACTGATTTTTGATTTATGATATACGATATTAGATTAAAAAAATGTTTTCATTTAACTATGATTACGATAAACCAATCTGAAATCTAAACTCTATAATCTTAAATTACTACAGATTTTGTACTGCATTTTTAAATTGTCTTCCTCTATCTTCATAGTTTTCAAATAAGTCAAAACTGGCACAAGCAGGAGACAAAAGCACTGAATCTCCTTTTTCTGCTAATCTTTGCGCCATGGTAACTGCATCTTTCATGCTTGTTACTTCGATCATCATGTCAACTATATTCCCGAAAGAATCGATGATTTTCTTGTTATCAACCCCAAGGCATATTATTGCTTTGACTTTTTCATGAACCAAAGACATTAATTCAGAATAATCATTTCCTTTATCAACCCCACCAACAATCCAAACTGTTGGTGTGTTCATACTGTCTAAAGCAAAAAAAGTTGCGTTTACATTGGTTGCTTTGGAATCGTTAATGTATTGCACGTTTTGAATTTTTAGTACTTTTTCCAAACGATGTTCCACCCCTTGAAAATTAGACAAACTTTCACGAATGGTTTGTTTACGAATTTGCATCAATTTCGCTACCGAAGTTGCTGCCATGGCGTTTTTCATGTTGTGTTTTCCTTCTAATGCAATGTACTGCGTTTCCATTACAAATTCTTCCTCGTTGATGTTGATTTCCATAGTGTTGTCTTTTAAAAATGCTCCGTTTTCAAGTGTTTTTGAAATTGAAAAAGGAATTAATTGTGCTTTTGTTTTATTGTTTTTAAACCAATTCGTTATTGCTTCATCATCGGAGTCAAAAATCAAAAAATCATTTTCTGTTTGATTCATTGTAATCCTAAATTTTGAAGCGATGTAATTTTCATATTTATATTCATATCGATCCAAATGATCCGGGCTAATATTAGTAATAATTGCAATTTCGGGTTGGTAATTAATTATGCCGTCCAATTGGAAACTACTTAATTCTAACACGTAAACATCGTAGTTATCTTCGGCTACTTGCCAGGCAAAGCTTTTTCCAATATTTCCACCTAAACCCACATTTAAACCTGCCGATTTTAACAAATGATAGGTCAGCATTGTAGTGGTTGTTTTTCCATTACTACCTGTAATTCCTATTGTTTTTGCTTTTGTAAAAGGAGCTGCAAATTCAATTTCAGAAATTACTGGAATATTATTTGCGACAAGCGATTTTACAATTGGAGCTTTTTCAGGAATTCCAGGGCTTTTCATCACCACATCGGCATTCAGAATTGCTGCTTCTGTATGCTTTTCTTCTTCCCAAATTATTTCGTATTGATTAAGAACGTCCTTATAATTTTGTTTTATTTTTCCAAAATCAGAAACAAAAACATCATATCCTTTTTTCTTTCCTAGAATAGCGGTACCTACTCCGCTTTCGCCACCACCAAGTATGACTAATCTCATGTTATCTTAATTTCAATGTTACTATTGAAACTATTGCTAATAATATTCCTATAATCCAAAATCGAGTTACGATTTTACTTTCATGGTATCCTTTTTTCTGGTAATGATGATGAAGTGGCGACATTAAAAATATTCTTCGGCCTTCGCCAAATCGTTTTTTGGTGTATTTGAAATAAGCTACTTGAAGCACTACTGAAAAATTCTCTGCTAAGAATATTCCACATACTAAAGGAATTAGCATTTCTTTTCGAACAGAGATTGCCAAAACAGCAATAATACCTCCAATGGTTAAACTTCCTGTATCGCCCATGAACACAGATGCCGGATAAGAATTATACCATAAAAATCCAACTAACGCTCCAATAAAGGCGGCAATAAAAACAGTCATTTCTCCAGAATCTGGGATGTACATGATGTTCAAATAATTTGAAAAAACGATATTTCCAGAAACAAAGGTGAATATTGCCAATGCGAGTACTGAAATTGCAGATGTTCCCGCGGCTAATCCGTCAATTCCATCGGTTAAATTGGCTCCATTTGAAACCGCAGTGATGATGAATATTACAAATGGAATGAAAATTAACCATGCCCATTTTTCATATCCCTCGCCGGTCCATGCCAATAACTCTGCATAATCGAATTCATTATTTTTAAAAAACGGAATTGTTGTAGCTGTTGATTTTTCTTCAAGTAGCGCCTGCTTTATTCCATTTTCAGTTTGAACAACTGGCGCTTTGAAATTGGATTCTTTTCTAATAGTAACATCGGGATGTAAATACAAAACAGAACCAACTATTATTCCTAATCCAACTTGCCCAATCACTTTAAAAATTCCTTTTAAACCTTCTTTGTCTTTTTTGAAAATTTTTATATAATCATCAATAAATCCAATCGTCCCCATCCAAATTGTAGTTACAATCAATAAAATGATATAGATATTATTCAATTTAGTTAGCAATAAAACCGGGATTAAAGTCGCTATGATTATTATCAACCCGCCCATTGTTGGCGTTCCTGCTTTTTGAGTTTGCCCTTCAAGTCCAAGTTCTCTTACAGTTTCTCCTACCTGTTGGTTTCTCAAAAAGTTGATAATTCTTTTACCAAAAATGGTAGAAATTAATAATGATAAAATCAATGCTAATGCTGATCTGAACGTTATATATTGAAATACTCCAGTTCCTGGAATATTAAGAGCTTTGTGTAGGTATTCAAATAAATAGTATAACATAGTTTCGTTTATTTGGTTATTCGGTTCTCTTTTTAAGTTTATTTTCCTAATTGATCCAACATTTCTTTTACAATTTTCATATCATCAAAATCATGTCGTACTCCATTAATTTCTTGATAAGTCTCATGTCCTTTTCCTGCAATTAGTATAATATCATTGGCTTGAGCCAATTGACATGCGGTTTTTATTGCTTGTTTTCTATCAATTATAGAGACTGTCTTTTTATAATTTTGAGGTGCCACTCCGCGTTCCATTTCTTCGATTATTGTCTCCGGATTTTCAGTTCTTGGATTATCAGAAGTAATGATGATTTTGTCACTTAAAGTGGAAGCGATATCGGCCATTACAGGTCTTTTCGTTTTATCTCTATCGCCACCACAACCAACAACGGTAATTAATTGTTCGTTTTTAGTTCGAATATCGTTGATAGTTTTTAATACATTTTCTAAAGCATCTGGTGTGTGAGCATAATCAACAATTGCTGTAATTTTACCATTGGATATAATATATTGAAATCGGCCCGACACGCTTTCTAATTCTGATAATAATCGAAGTACTTCCAATGATTCCATGCCCAATTCAACCGCAGTTCCGTAAATTGCAAGTAAATTGTAAGCATTAAAAGTTCCAATTAAACGAACCCAAACTTCATTATCATTAATTTTGAGTAACAATCCCGATAATTGATTTTCTAGTATTTGCGCTTTATAATCGGCATAGGTTTTTAGCGCATAGGTTAGTTTTTTGGCTGTAGTATTTTGCAGCATTACTGAACCATTTTTATCGTCACTATTGGATAAAGCAAAAGCAGTTTTTGGTAAATAATCGAAAAATGATTTTTTTACCTCTCGATATTCTGAAAAGGTAGCGTGGTAATCTAAATGATCGTGTGATAAATTGGTAAATACTCCGCCTGCAAATTGCAAACCTTCCGTTCTTTTTTGGTGAATTCCGTGTGAACTCACTTCCATAAAACAGTATTCAACGCCTGAATTTACCATTTCATTCAAATAATGATTTATTGAAATAGAATCGGGTGTAGTGTGAGTTGCCTTATACTCATTGGTGTCAACAACAATTTTAACAGTAGAAAGCAATCCCGTTTTGTACCCTGCTTTTTGAAATAACTGGAACAATAATGACGCTATCGTAGTTTTACCGTTGGTTCCGGTAATTCCAATTAATTTTAATTTTTGAGATGGATTATCAAAATAATTAGCAGCCATAAAAGCCATCGCTTTATAGGTGTCATTCACTTTAATGTAAGTAATACCCGTAACAATAATATCTGGAAATACATCACAAATAATGGCAATTGCCCCGTTATTTATAGCCGTTTCTATAAAATCATGTCCATCAGAAATGGTTCCTCGAATAGCAATAAAGACATCGTTCTCGGATACTTTTCGAGAATCAAATTCCATTTTTTCAATAGCAACATCAGTTGAGCCCTGAACGGCTTCAATAGCTACTTTCCAAAGTATGTCTTTTAAATTAATCACGATAATTCTAATGTTATAATTGTATCACTTTTTATAGCTTGACCAGGGTTTAATGATTGTTTTTTAACTTTCCCAACCCCAATAACTTTTACTTTAACTTTTAAATTTCCTAATAAAGCCACCGCATCCATACCAGACATTCCTTTTAAATTTGGGATAACATTCTTTTTATCTTGTAATTTTGAGTAGTAATTGGAATAGTTTTTTTCTTGATTTGGGTTTTTAAGTTCTAAATTCTTTACTTCATTTTTGGTAGGAGAATCTGTAAATATTTTTTGAGCGATTCTTGTGAAAACCGGTCCTGCTACATCAGCTCCATAATATTGATTGGTTGAAGTGTCTGGTTTGTGAACAACTACTACACAAGAATACTTTGGGTTTTCGGCTGGAAAATAACCTACAAATGAAGATATATAATGTTTGTCGGCACCCCCATTTGATGCATAATTAGCTTGAGCAGTTCCTGTTTTTCCAGCAAATGAAAAATCTTTCGAATAAAGATCTTTAGCCGTTCCGCGTTTAACTACATTTTCCATTACGGCTCTTAATTTTAATAGAGTAGCATTAGAACATATCTTCGGATTCATCACGATTTTATCAAATTTTTTGATGGTTTTATTCCATTCTTTAATTTCAGAAACAAATTGTGGTTTAACCATTTCACCATTATTGGCAACTGAATTATAGAAAGTCAATGTTTGTAATGGCGTGATCGAAACTTCATAGCCAAAAGCCATAGATGGTAACGACATTGATGACCAATGTTTGTCTGAAGGCTGAGGAACTCTAGGAATTCCTTCACCTTGTATTGACAATCCCAAAGGTTTATTTAAACCAAATGCATTTAAATGATTTACAAATTGCGAAGGATTATTTTTATAATTATTATAAACGGCTTGAACTAAAACGGTATTAGACGATTTTTCAAATCCTTTGGCTAATGAGATAATTCCAAATCCGCCTTCGTGAGAATCTACTACTTTTCTACCGCCAATCATCATTGATCCGCCATTGGTATTAAATACAGTGCTTGTATCTACTTTTTTATCCTCCAAAAGCGCCATCATATCGGCTAATTTATACGTAGAACCGGGTTCGTGAGACTCTTGAATAGCATAATTAGTAGTTTCAGCATAAGTATTATCGGCAATTCTTCCCAAATTCGAAATGGCTTTTATATAACCTGTTTTGGTTTCCATAACTACGACGCAACCGTGTTCTGCTTTAAATTTTAACAGTTGGTCCATCAAAGCATGATGGGCAATATCTTGAATATACACGTCAAGGGTAGAAATAATATCGTATCCATCTTGTGGCTCTACTTCATTTACATCGCGAATAGGTTTCCACTGTCCTTTGGCAATTTTTTGTTTTAAAACTTTCCCGTCTTTTCCATTTAAATATTTTCTAAAAGCCCACTCAATTCCCTTTCCGTCAGGCAATCCTTCAGGTGTAATGCGCTCATAACCAATAGTTCTTGAAGCAATTTCGCCTATAGGATGTTTTCTAACCACTTCTTGTTCAACTATAATTCCACCTCTATAAATTCCCAATTTGAAAAGTGGAAATTTTTTTAATCTCATGTATTGTGTGTAGCTTAAATCTTTAGCTAACAAATAAAATCGATTATTACCTGTTCTTGCTCTTGTTAATTCTGATTGAAAATAATTACTTGGTTTATTGAATAGAACCGATAAAGAATCCGATAAAGGTTTGATGTATTTTTGAAAATCAGTAGCGTTGGGAGCAATTGCATCAAAACGAATATTGTAATTTGGAATTGAAGTAGCTAATAAACTTCCGTCAGCAGAATAAATATTTCCCTTATTTGCTGGAATAATATCATTTTTTATAGAATATTTGTTTGCTAATTTTCGCAAAGAGTCTCCTTCTACCCATTGGATATTAGTTATTTTTACTACAATTGCAAGCGCCATAAAAAAAATGACAACAGCAACTATGTAAATTCTTAAGGTGATATTTTTATGATTGTCTACCATAGATTTTTAAAAAAACCTTTTTCTTCTTTTTTCTTTACTATTACTTTAACCGGCGGAACTGAAGCTGGTAATATTCCTTTTACCGCCATTTTTTCAGTTACTGTCGATTCCATTTTCAATTTCATTAGTTCTGAACGACGATCCACAAATTCTGAACGCAACTCTTTTACTTCCCCCGACAATTGAATTATTTTAAATACTTTTTGATCTACATTATTATTATTGGCAATCATTATTATAGCTAGTAAAATTAGGAACACAATGAAACGCCAATTTTTAGCTGCGTTTGCTTCTTCATTGATTAAAAATCTTGCCTTTAAAATGCTATAAACTCCGTTTTTCATTTATTTACTTCTTTTCAGCAATTCTCAATTTTGCACTTCGTGCTCTATTGTTACTTTTTATTTCTTGAAAATCAGGAACTATTAATTTTCCAATTGTTTTAAAAGGAACCGAAAAATTTCCGAAGAAATCGCGTTCTGGTTCTCCTTCAAACATTCCGTTTTTCATTATTCTCTTTACCAATCGGTCTTCCAATGAATGGTAGGATATTATACTCAATCTTCCACCTGGCTTTAAAATTTCAAGAGATTGTTCCAAAAATTCTTTTAGCACTTCCATTTCTTGGTTAACTTCAATTCGTATTGCTTGATACATTTGAGCCAATAGCTTGTGGCTTTTATGGGCTTGTAAAAAACGTCCTAAAACTACTTTTAGCTGTTCGGTATTTTTTATAGGTTCCAAGTCACGAGCTTCAATTATTACTCGAGCAATCACAGGAGCATTTTTTAATTCACCATAATCAAGAAACACTCTTCTCAAATTTGCTTCATCGTAATCGTTGACTACTTTATAGGCGTTTAGGTCTTGTTTTTGACTCATTCTCATGTCCAATTCTCCTTCAAAACGAGTGGAAAAACCACGTTCGGCAACATCAAATTGATGAGAAGAAACACCTAAATCACCTAAAATTCCATCAACACTTTTAACATTGTGAAATCGTAAAAATCTTTTTATGAATCGAAAATTCTCGTTTATCAAAACCAATCGTTCGTCATCAATTGAATTTACAAGCGCATCTTCATCTTGATCGAAAGCATACAATCTGCCGTTTGGGCCTAACCTACTCAAGATTTCTCTGGAATGACCACCACCACCAAAAGTTACATCTACATAAATTCCGTCTGGTTTGATATCAAGTCCATCAACAGATTCCTTTAATAAAACAGGATTATGATATTCCATTTTCATCATCATTTACATTACCCATCACTTCTTCTGCTAAATCTGCAAAGTCAACTTCATCGTTAGAAATGAAATTTTCATACAAATCTTTATCCCAAATTTCAACTATATTAACTGCTGAAGAAAGCACCAAATCTTTGGAAATTGATGCAAAGGCAACCAAATCTTTAGGAACTAATAATCTTCCCAAAGTGTCTATTTCTACTACTTTAACACCTGCAGTAAAACGACGTATAAAATCATTATTCTTTTTTACAAATCGGTTTAACTTGTTGATTTTATTCATCATCAAGCTCCATTCTGCCATTGGATACAACTCTAAACAAGGTTGAAAAACCGAGCGCTTCAAGACAAAACCATCTTGAAGTGCGGCTGACAATTGCTTTTTTAAAGGCGCAGGTAAAAGCAGCCTTCCTTTAGCATCAACTTTGCACTCATATGTTCCAATAATTGAATTCAATTTTATCTGTTTTTAAATGATACTGACAAAAATAAAAAAAAATTCCCACAATTTACCACAAAATACCACTTTGTTAATAAGTTTTCCCACTTTTTAAAAAAACGGAATAAAAACAGTTCTTTTTTTTATAATCAACTCAATAACAAGTGTTTGAAAATCAAATAAAAATTTTGTTTTCACAAATTACTTTAGGTTTATTAAAATTTAATGCAGAATTAAAAGTTTGGAAACTTAAATTTAACTTTAGGGCGATTAATTTATTTCTAAATTTAATTTGTAGAATTTTTTTAAATTCACATTGAAAAACAACACATAATAATCCTATATTTGTCAAAATTGAAAAGCATTAATTCAGATGGAACAAGTCTTAAAAAAAGAAGGTCGATATACCTATTTTGAAGCTGGCGAAGGAACTCCAATAATCGTTTTACACGGATTAATGGGGGGCTTGAGCAATTTTGAGTCTGCTGGCGCTTACTTTTCTGAAAAGGGCTATAAAATTATAATACCTGAATTACCCATTTACACTCAGAGTTTACTTCGAACTAATGTGAAGGCCTTTGCTAAATATGTCAAAGATTTTATCGTTTTTAAAGGTTTTGACAGAGTCATTTTAATGGGAAATTCTTTAGGCGGTCATATTGCTTTATACCATGCAAAAATGTACCCAGAAAAAATGCTTGGCCTTGTAATTACAGGAAGCTCAGGGCTTTATGAAAATGCAATGGGCGATAGTTACCCTAGACGTGGCGATTACGACTACATTCAAAAGAAAGCAGAAGCCGTATTTTACGATCCTAAAATTGCCACTAAAGAAATGGTTGACGAGGTTTTTAGCATGGCTAATGACCGAATCAAATTGATAAAAACGCTAACCATTGCAAAAAGTGCTATTCGGCATAATATGGCAAAAGATTTGCCTAAAATGCACGTTCCAACTTGTATTATTTGGGGCAAAAATGACACCGTAACTCCGCCAGAAGTAGCTCGAGAATTTAATAAGTTATTGCCCAATTCTACTTTGTATTGGATTGACAAATGTGGTCATGCTGCGATGATGGAACGACCAGATGAATTCAATGAAATTATGCTTGAATGGTTAAAAAAGGTTGATCTGTAAACTAATTTTCACCAAATAATTTCTAAAATTGTGTGGTGTTTTTTTTACCTACATTTGCAAAAATCAAAATTGATTATGAAAATTAATACCGCCGAATTTATAATTAGCAATTCAGAAGTAGATAAATGTCCCAAAGACTTTTTGCCAGAATATGCCTTTATTGGACGGTCAAACGTTGGAAAATCATCTTTGATCAACATGCTTACCAATCATAAAAATTTAGCAAAAACATCAGGAAGACCAGGAAAAACGCAGTTAATTAATCATTTTTTAATTAATAATAATTGGTTTTTAGTCGATTTACCTGGTTATGGTTATGCCAAAGTTTCCAAAAAAACCAAATCAATATTCCAACAATTTATAACTGATTATTTTGAAACTCGAGAGCAACTAGTTTGTGCTTTTGTTTTAATTGATATTCGTCATGAAGCTCAAAATATCGACATTGAATTTATGTCGTATATGGGAGAAAGTGAAATTCCGTTTTGTATCATTTTTACCAAAGCAGATAAAATCAGTAAAGTGAAAATAAATTCTCATATTGCCGCTTACAAAAAACAGATGTTCGCTAATAATTGGGCTGAAATGCCACATCATTTTGTGACCTCAGCAACTGAAATGACTGGAAAAATGGAATTATTGAACTATATTGACGAAGTGAATCAGGAGGTTTTTAAAAATAATAGTCAGTTTTAAAGCAGTTATTACTTCAATAATTCCAACTTCTCAGCAAAATAATCGCAGAAATCTTTCATCGTTTCCGACATTTTTTCATCGCCTGTTGCACGCAAATAAGTGTCAGACATGGCAACTAAAGTTTGATGAAAAAAAAGTTTCATTTCATCAACCGGCATGTCTTTTGTCCATAAATCGATGCGTAATGATTCTTTGGTTTTGCTATCCCAAATAGCTAGCATAATCGCTTTGGCTTCTTCAGAATTTACGCCACCGTCTTGAGCTGACCAACTTAATTTTTCAGGTACTTTGTTCTCATCTAAATCTATGAAAAAATTAATTTCGGAGGTTGAATTTGCCATTATTTTTTAGGTTTGTATTTTGAATTTTGAAATATTTCTATTGGATCCATTTGCAATAATTGTTGCAAATTTACATCATTATTATTCATATAAGAACGAACTATTTGCCAGCCAATCCATGTTCCGACTCTTCCTGGCGATTCGTTATCAATTTCTAGATAAAACTTTGAAAACGGTGCGGTATTTATAAAACGACTTGGCAATTTTGAATCAGAGCTGTACAATAGTTGTTCTTGCATAAAATAACGCCACATGTAACTTTCGTTTTCTTGGCACCAAGTAATTTGTTCTGGAGTGTAGCCAATTTTCTCTGCATCAGAAATTTCTGGCAACAACAGCTCTTTTAAATAGAGTTGTTTGCCTGAATAAATCATTTGCGAAAGCAAATTTCGATTATTTCCGAAGGGTATTATTCTATGTGAAAAGCTAGAAACGATGTCGGGCATAATTTGATTTTGCTCAAAATTTTGTTTCAAATATTCTGGAAATTCATAAAATTTATGATTTTTACCCAAATACAAATCAAGAGAAATTAACACTAAACTATCGGTGTAAATGGCTTTATTTTGATAATCCATTTCAGAAATTAGGGTAATTACTTTTGGCGTTTTGGTTTTGGGAAAATAATATTTTATGTGTTGAAAGAGCGATTTTAAATCGGAATTTACTTTGTCAAAATTGGAATATTTTTTTTGAACTTCTGAATATAATTCTCTGTAAAGCGGGTTTTTCATTTTGTTTACCCAAACTGAATCTGGTGTTTCTGCTGAAAAAAAATAAGGAAATTGGTGTTTTATCTTTTGAAGATTTTCCACAGGCGATTCATAGAAAATTTTATCAAATCGTTCAACTTTTATGGCAATAGGAATTTCTTCGACTTCTTTTTCGATTTTACTTTTTTTATCGCATGAGGATAAAAGCAACAATAAGAAGATTAATAACAACCCTTTTTTCATAGTATTTATTTTTTTAGCCCTGAGTACTTCACCTAACTTTTATTTCCATCGAAGTTCAGTGAACTTCGTTTGAAGTGAAAATCCTTTTTTTTGAAGCACGAAAAAAAAGATTGCAGCGGAAAGCAGAAAATAGCTCCAAATAATTATTATTTTTGCAAATATACATTGCAGTATTTTAAACTATAACAAAAAATGTCTAAAAAAAGTACAATTCAAGTTGAAAAAGTGAACCAACATATTGTAAGTTGGTTAAAAGAGTATGCCGTTGCTTCAAAAACGAATGGTTTTGTTGTTGGTATTTCGGGCGGAGTAGATTCGGCAGTAACTTCTTCTTTATGTGCTCAAACTGGATTGCCTACTTTGTGTGTTGAAATGCCAATTCATCAAAATGAAAGTCATGTTAATAGAGGGAAAGAGCATATTGAACAGCTAAAAAATAGGTTTTCAAATGTTCAAAGTACCATCACCGATTTGACTTCGGTATTTGATAATTTTGTAAAATTAGTTCCGGCTGGTGACGATGAAAATAAACAGCACCTTGCTTTAGCAAATACTAGAGCGAGATTAAGAATGACCACTTTGTATTATCATGCAGGAATAAATGGTTTTTTAGTTGCGGGAACTGGAAATAAAGTAGAAGATTTTGGTGTTGGTTTTTATACTAAATATGGCGATGGCGGAGTTGATATAAGTCCGATTGCCGATTTAATGAAATCGGATGTTTTTGCTTTAGGAGCTTATTTGGAAATTCCCAATTCGATATTAATTGCAGAACCATCGGACGGGCTTTTTGGCGATGCAAGATCAGACGAAGAGCAACTTGGCGCAAGTTACGATGAACTCGAATGGGCTATGAAAGAAGATGATAATGGAAAAACTGCGGCTGATTTTTCAGGTAGAGAACAAGAAGCGTTTTCGATATATAAAAGATTAAACACCATTAATCAACATAAAATGAATCCAATTCCGGTGTGTTTGATTCCAAAAGAATATAAATAGTTTACTTTAGCAAGATGATGCAATGGCTAAATACTCTATTAAATTACAAAAAAACAGCAGTCAAAACAGATGATATGAATAAATTTCTAATAGTTGGGCTTGGAAATATTGGTGCTGAATATGCCAATACCCGGCACAATATAGGTTTTAAAGTACTTGATTTTATTGCCAATAAAGAAGGGGCTAGTTTTGATAATTTAAAATTAGGAGCGGTTGCTGAATTAAAAATTAAGGGCAAGACTTTTCTTCTTTTAAAGCCAAATACTTATATGAATTTGAGTGGTAAGGCAGTTCACTATTGGATGGACAAAGAAAAAATTTCTTTAGACAGAGTGCTCGTTATTACTGACGATTTGAATTTGTCTTTTGGCACTATCAGAATTCGATCAAAGGGAAGCGATGGCGGACACAATGGATTAAAAAATATTACAGAAGTTTTAAATACTCAAGAATATGCTCGATTTAGATTTGGAATTAGCGATGCGTTTAAGAAAGGTAAACAAGTTGATTATGTTTTAGGAAATTGGGACGAAGAAGAAAAAACAAAACTATCTGAGCGATTGGAAATGGCCTCTGAAATTATCAAATCATTTGGATTAGCAGGTTTAGAAATTACCATGTCATCCTATAATGGCAAGTAACAGAGAAGGTTATACAATAGCAAAATTTTGTTAATTTTGTAAAATATTATGCATTTTTCATAAAAACGGTTATCTTTACAAAAATTTTTGATGCTAAAAAATTACTTTTATATTGCTTTAACGGTGCTCCTACTAAATTCTTTTGACGCGAAAGCCCAAGATAGTAGAGTGCAATCTAGAAATCAAGAAACTTCTATTGAAGGTTTGAGTTTCTATCCAAATCCCGTAAGCAATGGTAAAATTTATATTATTTCAAAATTATCCTTAGATAAAGAAATTACAATCTTTGATGTTTTAGGAAAAAAAGTACTACAAACCATTTTAAACTCTAGAGAGTTGAATATTTCTACTTTATCTCCAGGAGTTTACATCATAAAAATCAAAGAAGGAGAAGCTACTGCTACTAGAAAGCTAATAGTTAAATAGTTATACGATTTCCCTGTTAATAATTTAATGTAATATTTACATAGTATTTGATAGTATGTTGGTATTACTTCTTATATTTGTTGCCTAATTTATAATCAAAAATAAAAATTATGAAAAAAATTTACTTATTATTATTTACCCTAACATTTTCTGCCATTTCGTTTGGTCAAATTACAATTTCAGCTTTAAATTCTCCATATACTCAAAATTTTGACGTGATGGGAGCTGCAGGAACTACATTTCCAACCGACTGGACTGGAATCAGAGCTGCAGGAACCGGAACTACAGCTTTTGTTCTTGCTGTTACTGATGGAGCTGCCAATTCAGGGGGGGCTTATAATGTAGGAACTACTGCAGCAACCGAGAGAGCGCTTGGGTCAATATCTTCTGCATCAACAATTCCAGCTATTGGTGCCTCTTTTAAAAATACTACAGGGGCTTTAATTTCAAAAATATCTTTAGTAGGTGTTATGGAACAGTGGAGATCTGGATCCGATGCAGCAGTTACTGAAAATTTAGTTTTTTCTTACAGCTTGGATGCTACTAGCTTAAATACCGGAGTTTGGACAACAGTGCCGAGCCTAAACCTCGTTGAAAAACTTACA
>Ga0114975_10001187_pt1 | contig 18905 bp, 14 predicted proteins | sample S_130626_EF_Meta_FD_87031 | JGI IMG/M metagenome (GOLD analysis project Ga0114975, IMG submission 87031) | Freshwater microbial communities from Lake Simoncouche, Canada to study carbon cycling - S_130626_EF_MetaG | ecosystem: Environmental > Aquatic > Freshwater > Lake | place: Lake...
CAAAAAGTTTTTGGGTTTGCGGATGCACAGAAAAAGTAAATCGTCCACTGTTGTCAGACCACGGTCGACAGCTCACCTAATTGAACTTCAAACCTTATTTTGTCTGGTCACTTTTACTAAGGCATTAAAAAGTAAAAAGATAGCAACAAAAAAGTCCAGTAAATGCTGGACTTTTTTGTTTTTTTAGCAAGGGAAACTTTATCAATCAATCAAGTCCACTAGTAAGCTTTCGCCCTCCTTAGTCACTTTAACGAGGCCTTTTTGGGTCAGTCCTTTGATCGAAACATCCCACTTTTTTCCACTCAGTCCACTTTCCACTTTTAACTCAGGCAAGGAAGCTGGATGCTTGGCTTTCAAGAGTTCTAGGAGTTGCTTCTCCTCTTCTGTCAGTTCAACAGCCTTTTTCTCTGCGCGCATCTGAGGGAAAAACAACACTTCCTGTATGGTAGTATTATCTGTTAACAGCATGGTCAGGCGGTCGATGCCAATCCCCAATCCAGAGGTAGGCGGCATTCCGTATTCCAAGGCACGAAGGAAATCCTCGTCCATGGCCATGGCTTCGTCGTCACCTCTAGCGGCAAGCTTCAACTGCTCCTCAAAGCGCTCGCGCTGATCAATCGGATCATTGAGCTCGGTGTAGGCGTTGGCGATTTCTTTGCCATTCACAAACAACTCGAAGCGCTCTACCAACCCTGGTTTGCTGCGGTGCTTTTTGGCAAGCGGCGTCATTTCGATCGGGTAGTCCGTGATGTAAGTCGGTTGAATCAAATTGGCTTCCACTTTGGCTCCAAAGATCTCATCGATCAATTTGCCTTTGCCCATGGAGGCATCCACCTCAATCTTCAATTGTCCGCAGACCTCCCGAAGACCTTCTTCATCGAGTTCACTGACATCTATTCCCGTATATTCCTTGATCGAGTCAAACATGGTCAAACGGCGATACGGGCCAGCAAAATCTATTTGCTTGCCTCCCACGGTCACTTGAGTGACTCCATGAATGGTCTGGGTTACTTTTTCGAGTAGCTGCTCCACCATTTCCATCATCCAGATGTAATCTTTGTAGGCTACATATATCTCCATGGAGGTAAACTCTGGGTTGTGGGTTCGATCCATGCCCTCGTTGCGGAACATCTTGCCAAACTCGTACACCCCATCAAATCCACCCACGATCAATCGCTTCAGGTAGAGTTCGTTGGCGATCCTCAAGAATAGTGGCATGTCGAGCGTGTTGTGATGCGTCTGGAAAGGTCGCGCTGCGGCTCCTCCATGCACAGCCTGAAGGATTGGTGTTTCCACTTCCAACCAGCCATGATCGTCAAAGTAGAGACGCATGTTGGAGATGATTTTGGAGCGGGTTACAAAAGTCTTTTTCACATCTGGGTTTACGGTCAAATCCACATAGCGCTGTCTGTAGCGCTGCTCTGGATCGGTAAATCCATCGTAAATGGTGCCCTCCTCATCTCTTTTTACAATAGGAAGTGGCTTTACTGCCTTGGACAAAACCGTAAGTTTGGTCACATGCAAGGAGATTTCCCCAGTTTGGGTAGTGAAGATGTACCCTGTGACACCGATAAAATCACCGATTCCTAAAAGCTTTTTGAAAACGGTATTGTAAAACTCTGGATTCTCATCAGAAGAGATATCATCTCTGCGCACATAGATCTGTAGCCTGCCCGTAGAATCCTGGATCTCAGCGAATGAAGCCGATCCCATAATTCTTCGGCTCATCAATCGCCCTGCTATGGATATATCCTTGTAATCCGTTTTACTATTTTCATAGTTTTTGTGGATATCCTCCGCAGTGGCATTAATTACAAAAGACTCAGCAGGATACGGGTTGATGCCTAAGGAATAGAGTTCCTCTCGGTCTTTTCTTCGTTCCAGTTCCTGTTCGCTTAAAAGTTGCATGGGATTGTCGGTTCTAATATTTTGTTTCTATTTCTTCAATTACTTCAGTCTTCTCCGCTTCATTTCTTTGCGAACCAGTTCAAACTCCCGGCTGCTTTGTCCTGCGATGGAAGAGTTTTCGGATGCACGTCTACTCAAGTAAGGCATCACTTTCTCTACCGGGCCATACGGCACATATTTCACCACCCGATAGCCCGCATTCGCAAGGTTGAAAGAGATCGAATCACTCATTCCAAAGAGCTGCGAGAAATAAACCAGTTCAGAGTTAGCAGCAATGCCGTGCGTATCCATCAGTTCGGTGAGTTCTACACTACTCTTTTCATTATGAGTCGCACAAACGAGGTGAATGTGATTTTCTACCGAATAACGAATTGCGGCATCGTAATCTCGATCTGTCGCAGCCTTGTTGGGTTGTATGGGATCTAGATATCCTTCTGCCTTAGCTCTAGCTCTTTCTTTTTCCATGTAGGCACCGCGGACCGGCTTCGCTCCAAACAAGTAGCCTTGCTCTTGCGCAACTTGATGCGCTTGTTTGAGACGTGCCAAGGAATCGTGGCGATACATCTGATAGGTATTGTAAACCACACAACGGCTGCCGTTGTACTTGGCCATGGCGGCATAGGCAAGGTCGTCGATTACATTTTGAAACCAGCTCTCTTCCGCATCTACCAATATTTTTAGTCCCAAGTCATGTGCAGTCTTGCACAGGCGATCTACTCGAGCCTCTAGACGGGCAAAAGCTTCTTGCTCAGCAGGAGTTAGGGCTTGATTTGCTTGAATTTTTTCTAGGATCCGATAATCCCCAAGTCCAGTCACCTTAAACACCCCAAAAGGCATGTAGTCCGTCTTGGCAGATTCTACCATAGTTTGATTGATTTCTTCTGTAGTAGCATAAAAGCTTGCCTCATCTCCTTTTCCTTCTACCGAAAGGTCTAGGATTGAATGTACGCCGTAGTTGGCCAAGCGCTTGCATGCACGTACACTTTCACGAATGGTCTCACCTCCACAAAAGTGCCCAAACATGGTTTTTTTCATGATGCCTTTGACAGGCAGATGCAATTGAAACGCCAAATCAGCCAACTTGATACCAATGCTAGAAACCAAGTTATTATTGAGAGTGGCAAAAATCAGATACATCTTCCGGAGTTCTGCATTACTCTTGGAAGCAAAGGCTACTTCCAAATTCTCAAAAGAAATAGTGGGTTTGACGGGCATAGCGCGCATTTATGGGGGCAAAGATAGTAGAAAAACAGAGTCACTTGGGTTTTGTTTAGGAATTCACCCTAGGAAAAAGCTTGGTTTTTTCGCCTCCAAGAAATCTTGGTACAATTCCCTTTGGGTTTCAGCTAACAAACAACTTTTTTCTTCTTGAGAGATGTGCTATTCGAAAAATATTGCTGTTTTCAGGTATTTGCCGTAGACTATGTCTTGAAAAAAATAAATAGAAACTATTATTTCTGATTAGGAAACGGAAGCAAAATTTTATTTTGAATCTATCATTTTTATTCGTTCCAATTGGATTTATTTAAAAGTTCACCCCTATCCATTGAAGAAATGATAACAGAAATGCTTAAAAATAATTTTGCTTTTAAAAAATTGCAGTTTACATTTACAGCATGTTCATCACATCAGTAATCTGGTTTAGCTTCTTTTACTTTTACTTTCGACAGAAGAATCGAATCGGAGCTGTGTATTGTCTAGCCAAAAACTAAAAACACATAACAACAGAAAGCCCGATTCGAAAGAGTCGGGCTTTTTTTATTTAACCGTAGGTACTATGAAACCACACAAGCAAATTAAAGACTGGGGACTAGGTCTCAGCAACCCAATGATCATCGGAGGCCCCTGCTCAGCAGAAACCCCAGAACAGATTTCACAAATCTGTTCCGAGATGAAGGAAAATCAAATCATTCCCCAGGTATTCCGAGCGGGTATTTGGAAGCCTCGCACACGACCTGGATCTTTTGAAGGCGTAGGCGAAGAAGGACTGAAGTGGTTGGAGATTGTTCGAGAGGAACTCCATATTCCGGTTACAGTAGAAGTGGGTAATGCCGCTCACGTGGAAATGGCACTCAAGCACAACATCGAAATTTTATGGATTGGGGCGCGCACTACAGTTAACCCATTTGCAGTGCAAGAAATTGCAGAGGCCCTTCGCGGTGTTGACATTCCTGTGATGATCAAGAATCCAATGAATCCAGACTTGGAGCTTTGGATGGGAGCTCTGGAACGCATGTATGCCGTGGGTATCACCAAGCTGGCAGCCATCCACCGTGGCTTTTCAGATGCTTATGACAAGCGCTACCGCAACAAGCCCAACTGGTCAATGCCGATTCACCTGAAGCGGGAATGGACAGGCATGGAAGTAATCAACGATCCTTCTCACATTGTTGGACGTAGAGACGGCTTGCTGGAAGTTGCCCAAAGCGCCATGAACTTCGGTTTGGATGGCCTAATGATCGAAACACACCACGATCCAGATAAGGCCTGGTCAGATGCCAAGCAGCAGGTGACTCCCCAAAGACTAAAGGAGATGATCGATTCGATCGAATTCAAGCAGTCCTTGGAAAACATGCAACCTGATGAAAAATTGTTTGATCTACGACGTGCAGTAGACCACTTAGACGATCAGCTCTTGGATATTTTACAGGAGCGATTTTCTGTCATTGATCAGATTGGGTCACACAAGCGTGCCCACAACCTCACCGTATTCCAATCGGATAGATGGAAAGAGGTGATGGACTCCAGAACTGAAAAAGGAGTCAAAAAACAACTGAGCGAAAAATTCATGAAAGAACTGCTCTACTGCATCCATGAAGAGTCGGTTAAGCGTCAGGAAAGACAACTTCGGGAAGCTTAATTACTCAACTAATTATCAGCAAAGCCACATCCGCTAGTCCATTGTTAGCAGGAAGGATTGCTAACTTTACCGGATATACCTAATAGATCTGTGGAAACCGTACTCTTCACAACTGACATTCAAAAATCCCTCGCAGAGGTGCTTCAAGCTCGAAGCTATTCCAAAGTGGTGGTACTTACGGATGTGAATACCCGCGAGCATTGCCTGCCCTTGATTCAGGATGCTTTACCTTCAGACGCTGTACTAATTACAGTGCCTGCAGGGGAGCAGCACAAAACCTTAGAAACTTGCTCCAGCATTTGGACAGCGATGACCGAAGCAGTACTCGATCGGCATGCACTAGTCATCAATTTGGGTGGTGGGGTGATTGGTGATATGGGGGGATTTTGCGCGAGTGTCTACAAAAGAGGAATTCCATTTTTGACCATCCCCACTACCCTGCTTTCTCAGGTAGATGCGAGTGTTGGTGGGAAACTAGGGATAGATTTCATGGGATTTAAAAACCACCTAGGAGTATTTCAACTTCCTGAAAAAGTCCTAATCGCCCCTGCATTTCTCGCTACCCTACCACACCGTGAGTTACGCTCTGGCTATGCTGAGGTGATCAAACATGGGCTAATCCGAGATTTAACGTTCTTTCGAGACCTGCCTTCAAAAGACTGGGAGCAACAAGACTGGACTCGGGTAATTCGGCATTCGGTAGGAATTAAAAAAGCGGTGGTAGCCATAGATCCTAAAGAAGCTGGCCTTCGGAAAATTCTCAATTTTGGACACAGCATCGGTCATGCGGTAGAGTCCTTTTACCTCAGTAGTTCCAATCCCCTGCTTCATGGAGAGGCCATCGCAGTCGGGATGATTGCGGAGGGATTTTTATCCTTCGAAAAAATAGGATTCAGCTTTGAAGAACTAAACGAGCTCAGCAGCAAATTGCTCCAGGTATTTGGGAAAGTGACCTTGAATACAAGCGACCTAGATGCAATCTTGGATCTATGCGCTCAGGACAAAAAAAACGAAGGAAATACGCAACTTTTCTCCCTACTACCCACCCTAGGAGATTGCAGCTTTAATATTCCGGTGACCCGTGAGGAAATCAAACATGCGATCCTCTACTACCAACAATTACCCTTGGCCTAATGGATTATCAAAAAATACAGCTCTTACAGCTGACGCAAAAAAATGAGTTCTCCCGGGTAAATATCCCCCTACCTTCCTCGAAGAGCGAATCCAACCGTGCCTTGGTGATTGATGCCTTGACGGAAGGAAAAAATACGCTGAGCAACTTAGCAGAGGCGCGTGATACCCAAACGATGATCCGACTGCTACACACCAATCCAGCTGTTTTTGATGTACTGGATGCCGGCACTACGATGCGTTTTTTAACTGCTTTTGCGGCAGTTACCAATCAACAAAAAGTAATGACGGGCACTCCTCGCATGTGCGAACGCCCCATCGGTATTTTGGTGGATGCCTTGCGCAGCCTGGGTGCGGAGATTCACTACCTCGGCGTGGAAGGCTATCCGCCGCTTGCTGTACAAGGATTGGCTGAGCAACTCACCAATCAAATCCGAATTCGAGGTGATGTGTCCAGTCAATACATTTCGGCACTCCTGATGATCGCCCCAGTATTGCCACAAGGCTTGGAATTGGAACTTGAAGGCAAGGTTGGAAGTCGTACCTACATTGAAATGACCCTGCAGCTTATGGCCCAATTTGGAATCGCCTACAGCTGGGAAGGCACTACTATAAAAATTGCACCGCAAGCATACCAAAGCACCCAATTCACCGTGGAGAGCGATTGGTCAGGAGCGAGCTACTGGTTTAGCTTGTTGGCCTGTGCGGATGAAGGATCCTTTTTCCTAGAAGGCCTAAAAGCACAAAGTCTCCAAGGAGATGCAGCCATCGTAGAAATCATGGCACAATTGGGGATACGAAGCAGCTTTCAAGAAGGAGGTGTACTACTCGAAAAGCAAGCCGTAACGGGCCTCAAAGAATGGGATTTTACCCACTGCCCAGATTTGGCGCAGACCGTAGCGGTCACTTGCGCTATTTTGGGGCAAAACACCGTGTTTACAGGGCTTGAAAGTTTGCGAATCAAGGAAACAGATCGAATCCATGCCTTGCAGCAGGAATTGGCAAAGTTTAACGCTGAATTACGGGAAATTGGAACAGGCACTTTTCAAGTGATCCCATCGGTCACCATGCCGAGATTGGTGCAAATTGACACCTACGATGACCACCGCATGGCCATGGCCTTTATGCCCTTGGTTACGAAAACTAAGGTCCAGATTATAGACCCTGAAGTAGTCAACAAATCCTATCCCAGTTTTTGGAAGCAGGTAGCCTTGGCTGGTATTCATCAAGAAACTTACAGTCCAGGCATCCTATGAAAGTAGCAATTCAAGGAATTCCTGGTTCCTTCCATCACCAGGTTGCGCTGTTGAATTTTGGGAAAGAGGCCCAAGTTCTTCCTTTCATGAGCTTTGAAGAGGTAGCCAAGTCAGTAGCTTCGGGTGCTGCGGAAGTGGGCGTTATGGCCATCGAAAACTCCATTGCAGGTGCGATTCTTCCAAATTACGATCTGATTGATCGCTATGAATTGTTTATTCATGAGGAATACTACTTGCCGATTTCCCATCAATTTATGGCATTGCCAGGGCAAACTATTGCCGATATTACCGAAGTCCGCTCCCATCCCATGGCTTTATTGCAGTGCAAGAACTTCCTCTCCCAATACCCTCAAATTCAACTGATTGATGATTTAGACACCGCTTCGGTAGCCAAGCGAATCCAGGAAGAGCGACTACTGGGAGTTGCGGCCATTGCAAGCGAAATCGCGGCTGCTACCTACGGATTAGAGATTCTAGCACCACAGATTCAAACTGTGCAAGATAATTTCACCCGGTTTATCTTTCTAACGAAGGAAAAATCAAACCGCAAGGAAGCTCCCAACAAGGTTTCCTTCAAGATCACCATCCGAAATGAGGCGGGAGGATTGGCCAAGCTCTTAACAATGCTTGCAGACAAAAGCCTGAATTTGAGTAAAATTCAATCCATCCCTTTGATGGACAAGCCTTGGGATTACGCCTTTTTTATCGATGCGGAATTTACAGCCGAACAGACCTACCAAGAAGCAGTGGAGCAAATGAAAGCGGAATATGGTGACTTGAAAATTTTTGGAGAATATACGAGCAGAAAAGGATGAAGGGATTTGCAAACAGGATTCAAGGGGTAGAGGAATATTATTTTTCCGCCAAACTGCGGGAAGTCAATCGCCTACTTGCTGAAGGAAAGCCAGTATTAAATTTAGGAATCGGTTCCCCCGATCTTGCCCCCGATCGAAGCGTGATTGAAGCCTTAAAAAGCACCGCTGAAAATGAGCAGGCGCATGGCTATCAGGGTTACCAGGGCATTGCAGCCTTGCGCGCAGCTATGGCCACCTATTATGAACAAGCATTTGGGGTACAGCTAGACCCCAATGCTGAGATTCTCCCTTTGATGGGTTCAAAGGAAGGAGTTCTTCAAGTCAGCATGGCCTTTTTGAATCCAGGAGATCAGGTGTTGATACCGAATCCAGGCTACCCGACCTACGCTGCAGTCACGCAACTCCTTGGAGCAACCCCTATTTTTTACAACTTGGATTTGAGCAGACAGGGTCGGCCTAACTTGGAGGAACTCGAACAGTTAGATTTGAGTAACGTAAAAATGATGTGGATCAATTACCCACACATGCCTACCGGAGCGGCAGGTTCTGAAGAACTGCTATTGGAACTGATTTCCTTTGCACAGCGGCAGAATATTTTGCTCGTGCATGACAATCCCTACAGCCATATTTTAAACCCCTCTCCTACGAGTTTGCTGGCCCTGCCAGGTGGCAAGGAGGTGGGCTTGGAGCTCAACTCACTCAGTAAAACCTTCAATATCCCTGGCTGGCGTGTAGGTATGCTTTGCGGAAAATCGGAATGGGTTGAAGCTGCACTAAAAGTCAAATCCAACATGGATTCGGGCATGTTTTTGGGACTTCAAAAAGGTGCAATTGCAGCCCTTTCACTCGAAAAAAGCTGGTTTGACCGTCAAAATGAAATCTATACTGCCCGTCGAAAGTTGGTTTGGACTCTTGCTGATCAGTTAGGATTGACCTATGATCGAGAAGCTGCTGGACTATTTGTCTGGTGCAAAATGCCGGAAGGAGCCTCCGCTGAGGTATTGGTGGATCAGTTGCTGTATGAAAAAAACATCTTTATTACGCCAGGGAAAATTTTTGGAACAGAAGGAAATACCTATGTCCGAATCTCTCTTTGCCTCCAAGAATTTAAAATTTTAGAAGCCATCAACCGCATCAAACCTACTCTCTAGCATGAAAAAAATACATCTGATTGGATTGGGCCTCTTGGGAGGATCCTTTGCACTTGCTGCAAAACAAAAATTTCCTGAACTAGTACTAACGGGGCAGGACACCAATCCGCAAAACCTCCAAGATGCGCTTGCTTTGGGCATCATTTCGGAAGAGGCTTCCGGACCCGATGCCGATACAGACCTGGTGATTTTAGCTACCCCGGCCAACAGTCTAGGGGATTTGCTTCTGAAAACCTTGGATCAAATCGGACCCAACACCTTAGTTTTTGATCTGGGATCCACCAAAGCAAAACTTTGCGCTGTCGTGGCCACACATCCCAAAAGATCCCAATACCTTGCGGCCCACCCCATCGCAGGCACGGAGTATTCAGGCCCAAAAGCTGCTTCTGCAACCTTGCTAGACAGGAAAGTGATGATCTTGTGTGAGCTGGAAAAAACAGACCTGCACCTGAAAGAAAAAGCCTACCGTCTCTTTGATGCCCTGAACTTGAAACTTCGGTTTATGGATCCCGAAGAACACGATCGTCATTTGGCTTATGTGTCCCATTTATCTCACCTGACTTCCTTTATGCTGGGTAAAACTGTCCTCCAAAAAATGGAAGACGAGAAAAATATTTTTGATATGGCAGGATCTGGGTTCTCCTCTACAGTTCGCCTAGCCAAGTCAAGTCCTGACATGTGGGCACCCATTTTTATTGAAAACAAGGAGAATGTCTTGGCCTCTTTGGATGGATACATTGCGAATCTCAGTGCCTTTCGAGAAAAAATCGCAGCCAGTGATGGCGAGGGTTTGAAAAAAGAAATGAGCGAAATCAACGCCATTCGTGGGATTTTAGATTTCGGAAAGTAAAAACCCTTCTTGGCGGAGGTTCAAAAACAGCTCAAATTAGGTTTACTTGGGCGGTTAGGTTTCGTTTAAAATCTTTTCCTAACTTGATAGCTTATCCTATTTTATTGCCATGCTACGATATCTTTTTGTATTCTTAGTGCTCGCCACATTTCAAGCGGAAGCGCAAGAGTTATGGACTGCTGTAACTCCTAGTACCGAGGCCATTGCCCGTCATGAAAGTTCATTTGTTGCCTCTGGCGGTAAGCTGTATGCCTTAGGAGGACGGGGAGTACGTCCGGTCGAGGAATTTGATCCCCAAACGAATACCTGGGTGAAGCTGGCAGATGCACCGATGGAAATCCACCATTTTCAGGCTGTCTCCTTTCAGGATGAACTCTGGATTGTTGGTGCACTGACGGGTAAGTATCCGCATGAAACTCCCATTCCAAACATTTTAATTTTCAATCCGAAGACCAAAGCCTGGCGAGAAGGCCCTGCTCTTCCCAAAAACCGGGAAAGAGGTTCTGCGGGAATCGTCGTTAGCCAAAATAAAATTTACATGGTGTGCGGCATTCAGGACGGGCACTTCGATGGATTTGTACGCTGGTTTGATGAGTTGGACCCGAAGACAGGAACTTGGAAATCCCTACCGAGTGCACCAAGAGCCCGAGATCACGTCAGTGCAGCTCTGGTAGATGGCAAACTGTATCTAGCGGGTGGACGGACCTCCTATGCCAAGATTGGCAAGGTGCTCGAGCTAACCAACAAAGAGGTGGATGTTTATGATTTTAAGAAAGGAACCTGGTCCACTTTGGAAACCGAGCTGCCTACGCAGCGTGCTGGAAACTCAAATTTGGGCATTGGCCCTTATTTGGTGGTAATGAATGGAGAGAGCTCCGCTCAAGCAACTTCACATGCCGATGTGGAAGTCCTCGATACACGAAGTAACACCTGGAGCAGGCTGCCCAATCTACTACAGGGTCGCCATGGCACGGGTACAGCCTTCTTGAATGGGAAAATATGGGTTCATGCAGGTTCCGCCAACCGTGGGGGTGGCCCGGAACTTTCTACGATGGAAATGCTCGAATGGAAAAAATAAGCAGGACAGAAGGGCAGCATACTCTTTTCGGTTCAATTTTTCTTTAATTTCCAAGCGTAAAAACCAGTATAAGTGACCCCAACCCCACCTGCATCGTCTGGCACTGAAGAAAAGCTTCCTCGAAATCTTGGACTTTGGGGGATTTGGATGCTGGTAGTCAATGGCTTGATTGGAGCTGGAATATTTGGTTTACCCAGTGGTGCTGCAGCCTTGGCTGGAGAGTACAGCGTACTCGTCTATGCTTTTTGCGCACTCCTAATCCTACCTATTATTTTGTGTTTCGCCGAACTGGGAAGCTATTTCCGAGGTACCGGTGGACCCATTCGGTATGGCACCTTGGCATTTGGCCCTTTTGTAGGGTTTCAAGGGGGTTGGCTGTATTACTTGGCGCGATTGATTTCCTTCTCTGCCAACACGGTGTTGCTCACCGATTCCATCGCTTATTTTATTGAAGGGGCAGGTACAGGCACGGGGAGGATTATTTCTTTGGCGGTCATTTGTGTTGCCCTCAGTGTCATCAATGTCCTTGGATCAGTGGAATCGATTCGGTCCATGACGCTGTTTACTGTGATTAAATTTGCGGTACTAGTTCTCCTTCCACTTGGAGGATTTATTCTTTTAGGTTCGGAGGTCATCCCTAGTTTTGATAGCCCCACACCTCCTTCAGCTGATTTGGGAGCTGCTGCCTTGCTCTTGATTTATGCTTTTGTTGGATTTGAGGGTGCGGTAGTTCCAGCGGGTGAAGCCAAGCGACCGGAGCGGGATATGCCCTTGGGATTATTACTGGGATTGGCCGTAGTGGCAGTCTTGTACATGGTCATCCAATTGGTATCCCAGGCTGCTGTGCCTGACCTAGCCAATTCCAAAACCCCCTTGTTGGATGTTTCTGCGACCCTTTTTGGACCTGTTGGCGCCATCCTTTTGATGGTAGGAGTTGCTGCTTCAGTCCTTGCCAACTTGATCAGCTCCATGTTTTCCGCTACGCGAGTCACCTATGCCCTCTCCTTGGAAAAATCGCTGCCGCGCTGGTTTGGAGAGGTACATTCCCGGTATTTGACTCCGGCCAACTCGGTCGTATTTTTCGGGATAGCTGCCTTTTTATTGGCTGCTTTTGGTTCGTTTACGGTATTGGCAGCGATGACCGTGTTGTCTCGATTGTTTTTGTATGGCATGAGCTGTGCGGCAATACCCAAGCTCAGACCACAGTTTCGTGGAGAAGGACGATTTATCTTGAAGGGTGGCTATGCAATTCCTGTTTTGGGAATCGCAGCTTGTATGTGGCTTATGCTGCAGGTGAGCGAGCGGTCGATTTGGATGACTGCGGTTTTTGTAGGCATCGGCTCTATCTTGTATTGGGTAGGAAAGCGGCAGAGCTAGTTCATTTTTTGATTCATTCCTACCGATTCTCTCAAGTTCCAATCCTCTTTAATTTTGATTAAAAGCGTTTTTAAACGATTTTAATTACTTATCCCACAGTTTTTGCAAGATTTCTTTTCGAGTTTAGTGTATTAATTTTTCAATCTAATCCGCTAAAGGATTGGTCATGTTTCACCTCAATTTTTTACTACATGAATGCATTAAAAAACAAAGTTCAGTTGATCGGGCACTTGGGTGCCAAAGTAGATCTCAAGCAGCTCGAGTCAGGCAAATTCCTAGGTCATGTGTCGCTTGCCACCAATGAAAGCTACAAAACCCAAAAGGGAGAGCGGGTAGAAGAAACCATTTGGCATAACCTGGTGATATGGGATAAGCCTGCGGAAAACCTAGCCAAATTTACCGATAAGGGCTCCGAAATTGCGGTGGAAGGCAAGTTGACCAACCGGAGTTACACGGATAAAAATGGGGACAAAAAACTCATTACTGAAGTGATCGTCCATGAGTTTCTCCTCTTAGACAAGAAACCCAAGGATCTATAAGATGAGAATACGAGAGCCTAGACTTGAAGGGAAGGAATCCCCTTCAAATCTAGGCTTTTCGTAAACTGTGCTAAAATAACCCCTACAGAAAAGCGTTTTTCTTGTCAAGGAATGAAGATTATTTAAAAATTAAAGTGGAAAGCTTTGCGTTTCTATTGGAAGGGAGAAGGATATGAAATGAGTTCAGCGTCTTTACTTTTCCAAAGAATATACCCGCAAATTCGCTCGAGCTACAAATCCCAACCGTTGATACAATCGGTAAGCGGGTAGGTTGTCCGGATAGAGTTGGAGGTAAGGAATTTGCCCTTTTTGCTGAACATAGTTCAGTACATGTGGCAATACTCGTTGCGCCAATCCCCTACCCACAAAATCGGGATGCGTGCAAACTGCACTCACCTCGGTATAAGGTCCTGCTGCCAAACGAGTTCCTGCCATGGAAACCAGCCTTCCATCCACAAAAAAGCCAAAATACCCTCCAAAATCGATGGTGTTCGCTAAAAATGGTCCCGGCTTGGCCAATTGAGTTAATGCCAACATCTCAGGTACATCTGCCGCAGAAAGTGCCCGAATATTTGAATCCACAGGCAAGTTTACAAAGGGCATTTCGTAAACCATTTGCAATAGGGCATTGTCATTGCACACTTTCCATTTGGCATCCAGTTCCAAAAACCCAGGGGTGAATACAATCACCCGCATACCCGAATCCATCTCCGCATACAACTGATCCAAGTGCTCGGCATCGTAACGGGGAATTCCTGCAAAAAAACCAATCCTCCGATCTATAAACCGTACGGTACCATTGCCATAAGCAAAGGAAGCTGAGCCTGAATTCAAAGCGGTCCAAATGGGATTATTTAAAGGATGGTCCATCGTAAAAGGTAGGTATTACTACTTCTAGGTTGAGAATTGGATTGGTAAAATTACACCCCGTCAAATATGCTACAAAAAACTTAATACCAACTTCACATCCACAAAATAGGCAATGACTAGGTTTGAAACTAAACTCTACGCCATGAAACGCTTTTTTATACTACACCTAATTCTTACTCTTTTTACCATCTCTCCCTCAAAAAGCCAGCAAGTGGCTTGGGAAAAATGGTTTTGGCCCAACCCCGGGCTCCCAAGAAATGCCCAAAGTCCACTTTTTCAAGATAGTTTAAGCCTACGCTCGCTTGAAATCAAACAACCGCTACCCGTTTCTCCAAGGATTAATCAACGCCTTTCCGCCCAATACCAGCTCCCTACCGATTCCATTGATGCGAAATCTGCTTCCTTATCCCTGGAATTTTGGCTCTTGCAACACATCAATCAGCCCATAGGATTTGAGGTTTTCTTGGGAAAAACATCCCTTTTGGGTCATTGGAATGAAAAATGGCACCTGAAAACTCAGGAAGTTCAACAGCAATTTTGGGAAGAATATTTCACTCACCTCGTACTCACCCTCGAAAACGGAACAGTAACCGTGTGGGAAAATGGAAAAAAGATTTCCCAGGAATCGATATCCTCGGCTTCCGGCAAGCTCCTACTCCAATCCTACCTTCAGGAGGAACCCCAAATGAAACTGGACCATTGGGTGAAGCACCTCAGCTACTTTGACAAGGCGCTATCTGAGAAGCAAATTCAACAACGCTTCGAGGACCATCAACACTGGAAAAATGGTGGACTTCGCTTTCCAAATACCTTTCATTTTCTCGCAGAACCATACCTCTTCCCGCTCGACAACACCGGGATGCAGATTACCTTTGAATTGGATCGTCAAGCGCAGGTATCCCTCAGCTATGGAATGACCCTTCCTCTTTCGAATTCTATCGAACTCCAAGCCAAAAAAGAAAACCTGTATTCGGCACAGATCCAAGATCTTCAGCCGGGAACTGCCTATTTTTATCAACTATCCGCAAAGGATAGCGCAGGAAAAATTCTGAACACGGGTACGCTGACCTTCCGTACAGCACCTTTAGCAAGCCAGCCCATTGTATTTGGAGTGGTCTCAGACACAGAAGCTCGCCCACAAATCAATGAGAAAATTGGTTCCCTCCTTTGGGATGAGCGGGTAGATTTCACGATTCACCTTGGTGATCTCACCGATGGTGGCCAGAAAAAGCAAAAATGGCAGTGGAGCCAAGAGTTTTTTCCAGGTAGCTCCGCACTTTATTCTCGAATTCCAAATCTTCCCGTTCCTGGAAATGGAGAAGGAGACTTACACTGGTTCAACTACTACCATCCCCAATCCGAAGAAAAAGGATACTACAAGGTTAATTATGGACTAGGCGATTTCTTCATACTCGATTCCAATCAGCCCAAGGACCTCCAAGAAGGAGGAAGTCAATACCTTTGGTTACAAAATGCGCTTCAAAAAAGTAACGCACCCTGGAAAATTGTTCTCATGCATCATGCCCCCTATTCTGCTGACGAAGATGACTACGGGAATACCTGGAAAGGCACGAGCACTTATGGAGACCGAAGGTTCCAAGATTTAGTTGGGCTACTTGAAAAAGAAGGAGTTAAGGTCTTCTTTTTTGGACACTTGCACACCTACATGAGGACCTTCCCTATCTGGGAAGACCAAGTGAAAACCAGTAAAGGCATTACCTATTTTCAACTTGGAGGCATGGGTGGAAATCTGGAAGATTTTGCTCCCAACAGGGTTCCCTTTAGTGCCAAAACCTACCGAGGGCACCATTACGGCACCGTTACTTTGACCAAAGAAGTTTTCGAATTGCGTACCTATACCCTGGATGGCAACCTGATTGATTACCACCAACTTCAGTACCAAGCTCCAGACAAAACTCCTTAAAGTAGATTTAAAGCAAATTAAATCCTCCTTTTACTAGCACTATAATGGTAGAATCTAAAGTCGACTCCGAGGAAATTGCTCGGTATTGTTTGCCTTTTGCTCCGGGAGTTACCTTGATTTTTTGTAAAATAAAGGAGCCCACACTTTTTGATTTCTGAACCAATATGTAATGATCCTCCCCTACTTCAATAATCGATTCTTCGGGAACGGCCAAAGACCGTTGTGGGTCCAACTGAATTCGTGCTTGCAAAAACATCCCTGGAGTCAATTTCGCTTCCTCCTTTTCATCCAGCAGGTCTGCATGCACGTTGATCTGTCTCTGGGCATTGATGGACTTGCCCACAACTTTTATCTTTGCCTTGAGCACCTCATCCGGACTATCTGGGCTTGTAAATTCGACTATTTGACCGATATGAACCTTGCTCGCATCCTTCTCAAAAAGTACCAATTCCACATGAATGTGTTCCTTGCTAATCAAGGTGAGCGCCTTTGCCGCAGGTGGTAAAAACTGACCTGGAACCGCCAGCACCCCTTCTACAAATCCTGAGATCGGCGAGGGAACTGAAATTTTACTACGCATATTGGTCGGCGTAAGTGCATCTGCATTGATCCCAAGCATGGCCAATTGCTTTTTCAAACTCTGCGCTTTTGCCGAGGCCGCATCGTAATCAGCAGCAGCTTTTAGGAAGTTTTTTTGTGCTGAGATCTGCTCTTGCGCCAAGGTCTTTTGTCTTTCCCATTCTGCTTTCAGGTAAGCCAATTGGCTATTTATCTCGAGAAAATCTTGTTGCAAACGAAGAAAATCAGGATTCTCCAACGTAAACAACACTTCTCCTTTACGAACTTCTTGTCCTTCGATCAACTTCAAATCTTGAACATATCCCCCAAAGTAGGTAGTGATTTCACGCATCCCTTCTACTGGAATTTGCACAGTTCCCTGAACTTGAATTTCCTCTGAAAAATCGCCCGTATGCAACGGACCCCACTCCATCTTCATGGTTTTGAACTGTTCTTCGGTCAGCTCGATTTCTGTCGTTTGCTCGGGCGCTTCGGTGACCTCAATCCCTCCATCTGAAGAATCGTTTTTTGAACAGGAGGCAAGCAAAAACAACCAAAAAATTAGCCCTGCTGAAAAGAATATATTTCTAGATTTCATGAGATAGTGAAGTAAATAAGTTCGAGTTGATTGAGTAAATAATCCCGCTTGGCCTGAAGGTACTGCAGGTCTAGCGATTGAGAATTTTCGATAAGTTGTACGTACTGGATGAAATCAATCTCTCCTTCAGCAAAGGAGCGAATCGCCTGCTCACGCAACTGGTCACCCAATTGCTTTCCTTCCGTCTCGTAGTACTGAATGACGGACAGCTGCTGGGCTAAAGTGGATTGAAGTGCGCGAGATTGACTTTCTAAACGAGATTGAAAATTAACTGCTTCCCAGTCCAATTGCTGCTGCAGGCTTTTGCTAGATTTCACCTTGGCAGATTGGGCACCGAAAAATAGCGGAATACCCAACCCCACTTCGAAACCGGGATAAATTTTTGAACCCGCAGCTAGGTTGGTTCCACGGAACAGGTTGACCTTCACATCAGGTAGAAATGCCTGTTGCTCTACTCTAGTTTGGAATAAGGCCTGTTGCTTGCCTGCCTCGTACCAGGAAATTCCGGGATGTCCCTCCTGAGAATTCACTTCAACTAAAATCACTGGTTTGGAGGAAATAGTGAGTTCACCCTCACCCTCGCCCTCCCATTGAATCAAGCTAGCCAATTGAATCAAGGCCTTCTTTTTTTCACTTTGAGCCTCCGATTTTCGGAGACCTATTTCCTTTTTCTTGCTCTCGGCCATTAGCTTTTCAAGCAGCGTAGCATCGCCCGTCTCCAGACGCCTAGCAGCCGCTCGAGCAAAAGAAACATACAGACTATCTAGATAGTCAAACCTTTTCTCCAATTCCATCCAATACTGCGCCTGAACATAAACGCTGCTTACTTCCTTCTTTAGTGCACGCACATCCAGCTCTAGCCTTGCTTCCTCCTGCCGCTGGCCTGCTTTTAAATAATTCTTTTGTGTTGCATAGACGCTGGGGAATTCAAGACCTTGACGGATGCCCCAAACCCGGTTGAATACCCCATTTTCGGCAATGTCGTTTTGATCCTGCGCATGATACACCTCCGTTCGACCCAGGTTCCAAGCCGTCCCTGTCATGGCCTGAACCGACTCCAGTCTCTTTTGGGAGGCCTGTAAGAGTGGGTTTTGCTTTTCAGCACGGGTAAGTGCTTCCTCCAAGCTCAATTCCCTGGTGCCCTGTGCCCAAGAAAAAGCAAGAGGAGCAAGTACCAACAAAAGGACCAAAGCCCCTTTATTTGGAAGCGGAACGGTAGTGTTAGTTTTTCTAGAATTGAACAAGACATAAAGCACCGGAAGCACCACCAATGTAAGTAGGGTGGCAGAAATAAGGCCGCCCACGACCACGGTAGCCAATGGACGCTGCACTTCTGCTCCAGCTGAGTCAGATAGCGCCATCGGCAAGAAGCCTAAAGCTGCTGCCGAAGCAGTCAGGAGGACCGGACGCAAGCGCTCGGCAGCACCGACAGTCACGAGTTCACGAAGGGAAGTAAATCTAGAAGCCATGGATTTAAAATGTTCAATCATCACAATGCCGTTGAGAACCGCAATACCAAATAGGGCAATGAATCCTACTCCAGCAGAAATACTGAAGGGCATGTCCCGAAGCCAAAGCAAGACCACGCCTCCGATGGCCGAAAACGGTATCGCTGTGTAAATCATAAAGGCATCTCGAGCGGAAGAAAAAGCGAAGTACAACAGGACAAAAATCAAGATCAGTGCGATAGGCACTGCTATTAAGAGGCGGTTTCTAGCCTGCTGCAAATTTTCAAATTGACCGCCATAATCCACTCGGTATCCCTCAGGAATGGTGACTTTGGTTTTCACAATCGCTTGAATGTCGTCCACTACAGATTGGAGGTCACGATTTCGGACATTGACCCCTACCACCACTCTTCGTTGGGTGTTGTCGCGCGAAATTTTTGCAGGTCCCTTGGTATAACTGATTGTTGCCAATTCTGACAAGGGAATGCTTCCTCCCATGGGGAGTTGAATGGCTGCATTCTCGAGATGCTCAATATCTTTTC
>Ga0114975_10001190_pt1 | contig 18868 bp, 20 predicted proteins | sample S_130626_EF_Meta_FD_87031 | JGI IMG/M metagenome (GOLD analysis project Ga0114975, IMG submission 87031) | Freshwater microbial communities from Lake Simoncouche, Canada to study carbon cycling - S_130626_EF_MetaG | ecosystem: Environmental > Aquatic > Freshwater > Lake | place: Lake...
GGGGGTGGTTATTCGCTAACTCGGTTCACTGCTAATCGTACACCTAAAATTTAATTACTCCCACTAACATCCAAAAACCCCTGTAAAATCAAGCTCGCAGCAATATCATCAATATATCTATATCTCGAATTAGCTCTTTGCCTGGAAATCTTCGAAAAGCCAAATTCTCTCGCCTCAAAACTTGTCAGCCTTTCGTCAAAAAAGAAAATCGGAAATTTTCCCGTCAAATATTCATCCAAATTCGCCGTAAATTCTCGAGAAAAATGCGTCATCTCACCTTCCACTCCATCCATACTTATCGGTAATCCCGCCACAATTCCCACCACTTCATATTCTTCAATCAACTGCTTAATTTTTTCAAAATCTTTAGCATTGCTTTGGCGCGCAATAATTAATTTTGGAGTAGCAATAAATCTTGAAGCATCTGATACTGCAATTCCGATGCGCTTGGTTCCTACATCTATACCAAGCAAACGACCTGATTTTGAGAGAACTTGATTTGTGTTTTCTAAATCGTTAAAAATTGTCATCTAAATTTTTCCCTAAAAAATTGCTTTAAATTGCTTTAATTAATTAATCCTACCTATGTCAGTTACTGAAAATGATATTAAAAAAGTTGCTAAATTAGCAAGAATTGAAGTTGCCGAAGAATCTCGCGGCAAGCTTGCAGTGGAAGTTGGCAGCATTATCAATTGGGTTGATAAATTAAACGAAGTGAACACTGACGGCATTGAGCCATTAATCAATGTTCATGAAGCTTCTTTGACTTTTGCTGAAGATAAAGTTACTGACGGCAATAAAACTGAAGCCATTTTGAAAAATTCTGAAAGCGCCAAATATGACTATTTCACAGTTCCAAAGGTCATAGAATAAATTGCAGCAATTAAGTTTCGACCTTCAAATTTCAGACATTTACGCAAAAGAAGATTTCTTATCTTTAGATGAAAATTTTGCTGCCGTAAATTTTTTAAAGAAATTTTTTAATCAGAAAATTTTCTCTCAGTCACAGTTTCATTCCTTGATTCTGCGCGGGCCTGCAGCCTCTGGTAAAACTCATTTACTGAATATTTTTTCTAAAGATTTTCAAGGCACATTTTTGTTTGAAGAAAATATGTCGAAAGAAAATCTCTCATCATTTTTCGTCGTAAATAAATTTTATATTTTAGAAGATATTCAAGATTTTAAAAATGAAGAATTGCTGCTACACATAATAAATTCAGCTGTTGAAGCCAAAGCTTTTTTAATTTTAAGTAGCCGCAATAAAGTTGAGTTTCGTTTAAAAGATTTAGCTTCACGCATCAAAAATATTTTCCCTATCGAAATAAAATCTCCTAGTCACGAAGCGATTCGAGTTCTTTTGATCAACGAATTGTCGCGCAAACAATTAAAAGTTTCCGGCGGGCTTGTTGATTTCATTACTGATCATATTGAGAGAAGCTATGAGGCGATTGATGCCGCAGTGAGATTAATTGAGTTTCATCATCAAGAAACTGGCAAGAATATAAATATGAAGGAAGTAGTGAAGATTTTTGGGTAAACTTCATCTCTATCAAAAATCGTCATCCTTGGCCGCCTGCGGCCGAGGATCTCATGAGTTTGGGATCGGAGCTTAAACTCATGAGATCCTAGAATTTCTAGCGAACTTCAAGGATGACGAGAATGTATTACTCCTTCAACAAAAACTCCAATGCCGCTATAGCCGCAGACTTCTGCGCTTCTTTCTTCGAACTTCCTTCCGCTTTAAATTCCTTATTCAAATGTGCAACTTTCACAGTCGAAATAAATCTTGGCGCATGGTCAAAACCACCACTTTTTTCCGTAAAATATTCTGGAAGTTGTTTTGATTCTGACTGAACAATTTCTTGTAAATGAGAGACGGGATCTTTCGGCGGAGTGTAATCTTTTTCTAATCTAGATTGCCAAAATTTATGAATAAATTTCTTAGCATTCTCATAATTAGAATCGAGATAAATCCCGCCAATCAAGGCTTCCAGCGTATTTTCTAAATTTCTTTTATTAGTAGTTCCACCAAGATTTTTTTCACCTTTACTCACTTTAATCACTTTGTCTAAACCAACTTCTAAAGCAATTTCTGACAAGGCTTCACCAGAAACCAATGAGGCTTGGCGCTTAGAAAGATCACCTTCCGCTTCCAGCAAATATTTATTCATCAAAAAATCGGCAATCACTAAAGAGAGAATTTTATCACCTAAAAATTCTAATCTTTGATAATTCATCTTACTCTTATTTTCTTTAGAAAGACTAGGATGCGTCAAAGCTTCTTCTAGTAATTTTTTATTAGAAAAATTGTAATTAATTTTATTTGAGAACTCTTCAAGAGAATTTTTTTCTGCCATCTTTTAATTAAGTTTTTTGAAAATTCTGTCGAAACGAATTGAATGATGCATTTCCCACAACTGCCATAAAGCATAGCGCGAAGAGAAGAAAATAAATGAAGCACGGCCAATTAAATTTTCTTCTGGCACATAACCAACTTCATTTAAAAATCTGCTATCTTGCGAATTATCCCGGTTGTCGCCCATCATAAAATAGTGCCCTTGAGGAACTTCGTAAATGCCCGTATTATCTTGCGGCGAAATAGCTTGGTCTAAAGTTGTAACCACTTTTCCTTCTGGCAAAGTTTCGCTAAATTGCAGAATTTTTGATTTACCAATATCCAAATCTTTATCATCAAAGAAACCATCACTAACTTTTTCAATTTTTTGATCATTCAAATAAACCACGCCATCGCGCACTTGAATTTTGTCACCCGGAAAACCAATTAAACGCTTCACATAATTCACTTTCGGATCTGACGGCAAACGAAACACCGCCACATCACCTCTTTTCGGGGTTGAGCTAAAAATTCTTCCTTCAAAAAATTTATATCCCAAAGGAAAAGAATAACGGCTGTAACCGTAAGAAAACTTAGAAACAAAAATATAATCGCCGATCAATAAATTTGGTTTCATTGAGCCTGATGGAATGTGAAATGGCTCGAAAAAAAATGAGCGCACAATAACCGCGCAAAGCATTGCAGCGGCAAGAGTTTGAAAAAATCCAAATTTATCTTCTGGATTTTCCGGGGGTTTTGCTGAAGGAATTTTATCAGCAGTTTTTTGAAATTTTTTTATAAAATTCTTCATGTTAACTAATTAGATTTTTGCCTGTCATTTCTACAGGCTGAGCAACTTTCATCAAAGCTAAAATTGTTGGCGCGATGTCGCTTAAAATGCCATTTTGTAGTTTTAAATTTTCAACATTTTTTCCAACCAAAATTAACGGCACTGGATTAGTTGTGTGCGAAGTGTGAGGCTGATGATTTTCATCAATCATACATTCAATATTTCCGTGATCAGCAGAAATTAACATCACAGCATCTTTTTCTAGAATCAGTTTTTCTAAATTCCCCAACTGATTATCAATTGCTTCGCAAGCTTTGATAGAAGCCGCCAAATCGCCGCTATGACCCACCATATCTGGATTGGCGTAATTGACGATTATGAAATCGAATTTATCAGATTTGATTGCTGCGGATAATTTTTCTCCAACTTCTCTCGCTGACATTTCTGGCTTTAAATCATAAGTGGCAACCGCTGGAGACTGAATCATAATTCTTTCTTCGCCAACTAACTCTTTTTCCACACCACAAGAAAAGAAAAAAGTTACATGAGCGTATTTTTCTGTTTCAGCAATGCGCAATTGTGTAAGGTCTTGAGCTGCTAAAATTTCTGGCAGAGAATTTTTTACTTCGGTGGAAGGAAATAAAATTTCGTAAAATTTATTTAATTTTTCTGAATATTCGGTGAGTGCAATGCTGTGAGAAAATTTGATTTTTTTAGTTTCAAATTCAGAGAATTTATCATCTAAAATTGCATCAGAAATTTCGCGAGCGCGATCGGCGCGAAAGTTACAGAATATTAGTGCTTCGCCATCTTTAATTCCTTGATAATCAGCAATCACACAAGGCAAAATAAATTCATCAGTGATGTTTTTTTCGTAAGAATTATTTACTAAAGAATTTGCGTCTTTAGATGCTTCTCCTTTAGCAGAAACAATTGCATCATAAGTAAGTTTAATGCGATTCCAGTTCTTATCGCGATCCATGGCATAGTAGCGCCCAGAAACAGTCGCAATTTCTACATTTTTTACTTTTTCTAAATAAATAAGAGCAGATTTTTGCGCCACATCGCGACCATCTAAAAAAGCGTGAAGCAAAACTTTCACACCATTTTTTGCTAAAAATTCTGCCAAGAAAACTATGTGATTAATGTGTGAATGTACGCCGCCGTCAGATAGCAATCCCATCAAATGACAAGCCTTGTTTGAGGCTTTTAGCTCCGCAATTAATTTTTGTAATTTTACATCTTTTTCTAAACTTCCATCAGCAATTGCATTATTAATTTTTGGCAAATCTTGAAAGATCACTCTTCCTGCACCAATTGACATATGACCAACTTCAGAATTTCCCATTTGTCCTTCAGGAAGTCCAACTGCAAGGCCCGAAGTTTCTAGTTGAGAATTTGGATATGATTTTAAAAAGCGCTGATAATTTGGTAAGTTTGCGCGCATTATAGAATTGTGATCATCTTTCTCCTCGCCGATTCCCCAGCCATCTAGCACGCAAAGTAAAATTGGTTTTTTTCTCATTTTTGAAAATTTGATTTGTGAATATTTTTAAAGCCTCTCTTGACAAATTGCGTTAGCAATTGTCAAAGAGGACTTTCTACTAAAACCTAAAATCTTCCCCAAAATGTCCTTTCAACACCACGCGCGAAATTTCTTTCAATTCACCAACTTCTAAAGACCCCAGCGAAAACGGACCAAAAGAAGTTCTAATCAAACGATTCACCTTCAAGCCAAAATATTCCATCACCTTTCTAATCTCGCGGTTTTTGCCTTCTTCAATTGAAATTGTCAGCCAAGAATTTGAATCTCTTTCAACATCCATTTCAACTTTGATTGAACCATATCTAACGCCGTCAATCTTAATGCCATTTTCAAGCTTCTTCAATCTTTCCATATCAACATGACCAAAAACGCGAGCGCGATATTTTCTGGCCCATTTATTTTTTGGAAGCTCCATGTGTCTTGCAAAATCGCCATTGGTGGTAAGAAGCAAAAGACCTTCAGTGTTAAAATCTAGGCGACCAATTGTGACGGTGCGTGGCATGCTTTTTGGCATAATGTCAAAAATAGTTCTGCGCCCTTGTTCATCTTTACTACTAGTGATAATACCTTTTGGTTTGTGTAATAACCAAAGTCTAATTCCGCGATCATCTTTGATTAATTTATCATCAATTTTCACTGAATGATCAGTGATTAAAGTGGCGGGAGTAGTGATAATTTCACCATTAACTTTCACGCGTCCTTCAGAAATTAAAACTTCTGCATCGCGTCTTGAGCAATAACCAGCATGTGCAATATATTTCGCAACCCTTACGCCTTTTGCTTCCGCTTCAGCTGATATTTTTTTTCCAGATTTTTTTTCAGTCAATTTATTTACCGTTTTTATATTGTTTTGCCGCCGCCACAAAACTATCAAATATTTTTTTATCCGCAGCGTTTACTTCAAATTCAGGGTGCCATTGCACACCCACACAAAAATCATGATCAATCTTTTCTACTGCTTCAATCACACCGTCACTAGCTCTAGCAGCAACTCTTAGGCCATGCCCAGGAATTTTTGCAGCTTGATGATGAGAAGAATTTGTCGTGATTTTTTCTTCGCCAATTATTGAAAAAAGCTTACTATCTTTTTCAATAATCACATCGTGATATGCAATGTGATAATCACCAAAACCCTTGGTGTGGCTTTGTTCGTGATCCATGTATTTTCCTTCATCAGGAATATGTTGAATCACTTTTCCACCATGAACTACATTGATTAATTGCATGCCATTACAAATTCCCAAAAAAGGTACATTTGTTTTGATAGCTTTAACACCCAACTCATGCTCAAAATTTTCTCTAATGTCATTTAGCTTAACTTCAGGATGAATTTCTTCATCGCCATAGCGCCTCGGATTAATATCAAAATATCCACCAACCACCATCAAACCATCAAGTTCATTTAGGTAAAAATCGATTAGATCATAATCATAAGTAAGTAGAATAGCAGCGCCTCCAGCCTTACTGATCATTTCCACATAATTTGCACGCAGCGCATAATAATTACCCAAAGAATAACCCGTAGCGCAACCTTGTTTATAATCAGGCACAATGCCTATTAATGGTTTAGATAACTTCATAAACTAATATTCGAATTTTCAATTGAAGAGGCTAAGGCAGCAAGCCTTGCAATTACTGAGTATACAGCAGTAACTTTATTTTTTTCACTTCCTAATTTTATCTGTTCGTCAGATAAATTTTCTAGATCAAAAAAGCTGGCGCCCATGGTGTTAAGACTAATTTTTTCATCACGATTTTCATTAGAGCGGAAAAGATTTCCCACCACTTTTCCGCCAATCATATAGATCATCGGTTCGGAAATTTTATCATGAATTTTATCAACCGTTTTAATGCCTTCTTGAATCAAAATTGAAGTGCTTTGAACTGAACCTTTCAGAGTCGCCATTTTATTGCGCTCTTTTTTGTTAATTTCCAGAACATCTGCACCAGAAAAAACTGGCAAAACAGCCATTCCGTAAGTTCCATTATCAGCTTTCATATAGCAATAAGGCTCTTCTTCAATGCCATATTCTTGATATTTTTTACGCAATTCTAAAATCAATTCTTCAACATAATTTGCCAATTCTGCGGTGCCAATTTGCTCTTTAAAATTTACTTGAGCGCAAGATCGATGCATGGAAGAAATTAACCATGGATCGATATCAATAAGGCCCGCCAATTCTTCAGCTAATTTATTGTAAATTGTAAAATGTTGAGATTTGGTGCGGTTGTGCCAGCCAAGCTTTTGCGACGGAATTATTGGCAATTTCAAATCTTCTAAAATTGCAGGAATACCATCAGTAAAATCATTATTTGAAACAATAATATCAGGCGAGAAACCAGCAGTTGTAAGTGAATCCTCTTTTTTTACTAAAGGATGAATTTCAATGAAATGGCCATTTTCTAGGTCAATCTTGGTAATTTCTTTAATTTCTTCAAGCAAACTACCAATCACAACCTCTCTTTTGGCGCTAAGAATTTCCTGCAAATTTCTAACATTTTCTAAATAGCGAAGATTTCTAGTGTGATTTTCAGGCACAATTAAAATCTTTTTTGCCGACCCAAAATACTGATTTAAAAATTCATCAGCAATCAATTTCGCTTTCTCTTTAGAAATTTTAGAAAGGTTGTTAAAACCAGCAGGAAAGCAATTGGTGTCAACTGGTGCAATTTTAAAACCTGAGTGACGAAGATCGACAGAGTTGTAAAAAAGAGGAGGATGTTCTTTAAAATTTTTATCAAACCAATTTTCGATTATATCAAAATTAGCACTAATTTTTTGAATTAGGATTTCAGTTATTTTTTGCATCAATTCCTAATTAGTAAAATTTTCTGCGTAAGATTTTTTCTTAACAGGGGAGATTTCTGGCTCATCAATTTCATATTGAAAACCTTCACTTTTTGCATATTCGGCAGCTTCTTCTTTTGAAGCGAAAAATATTTTTAGTTGAGTTGAAGTGTTATCTGACGAAGTCCATCCCATCAAAGGATTAAGGCTTCTAGCGTTGTTTTCTTCAATAGGAACTAGCAACCATTTTTTGGTATTTTTTTTACCAGATTGCATTGCCGATTTTGTTGGTTTGTAGATTCTGACTTTCATTTCTTAAGTTAGTTATTTTTGTTTTTTTAAAGTTTATTCCTTGTGAAAGAGATCCTGAAGCAAGTTCATCAATGACGAAAAGTCTTGGCCCTATCTCCCAACCGCGACACCACCGCGTCTTGGGTCGGCGCCACCTTTTAAAGTTTTTCCATCTATCACCACAGCGTGAATTCCGCTGGTAATGTCGACGATCTTAACTTCGTGACCCATTTTTTCCAACTTAGATTTCAAAGTGGTAATTTTAGTATTTTTTTCAAGCTCAATCACATCATTTAAAATTACAAAATTCGGCATTGAAATAGCGTTTTGAATATCAAGCCTCCAGTCCAAAACCCCAAGAATTGTCTTCAAAGTATATTGAATAATTCTTGGGCCCCCGGGTGAACCAACCACCATCAGCAATTTATCATTTTTGTCGAACACAAAAGTTGGCGTCATCGAGCTTCTTGGCTGCTTGTATGGTTCCAAGCGATTAGCAACTTTTTTGCCGTTAATTTCTGGCAAAAATGAAAAATCTGTTAATTGATTATTCAGCAAAAAGCCATCAACAGAAAGAGCCGAGCCAAAATAATATTCAATTGAACTGGTGAAAGAAATTGCATTTCCTTCATCATCAACAACGCTGAGATGTGTGGTTGAAGGAAGTTCCACAGCTTTGTCATTAATTGCCAATTCTTCTTTTACAGCCAATTTTCCAGCCTCAACTTTCAGCGCGGCTTTTTTCAAATTAATCAAATGGCTGCGAGATGTTAGATATTTTTTATCCAGCATTTGCGCAATTGGAACGCCCTCAACATCAGCCACATATTCATTGCGATCTGCGTAAGCTAAACGCGTAGCTTCTGAAATAACATGAATTGCGGCGGCAGAATTTGGTTGATATTTAGACAAATCAAAATTTTCCAAAATTCCTAAAATTTGCAACAGCGTAACGCCGCCCGAACTTGGCAAAGGCATTGAACAAATTTTATATTTGCTGCGATAAGAAGAGCAGATTAAATCACCCGCTTTGCTCTCATAATTTTTCATGTCGTTTAAAGATAAATATCCAGAATTTATCTTAGAATAATTCACCGCTCTAACAATATCCTTAGCAATTTTTCCGCTGTAAAATGGCTCAATTCCTTCATCGGCAATAGTTTGCAAGGTGTCAGCAAGTTCTGGATTTTTAATAACCTCACCAATTTCGCGCGGCTGCCCATTTGGTTTAGTATATATTTTTGCTGTGGCTTCAAATTCTTTTATGTAGGCAATGTGACCCGCCAAAACATGCAATCTTTCATTCATCACAAAACCGTCACGCGCCAATTTAATTGCTGGCTTAAAAAGTTCAGCCCAAGCAATTTTACCATGTTGGTCATGAGCTTGTTTTAAAATTTTTAAAAGGCCGGGAGTGCCTACAGATAAGCCGCCTTGCACCGCATCTTCAAATTCTCTTGGCTTGCCTTCTTTATCCAAAAACATTTTTTCATTAGCTTTTGCTGGAGCTGTTTCGCGACCATTTAAGTAAGAAGTTTTTTTGGTTTTAGCATCGTAATAAAGAAGAAATGCGCCGCCACCAATGCCTGAAGATTGTGGCTCAACAATATTAAGAACCATCTGTGCGGCAATAATTGCATCAACAGCATTTCCACCTTTCGCCAAAATTTCTTCACCAGCTTGACTGGCTAAAATATCGGCAGTTGTGATCATGTGTTTTTTTGCAGATACTGATTTTAAACTTCTGAAACTAGCAGCTGGCTCGCCTTTCCAAGTGTCGGAAAGGTTGATGTTGGATTTTTTTATTTCTTCTTTGGCAAAAGATTGGTTGCTGAAAAAAAGCAAAAATATCGCGGTTAGTTGGAGAAATTTTTTCATTTGGTTTTTAAGTTTTGTTAATTCATTGCAAACCTTCCTATAACCGCCGATTGAGAGGAGTCGAAACTAGAAGTTACGGGGCGTTTTGTAATAGGTCTATTCAAAAATTATTTAGAAAATTATTTAGAAATTTATACAGACTTTATATCAAATCAATATCAGCTATACATCGCCTTCTTACCCGGCAATTTAGCAAAAATCGGATCTGTAATTTTATTCGAAAGCAAAGCACTTAACCACACCGCAAAAAACAACGGAAACGGAAAAGAAATTCGTGATTTATTTTTCGCCAAACCCGCCACAATTATTTCTGAAGCCTTTTGCGGCGACATCAAAAGCGGCATAGGAAATTCATTCACATCGGTCATTGGCGTTTTGATGTAACCAGGACAAATCACATTCACCGCAATTCCAGATTTTCCTAAATTGCCGCGCAGCGCTTCGCCGTAAACTCTCACCGCCGCTTTGCTTGCGCTATAAGCAGGAGAACTTGGTAAACCTCTAAAGCCCGCAAGTGAAGAAACAAGAGCAATCTGGCCTCTTTTTCTTTCCTTCATTTTGGCAATCGCAGGATTAATTGTATTTAAAAGACCGTCCAAATTCACCGCAAAAATTTCTTTGATTTGCGCTACAGATTCTGGTCCACCATCGGTGCCTGCAGAAATTCCAGCATTGGCGATCACCAAATCCAACTCATAATTTTCTTCGATTCTATTAATCCAATTCAGCACTTGTTCAGCGTTTTTCACATCAATAATTTCACAAAAAATATTTGCTTTTAATTCTTGGCAAAGTCTCTTTGTCTCTTCTAATTTCTGAGAATTTCTGGCACATAAAAACAAATTTACATTTGGCGCAGAATACTTTATAGCCAAGGCTTTGCCAATTCCGCTGCTTGCGCCCGTAATCAAAATATTTTTCGGATTTTTCATAATTTTTATTTTTCTCAAATTCTAATGAAACATAAATTCATCACCTTTGAAGGGATTGAAGGAAGCGGCAAATCTACACAAAGCAAAAAGTTACATGAGTTTTTTTTTAATAGAAAGCTTGATGCAATTTTAACTCGCGAACCCGGTGGTTCAAAAGCTTCAGAAAAAATTAGAGAAATTTTACTTTGCGAAGAAATTGAAAAATTAGAAGCTAAAACTGAGCTTTTTTTAAATTTTGCGGCGCGCCTTGAGCATGTAGAAAAACTGATCAAACCTGCACTTGCCCAAGGAAAAACCGTAATTTCTGATCGCTTTTTCGATTCAACTTACACTTACCAAGGCAGCGCTTTCGGCCTTGATAGCAAGCTGATTGATGATGTCAGAAAAATTGCAATTGCTGACTTTGCACCCGACATTACTTTTCTCATCGATGTTCCAGTTGAAGTGGCTTTCGCTAGAATCGAAAATCGCTCTACCAATAATCGTTACGAAAAATTCGGACAAGATTTTCACCAAAAAGTTCGCAATGGATTTTTGAAATTAGCTAGCGAGAATCCAAGAATAGTTGTGATTAATGGTGCTAAATCTCCACAAGAAATTTTCGAAAAAATTATAAGTTACTTAACCTAATTTAAACCCGTCATCCTTGAGAAACTTGTGGTTCAAGGATCTCATGAGTTTTAGCTTTAAAGTTAAATTCCTGAGATCCTCGACGCTTTCTCGTCAAGGATGACGAATCGTAAATAACCTTTAAATTTAAATTTTATGAATAGAAGAAATAAAATCGCTCTAGTTGGCGCGGGTAACATTGGTGGTACTTTGGCTCACTTAATCGGCTTAAAAAACTTAGGCGATGTGGTAGTTTTGGATGTAAATTCAGGAGTTGCTAAAGGTAAATCTTTAGACATTGAACAATCATCAGTTGTTGAAGATTTTGATGCCAGCATGACAGGAACCGATTCTTACGCTGATATTGCGGGTGCAGATGTAGTAATTGTTACTGCTGGAATCGCGAGAAAACCTGGAATGAGCCGTGATGATTTGATGAATACCAACACTTCAATTATCAAATCGGTTGCTGAAGGAATTAAACAATATGCACCAAATGCTTTCGTAATCGTGATCACCAATCCTTTGGATGCCATGGTTTATGTGATGCAAAAAGTTTCTGGTCTTCCAGCAAATAAAGTTGTGGGAATGGCTGGCGTTCTTGATTCTTCAAGAATGTGTTTATTCTTGGCTCGTGAATTTAATGTTTCAGTTGAAGATGTTCACGCCTGTGTTCTAGGTGGACATGGTGACACAATGGTTCCACTAATCAGATATTCTTCAGTTGCTGGAATTCCTCTACCAGACCTGATCGAAATGGGTTGGACTACTAAAGAAAAAATTGCCGAAATCGTGCAACGCACTCGTGATGGCGGTGCTGAAATCGTGAAACTTTTAGGAACTGGTTCAGCTTTTTATGCTCCAGCTTCATCTGCTGTTTTAATGGCTGAAAGCTATTTGAACGACAAGAGAAGAATCTTACCAGTTGCTGCAAATCTTACTGGCGAATATGGTGTGAATAATCTTTACATAGGCGTTCCAGCAATCATTGGCAAAAATGGTGTAGAAAAAGTTGTCGAAATTAAATTGAATGCAGATGAACAAGCTATGTTCAATAATTCAGTTGAAGCTGTGAAAAAATTAGTTGCAGAAACTAAGTTATAATTCTGCGAACAAAACACTTTGTCATTTCGAACGAAGTGAGAAATCTTATGAGTCTTGGAAAATAAACTCATGAGATCTCTCGCTGAGATCGAGATGACAGTGTATGAAATGCTGTTTTTAGTAAGAAAATTTTGTAGCTAGACCTAATCTCCCCCAATGCCTAATACAGAAATCAAAAAAAATCGCCTAATCTTTATCTATTGCTGCATTCTAGCCGCATTCATTGCGATAATTTTTCGAATGTTTTTTGTTGTCGCCTTCGGAGATAAGGTAAAAGTTAGCGGCATTTACGATTCACGAAAAATTATCCGCAGGTCTAATATTTTTGATCGCAATGGAACTTTAGTTGCAACCGACTTGGTTACCAAATCTCTTTATGTCAGCAGTATTTTAGTAAAAGACCCAGAAGCAATTGCCAAAAGCCTTTCCGAGATTTTCCCTGATTTATCTTACCAAGAAATTTTAAAAAAAATTCAAGGCGGCCGAAATAGCAAAAGCTGGATTTTGCTGAAAAGAAATCTCACCCCAAATCAAGCTGAAGCTGCCCAAAATTTAAAAATTGCTGGACTGCTTTTTGAAGATGACAGCATTCGCGTTTATCCACAAAAATCTATCGCCAGCCATTTGGTTGGTTATGTTGACTTAGATCGCAAAGGTTTGGCCGGCATTGAGATGCAATATAATAAACAATTAGCCAAGGGCCGCGAAGATGTTACGCTAGCCATGGATGTAAGAGTTCAAGATATTTTAAATGATGAATTGCTGACTGGCATTTCAGAATTTCGCGCCAAAGCCGCCGCGGGAATTGTGATGGATGTTACTAATGGCGAAATTTTGGCGCTGTCATCTTTACCAGATTTCGATCCAAATGTGCAGCAAGACGCAGGTCCAGATCAGAGATTTAATCGCATCACCAATGGCTCTTACGAGCTTGGTTCGATCTTTAAAGTCTTCACCAACGCCATGGCCTTTGAAAAAAATCTTATAAAGATGACCGACACTTATGATGTGCATGAGCCGATAAAATATGGCCGCTTCACCATTAAAGATGATCACGCAGTTCGAGATATAATGACCGTTGGCGAAATTTTCGCTTTCTCTTCCAACATCGGAACTGTGCAAATCGCCCAAAAAGTTGGTATCGAAAATCAGAAAGATTTTTTAGAAAGAATCGGCTTGCTCAAAAAAATTGATGTGGAATTTCCGGGTCTGGGTCGACCAATGTATCCAAAATTATGGCGCGATATTAGCCTTTACACCATCTCTTACGGACATGGTATTGCCATCACACCTTTGCACATTGGAATGGGCGTTTCTGCCATCGCTAATGGCGGAATTCTTTACAACCCGTCATTCTTAAAATTAACCGACCAGCCTTCAGGAAAAAGAGTAATCAAAGAATCAACTTCGGACACAATGCGTACAATGCTGCGCAAAGTCGTGATGGAAGGAACTGGGCGAAATGCCAATGTTGAAGGTTATGAAGTTGGTGGCAAAACTGGAACTGCTGAAAGAGCGGAATATGGTGGATATAATGAAAAACAAACTATGGCTTCTTTTGTGGCAGTGTTTCCAATTTCTAAACCGAAATATTTGGTTTATGTAATTTTCGATCGCTCGAATTACACCTTCAATACTGGTGGTATGGTGGCAGCCCCTGTAGCGGGAAGAATCATCCGCAATATCGCACCAATTCTTGGTGTAATGCCTGTTGATGCGATTCCTTTAAATTAATCTCTAAGCCACACTGTCATTTCGAACTTTAGCGAGAAATCTCATCAGGCTTTGGAAGATAAACTCATGAGATTTCTCGCTGCGCTCGAAATGACAACATTTATTTTTCTAAAACCTTGGCCAAAATAATCCCACAAGAAATCGCCACATTCAGTGATCTCATGTCATTTTTCATAGGAATAAAAACACGAGCATCAGATTTTTCAAAAACTTCTTCAGGCACGCCAGCACTTTCTCTTCCCAGCATCAAAACATCATTTTCCTGATAATCAAATTTGTGATAAGCCACACTTCCTTTGGTGGAAGCCAGAATTAAGCGCTGTTTTTTCTCTTCAATTTCACTTTTGTAAAAATCTTCAAAAGATGCGTGACGAAAAATTTTTGCTTTAAAAATATAATCCAAAGCCGCCTTTTTTACACGAGCCATATCAAAGGGGAAACCACACGGTTCAATGATGTGAAGCTCAACATCAAAACAAACGCAAGTACGAATTATTGTACCAACATTGCCCGCAATGTCGGGTTGATATAAGGCGATTTTGGTCATGAGATTCAAGAATTTTTTACTACAAAATAGACAAAACTGGTGGCCCACGCGGAGTCGAAACCAACTTAGGTTCCTGCCGTAGAGTTACTAACTAAACCACATCCAACCCAATATCCACAGCTCTTACCGAGTGTGTCAAAGCACCAATAGAAATGAAATCCACATCTAATTTAGAAAAGTTTTTTATCGATTTTAAATTAACGCCACCCGAAATTTCGATTTGAGATTTTTTATTTATCAACTTAATTGCTTTTTGAATATCAGCCACTTTCATATTATCGAGCATAATGATGTCTGGCTTTTGTTTTAAGCTTTCCGCAACTTGATCCAAGTTGTCACATTCAATTTCAATTTTTAATTTCTTGCCATTTTTCTTAAGCCCAGCAGCAAGTTTCAAAGCCTCTGTAACACCACCTGCAGCCACAATGTGATTATCTTTAATCAAAACTGCATCTGACAAATTAAAACGATGATTACCGCCGCCGCCTACAACTACAGCATATTTTTGCAATACGCGCATTGTCGGCAAAGTTTTTCTAGTATCTAAAATAGTGATTTTTTTATTATTCAAAGCTGCCACAAATTCATTGGTCAAAGTCGAAATTCCACTTAAATGTTGCAGCAAATTTAAGATCACTCTTTCTGCAGCAAAAATTAATTTTGCATCTCCAAAGCCTTGAGCAATAAGGCCGCCTTTCTTTATAACTTCGCCATCTTTAGCGCTGATTTGCAAACCCAAAGAAGCATTTTTAAATTTTGATAATTTGGCTAATTCATCGAAACAAAAATTAATAACATCTACACCGCATAAAATAATTTCTTCGCGAGCAGCAATTTGAAAAGAGATTTCAGAATTTTTTTTAACTGTTAAGTCAGAAGTGATATCGCGTGCAGCAGCATCTTCTAGAAGCCCAAGCTTACAGATGCGCAAAAGCTCTTTCTCAAATATTTTCTTTTCTATAGATTGGCGCATTTTCTCGGATCAAATTTTCTCTGTTGCAGCTTGCTTAATCTTTCGCGAATGAATTGACGCATAAAATCCACTTCTTCAGTTGTAGCTTTTCTTTCGCCGCTTTCAATCTCTTTGGTAATGCGTTCAATAACTTTGAAAGCCATACAGCTATCTCCCATTTCTTCATGAATGAAAGCGGGCATTTCTTTAGTCCAGATTGGTGCTTTCTTAGAATTATTTTTGCTCATTTTATAAGCCAAATCTAAAGCGCGGTTCATGTCATGCATATTGTTTTTGGCTATGTAGACCGCTTGAAAAAGCCACCACCAATTTTCATCAACATCAAGCGAAGAATGTTCGTCGAGATAATCTACAATATATTTTGTATCAGCTTTATTTTGAGTTTGAGCATAATAATAACTAGCTAAGGCTGGAGTGTAATGCGATTTGCTGTTCAGAGTATCTAGAGTTTTCATCCAGTCATAGATTCTGGAATAATCATATTTATCTAGTGCCACAAAGCCGGCGAAAATATCTCCCGAATTTTGCAAACGAGTTGCCAAAACGCGAAATAGAAATTCTTTGTCACCTAAAGAAGCCGCTGAAATTAAATATTTGCTTGGAGCTGGCGGAACAATATCAAATTTAGGTTTAATGTCTTCAGTGGTGCGCCACAAAAAAATTTGCAGCAGAAAAAAAACCACAAAAAGCCAAAAGAAAATTTTGTGAGAATAAAGATGATAAAAGATTTTCGGTTGAAAATCTTGCATGAATGAGTTTTGAAAAAGCTTCATGAGATGACCAATGCCCTAAAATTGCTTCTTTTTAAAATCATGAAAAGCCATGAAAATCATCAACGGAATATAGACCAAAGACTGCACAAGAATGATCAGCAAATTATCATAATCGTGAACACCGTAATTTAACCATTCGCTTTGACCAAATAAATCAAGGCGCGGGAAAATTGCTGAAAGAATTTTCAATATAATTGAAAAAGTGTGGGATGAAAAACTAATTTCAGTTTGAGAAATTTTAGATGGTAAATTGATAGCCATTACAAACATTCCCATCAAGCGCGAGATAATGTAAAATCCAAGCGACGCCATGATTGAAGAAAAGGAATTTTTCAGCATCAACGAAGCTAAAAGAGAGAAGGCGATCATGATCATCAATTCAGAGAATAAACTGACTGACCAAATTAAAAGACCAAATTTATCGGCTTTTGTGACAATTAAAATTGCCAAAACTAGCGGAATCAAAATCAACATAATCGCTGCAAAAAAGCTGATCAAATAGCTGGAAATGAACTGCTCGCGAGAGATTGCTTTTGATAAAATAAATTCAACTTCTTTATTTTCAAAAGCGCGATTGATACTTAAACAAACGAATAAAACCGTACCAACCACAAGAACAGCGCGACTAAGGCCCGAAATATAAGCCGTAGTCATTTGTTGCTCTTCAATTAAGGCAGTAGATCCTAAAAAAATCGATAAAGAAAAAGTAATAATCAGGGAAATAAACAGTCCAAGATAAAGCCTATCTCTGGTGCCAGAGAGTAGGATATATTTTAAAATCGATTTCATCGCTTAATTTGTAATGAAAGGTTTTTTATCAACTGTGTATTTTTCATAAATATCACGATCATATTTAATTGGAGCAGCTCCGTTATTTATGATAGTAGCTTTGATGAAGATTACAGTTTCGATGATAGATGTTGTTTTACTTGAATATCCGAAAAGATATTTAAGAACTGGAATTCTCATTAAGAAAGGAAGACCAGAGTCAATATCAGCAGCGCTTTCTGACATTAAACCACCAATTACCAACACATTGCCACTTTGCACTTTTGCAATTGTGCTAAGTTCTCTGGTTCTTATAATCGGAATTTTATTACCCAAAGACACACCAGTACTTGGATTTACCGACGGATCATCAGCATCGGTGCCAGAATATACTGATAATTTTGGCTTGATGTCCAAAGTAATTTCATTAGTTACAAGATTGATTGAAGGAGTAATATCGAGCTTTACCCCAACATCCACTTCGTTTTTTGTCGCAGTTACAGTTGAAACTGTATTGGTTGCAGTACCTGTAGAAGTTGATGATGACGCACTTACGGTGAAGTAAATTTTTTGCTCTGAGAAATCGAGAATAGCCTTTTGGTTGTTAATAGCATTGATTCTAGGACTAGAAACTGCTCTAGCTGTACCAAATTTTTCCAAAGCTTTAATGCTGGCGCTCAAACTACCAGTTGGAAGTAATCTAAGCTTAGTAAGACTTCCTGTAAGAGCCGGAGTTGAGGCTGTAGAAAGAGATTCTCCGAAAGTTCCTGTAGTTGAGATTGTTCTACTGCTGTTATCTATCCAGCTCCAATCGATACCAGTGTGAAATTCTTTATTCAAAGTAACTTCCACAACTTTTGCTTCAATTAAAACTTGGGCTGAAGCAACTTTATAAACATCGTCTAAATATTGAGAAATTTGTTCGTGTTGAGCTCTGGTCGCGTAAATAGAAATTATACCAGCTGATTTATTGCTAGAATATTTCGAAGATCCAGTTGATGAAGAAGATGAAGTGCTAGCATTGCTATCTGAAGATGAGCCATTAGAAAGCATAGCACCAATATTAGTTTCAACATCACCCCATAATTGACTGCCTGATAGGAAATCAACGAAGTAATTTTTTGGATAAGGTGAGTCGCGTTCAAAATGTAAAACTCCATTTTGATAAGAATAGCGAAGCTGTCCAAGAGTGGCGATACGATCAATTACTTCTTTCAAAGGACGATTTTTGGCATTAAGAACAATACCTCCAGAGATAGTAGGATCAAGGTCAATATCAATTTTTGCAGTTCTTCCAAGTTCAATCAAAACATCTTTTAGAGGAATTTGATCGGTGATAGAAAGAGAGATAGTTTTTTCACCACCAATTTGTGGAGGCGGAGGAGTGATGATAAGCTTAGAGACATTTGGAATTGTCGTCATCTCGCTTTGAGATTTTTTATCTTTCTTTGACGAATTTCTTTTATCTTTAACCAAGCCTTTTTCAAATTCTGACCTAGTTAGACCAATTTCTACATCTATTGGGTCTAGTTTTCCTTGATAGCAAGAAAAAGATGTAAGTAGTACGGAGAATAGAGCGATTCTCTTAAGAATATTTACTAGTTTAAGCACTTGTTTTTTATTTAGTGGATTGAATATAAGGGCTATCTAAGTCTGATTTAATCAGATTGTTACTTTGTGAAATTTTTTTTATCAACTGATTCTTGAATTTAGTAAAACAAAATTTACAGTTTGTTTCACCCACCCTTTCTTAAAGTCTATTAAAACTCCAAAAAAAATTTCAAATAAAAAATGCTTAAA
>Ga0114975_10001191_pt1 | contig 18866 bp, 41 predicted proteins | sample S_130626_EF_Meta_FD_87031 | JGI IMG/M metagenome (GOLD analysis project Ga0114975, IMG submission 87031) | Freshwater microbial communities from Lake Simoncouche, Canada to study carbon cycling - S_130626_EF_MetaG | ecosystem: Environmental > Aquatic > Freshwater > Lake | place: Lake...
GAATTGCCGGTATAATTTGTACCACTTAATCCAGTGCCAATAGTTAAGGCGTTTGGATTAGCGGCTAGGATAGTAGCACTTGATCCTAAACTAATACTTGTGCCATTTACAGTTATTGAACTATTGGTTAGTTTGTTATTGGCAATGTTGCCTTCCAACATGGCATTAGTCACTGTGCCGTTACCAATTGATGTTAGATATCCACGAGTGGTTACATAGGTTTCTGTTGCGTAGCCAGTTAGGCTAGGTATTGTGGGCTTGTTAGTTAAGTCAGTATAGCTTCCACTGAACAATGCTGGTTTATTAGATAGGTCAGTATAGCTTCCACTGAATCCGCTGATAACTTGATTGTTGATGGTAATAGTAGTGCCATCAATTTTCACACCACCCTTGACTGTGGTGCTGGCTGTGGGTAATGTGTAGTCGCCGCCACCTGTGCCGCCACCGCCAATAATAGTACCGCCGGGGGTATCGTCTAACTGTATACGGAATGTGTTGGTTTCTGAATCGTACCAGATACGATTGAGCTGGCCAATACGAGTATCGCCATCTGTGCGAGTTTTATAACTGGTGAATAGTTTTTGTATGAATTCCGACATGAAATACCCTAGTTAGAGTATTTATCGGCTTATCTTAATGCTCACTGCGTGTGAGTTTTTGTATGACTTCGCTGTCCTTGCCTTGATCGGCTTTAGCTAGTTCTATGTGTTGTTGTAGTGGGGGAACGAAAACAGGGTTCTCGTCTTTTTCTTTGGCGTCGACACTATCGTTGCTGGATTTATCATCCATAGCATCAATCATATCAGCTAAACCTCTTAGAAATTCTGCGGCTCTCATACAAATATTTAGCTTAGAAGCTGTTGTTAAACCAGCCTATCTTACGGCCTTCTGCGATTCGTTTGTCGTGTTCTTCCACAGACCCAGGCCAACGCCAAGCCCAAATGGCAACAAAGGCCATAAACCCAGCAGTATAGATAATTCCACGAGTCGGTACTCCTGTAAACAACATAATAATTAAACTAGAGCTCATCATGGCCAGCATGAAGAACTTCATCTTAGTGGGGAACACACGCTTAGTATTCCAGTTAGTTAAGAACGGTCCAAAGATCTTATGATTGTATAACCAGGCATGCATTGCAGGAGATCCCTTGGCAAAACAGTAGGCCGCGAATACTACAAAACAACTGTAGGGTATGCCGGGCGTGATTAGCCCAACATACGCCATGCCTAGACTTAAAAAGCCCAGGACTTTCCATAGGAACTTCTTTATCGGATGAATTGTAGCCATTCTGTATACCTTACGTTAAATTCTTGTTTCTTGCGTTTATTTACAAGATCATAGAAGTCAGGCTTGTAAGGTTTGAATTTAGGTTTCCATCCTTTAGTGCTATCACTCTTGTTGCTGTTGCAGGGTGCGCAGGCAGTCACACAGTTTTCCCATGTGCTCTTGCCGCCTTTGCTCACAGGCAATACGTGATCCAGCGTAGATTCTTTGCGGTCAATTGCTTTAAGACAGTAGGCGCAGGTTCCGTTATCTCGTAGGTATACGTTACCTCTGCTGAATCTAACAGTCATTTTTGGTTTCATATACTCGCGGAGCATCATAACACTAGGGACTTGTGTTTCCCAACGGGCAGAGCGCACGATCCAATTGTCGTGATAAAGTATTACGTCAGCCTTGTTCAAGACCAAGTATTTGATCGCATCTTCCCAAGATAATGTGCTCAATGGCATGTAACTAACCGGCATGCCATCTGCGTTTAGCAGTAATGTTGCCACGAAAAACTCCTACTTTGAATTATTTATTTTACTACAGAATACGGATTAGACTAGCAGATTTTGAGCGAATTCTTGTCCTGAACGATCGAGAGTATTAGCCCATTGATCCTTACCATCGCTTTCAAATACAATGTCAAGGTCTGATGTGCTTGTACACCAAGAGTTCTCATGACGCCAGGGTTTGATACCCTTCATTTCAGATACTAGTTGGCCTTGACCCCAACCACACATACCTAAAAATAGTCGCCATTTAATTGGTGTATCGCCCATTGCCATCCTGGGCAGTATATCTTCTGCTGAACTTACACTAAAGCGATCGTTGATCCGCATAGTGTTTTTTGATATCCATTCATTAGTATGAAGGAAACTTAAACTTTGATTGTTGATCGGGCCGCCGACGTATAAGTGCCCGGGTTGGTTAATTGTAAATCCTAGCTGTTCGCCAAACTGTTTTACAGTAAGTTCACTACGTCTATTTAGGACAAGTCCTACACTTCCTTGAGCATGATGTTCTGTGACTATGATTACAGTCTTTTGCCAGAAGTTACCTTTTACTGAAGGCGGCGCGATTAATAAATTACCTATTATATTCATATTAGGTATTTAACTCTATTAACTACGCAGAGAATACACTCTGGCCTTGAATAAATCCGCCCTTGGCTAGTAATTGTTTCTTATAATTTATATTAGTTCCAGGGCCATATGCGGCATCGATATTTGATGTAAAGTTAATAATATTATGACTCACTGTAGGCATCACATTGATTGCACCGTTAACTACTGTACCTAATCGTGCGCCACCCGGCAACGGTAATCCTGATATGCCGGGACCTTTCTGATTTTTAGTACCAGTAACTGGTTGGAATTGATTAGGGGCACTTACTACACTCATCACGGTGTTACCCCATGAGCCCTTGTTGACACGGTTTAGAATTGCTGCCATAACATGTCCGCATCCGGACACTGTGCCTTCTTCAGCGGCAGTAACTTTAACTAATGCTGTCCACTCTTCGTCTTTTAATGTACGTCCTAGATATTTTTCAGCGGCTTCACGTGCTTGTTGTATTCGTGGATTGTTGTTGTCAATTAGATCGCCGACAGCTATATTATCAAACCTACCTGCATGTCGTGATTTAACATCGGCGATAGTACTTTTAACTAATTTGTTTGATATTTCCGGTTTGCTGGCTAATATATTGTTTAAAGCACCTACAGTTTCTGGGCCTGGATCACCGTCTACTTGTAGGCCGTTCGCTCCTTGGAATTTTTTAATCGCAGAACTGGTATAAGGGCCTCTGATGCCATCAACCCCCGGAGGACCACAATCATATCCAAGAGCAATTAGTACTTTTTGTATGTCAGCTATCTCAGGATTCATTCGAGAACTAGGAATTGCTAGTTTAGTAAGTTGATTATCAGCTACAGGATCACCACTGCCTTTTTGCGCAGGAGAAGTTGCTAATGGTTTTTCTTTTTCTACTAATTTTGCTGCCTTAGCATAGTCTGGTCCATTAGCGTGTACCCCATCATATGTTTCAGCAGTTGACATATCAACTACAGGTACTGAGGTAATGGCACTACTAATAGCCTCACGACATTTCTGTGAGTATGGACTACCGTATGCATCTTTCTTAGTTGATACTGGGTATAATACAAATACTACCTTTAGTCCCTTGCCAACTGCATAATCAACAATGCGCTTTACATTGTCGGCAACTTGTTCTGGTGTTAATGTTTTACCGCCTTGTTGTTTTGCCAGCGCGGCATTGGCAGCATCGTTACAGCCTAAACAGATAGCAACTGTACTACCTTTAGGAATACTATCAATAGCATCTATATGTTTTGGGTTTGCTGTTGTAGATATATTAGGAGAGACGCTTGAGGTACCTCGAAAGGCTTTACTGATCCAGTTCTTACCACCGTAGTTAGCTACTCCTTCAGCGTGGCTGTCTCCGACTGCATAAAACTTTGCAGCCTCATCTGCTTCACGGATGATATCATAAATCTTCATTCTTAACTCCAGTCCGGTAAAGGACCGCCATATTTATGGCCCTTGATACGATGGCCGCCTACCTTGATACGACTCTTAGGACTCTTACCTAGCTTGTGTGATTTCTCACCGTCGCGAGCACGTAGACCTTGACTCTTGCATGATGATAAATTGCTAGCACCTAGTTCGCTGTCTGGTTTAGATCCTAGACATAGTGCTTTACTGGCCTTGCCGTGTTCATCTAGTTCAACATCTTTTACACGATCTAACCCTTTTTTACGTCGATCAATTGCTCGTTGAGCAAGATCTCTGTACTCGCCTTTTTTAGCGTGAGGTTCTAATTCTTTAGTCTGTGCTAAAGCCTGTTTTTTGTAGGATTTCTTAGTCTCGTCAGAAACTTCGGCAAGTAGTTCGTGTATTCGCATAGTAATGTATTTATATTCCTACTGCGCTAGGAATTCAAATACATTTAGCCACTTGCGCTTGCCAATAGTTTCTTTTAAATGTGTTAGATTTGCGCAGGTTTTATTGCGAAATCGTGTTAATTCTTTATGGGGTACTGGTTCAAGTTCTATTTCAACACCCTCTTGTTCTGCTATTTCTTCTGCTATGTCTAGGAAACTGTGTGATAGTCCTGCTCCGCAATTCCAGATTCCGGATCCCTTAACTGTTTTAATAAAATCAATATGTAGACGACAAACATCACCAACCCAAGTCCAATCACGCTTAACATGTTCAGCATTTTCCCATACAGTTATCTTACCTTCTTTGCGAGCTTGTTCGCGCCACTTGACGATAGCATTGGCACGACGCCCTCGTAAGTGCATCCATTTTCCGTATACATTAAAGTATCGAAACCCCTGCACCATAATCTTTACATCTTGTTGGAATACCCAACGATCAAATAGATACTTACTCCAAGCATACGGAGTCTGCGGTAAGCATGTAGCAGTTTCAGTAAAGTCCTTAGTATCACCATAGACACTACTTGAACTAGCATATTGTAGATTAACTCCGTGTGTATTGCACTCAGTAAACAACCACTGGCTAAACTCTAAGTTTTGTCTCAGTATGGCTTCTACATCTGTGCAGGTCATATCAGCAATAGCACCTAAGTGTATTACCCAATCGTATCCGCTGATATCCGGATAGTTCTTTGGATCCCATTCCCAGCCGTCAACTTGCCAACCATCTTCCTGCTGGCACCAAGCTATCATGTTTCTGCCAATGAAGCCTTCATGGCCAGTTACTAGTATTTTCATGTGTTTATTTATGGAGGTGATTGCCCACAAAGGATCCCCATTTGAACTGCCAGTGTGTGTAGTCTTTTTCTTTGAGCCAAGCTTCGATAGCATACTCATATCCGTAGCTACTAACGTCTGCATGTCTATGCCACATAGGGGTTTCTACACTATGCGCCATAACCCATTTACCCATCTCGCTATTTTGCCAATCCAAGAGCGGTTCAGCCGCATACAAATCCGGATCTTCAACATCACCCATTCTAAATCTATGTACTATGATTCTGTGAACTTCGTGTACGGTATCATCTATTATCATGTACTTGTTTATACAAATTCCCTTAGACTTACCGATATATCCGGAGTAGTAGCCGTATGCTGTGCTCATGTGCTTAACTCAAACCACATCCAGTCTCTCTCGTCTCTAAAGTAAATCTTATTATACCTATTGACAAACCATCTAGTACCTGGAGGACCAAATTTATCTGTTAACCACTCTTCTAAGTTGTGAGGCCAGCTTGATATTTCAACCACATGATATTCGTGATCTAACACTAGATCACGATGCAACGGTATCATGCTGTACCCCAACGTAGTTTAAACCAATTGGCATCCTTTTGACTTTCAAATATAAAGTCCCTGCCTCTACGTTCATAAGCCTTTTTAGTGTTTAGTGCAAGCCAATGTGTAATGTCAACGGCATGATTGTTGTCTGTTAGACGTGTGAGCATAACTCGAGTCCAGCCTATGCCTTCTAACATACCCCAGAGCACTTCACGATCAATATCGTTAGCCATTGCCTTACCTGCTCTATCAAGAATGTCTTGCTCTATATTCATTTACGTGCTAACTCCAATAGCAGTGTGATATTACAACTCGGGCATTGGATTTAGTGTTTGTTCCAACCATGGCCTACATCCTTCCCAAGTTCTATAAATGTGTGCTTGTCCACCTGCCGCAATCCATTCAGTACAGTTGCTAGTACGGTCGTCAATCAAGATATCACCTGGAGTGCAATGGCGCCACTTGTCATGACTGAATGGACCAAACAGCACAGGAATACGTTCAAAGCGTTCTATTGCCCATAACACTTTGTCCCAGGAGGCAAAGGGCATACTGTAGTCATGTGGTAGTGCTGTAAGGAAACGTACTTCATCTGCTAGCCCAATAGCCACAGCATTGCGACAGAATTCAACTAATTCATGTGCGCCTTCTTTAATTGGCAAGTCGCGATAAAAATGGCTGTTGCGTTTAACACGGTCCCAATCTTCTTTGGGTATGCGTTCGCTATCTTTGTTCCAACGCATCTTGAGAAAGTCTTGCGCGGCTATGTGCCAATCAGCTACTACATCGTCCATATCTAAATATATAATCATGTGTCTTTCTCTGTCTTTGATCTAGTGTTAACATCAGCTTCAATGCAGGTACCTTCTATTAGTTCAGGTACGCCCTTGCCTGATTTAAGGACTAGGTTGGTCATATGTATTTTTTGAGCATCTAATACCTGACGGCATTGTGCATCTGTTTGATAATAAGTTCTTGCTTGCATAAATTCACATTGTGAGCTTACACAAATAAGCAATACTGGTATAAAAATAATCATGGTGCTATTTCTCTTAGTTCTGCATCTAAATCGTTTTCAACAAACTTGCTGAGTATGTCAAAGTTTTGCTCTGCACGTAGTATAGCCTTGTAGGCATTTTCCAATGCAGGGTTAAGTTCAATTAGGACCGCACGGTTGCGTTCAAGTGTGCGTTGGGTACGTGCCCATGTCAGCAGGTCCTGAGTATCTTGATCCAGTTTCACTGTGGCATAACTGCTGGGTAGTGATTGCCAGCCTGTGCCATTAAACACTTCAAAGTCAGTGTTATTGATACGTATCATGCCCTGTATAGGGTTATTGGCATTGGAACTGATATAGGGCAAGCTGACATCGCCGCCTGATACTGTGATGCCCTGTGTGCCCATTAAGCCTTTAATCATTGGTGTAACTCCCAAAAGAGTTGATTACGTTTTACTTGTACCATTGTGCGGAACACCGTGCGAGGATTACCTCGGCCGTGCAACAAGGCCTGCATTAACTTTTCATGTAGTATATCATCTAAGTTCATTTCTCGAACCTCGGCATCACATTGTGTCCTGTATATCGAAACGAGTCCAACATAGGTATCAAGTCAGCTAACTTATCAGCAGGATGTCGCTGTATCAGGGGATGGCAATCACCGTCAGTTAGCATGAAGTACAGCTTCTCAGTGCCTTCTTCAATTTGATATTCGAAGATGTGTTGTAAATCTTCAAGGGTCATATTCTTAATCCTTTTATCTGTTTGTATGTCACACGAAGGTTGTTGTGCAACACACCATCAATCTTCATAGGTAAGTCTAAATGGATTGACACCATAGGGCCTTCTGTTTCATTACGCATGTTATCAGTATAGGCAGTACCCACATAAGGTATGCCCATGTATACACCCTCTACCCTATCACCAAACTTGTATCGGGGTTTAGGACGATTGGCTGTAAAGTATTCGTCTTGTGTCATCGCGATCCAATCCTACGCCATACTATTTCAAATGTAGTTGGCTTTAACATAACTTCCCAACCCTTGGGAATATGCTCAGGAAAGATACTGGTCTTACCCGTGCTGTGTTTGTATAGTTTCATTGTTCTATTTCCTCTACGGGTTGGTTGGGGATAGTGTCGGAGTCGCCATCTCGTGCAATGACAAATCCCAAGTCTAACATGATTTTCTGTTCGTCCCAAGTACATCGAGGACGGAATACGAACAGTCGTAATGTAAGGTTATCTTCGCTGTAGTAAATCCTGAAACGCACTTGTTCTATACCCAATGCTTGAGCAAGTTCTTCTAGCGTAAAGCTCTCTGGCCAATCTTCATCCACACTGGTTCTAGTCTTCTCAAAGTAGAAATCCAGCACCTGGGGCACAGCAGAAGGTGTACCCCAAAATGCATTCTGCCGGCACCATGCAATCTTGCGGTCCAGCATCTCTGTTGTAATCTCATTGCTCATTCTTCAACTCCGAAAAATTGTTTGATACCCTTGCTGGCATCGTCCACTGCCAACGCATATCCATAGTCTCGATCATGCCAATATTTCTGTTCTTCGTGTAGGCATTCTTTCTGCTCGTCCACAATAGTGATACATTCCTGCACAATCAACTCGGCGAACTTTTGTTCGAACAAGTCCGAATTCACAGACAATGTGATATTTGATACAGGGTGCCGTGTGGTAGCATATTCTCTAGCCTGTTCTTTAAGTTCTCGAATTCGTTCGTTCATTCTTCATCCTTTTTAATCTTAGGAATTTGATCAATCCATCTTAGAATGAACCATTCCCTATGTGCTTCCTTCTTGAAGCTCCACAGGCTTTCGGTCATGCTCATACCAACACCTTCGGCATTGGCCCATGCAATCATTTCTTCATTTAACTCTGCAGGTAATTCACCTCGTTCGAATGCGATGCCCGGTAAACGGAACATGCCCACTTCTACATTTTTCATTTTAGTATTCTGGAGTTGGTTTAATGAATACCGGAATACGATCTCTGAAAGCATCGTGTTCGTAGCCTTCTAGCGTTTTAACTAGACTTTCCATTTCAGTAGTTGGGACAGTTACAACGCTTTTGTCGCCCTGGAAGATAGTTTCGTAAGTGATAGTATCTTTAGGTACAAAGTTTGCATCTTCTGTCGTTTGTGATTTAAAAATCTCTTGTAGTTCAGTTAGTGTCATATAGTTCTCCTTAATATTCTGGTGCCGAATAGTCTTTGTATTTCTTGTACATGGCCATCCCATCTGCACCATATGCTGGGCAAACTAAAATGTACTCATACATGCCATCATCTTGCAGATTACCTGCAGTACCACAAATGAATGGTCTTTCAACTCCGTATAGACGTTTAAGCTCTTCTACAAGCCTAGCATTCTCTGTACGTAGGGTTTCTAATTCACTTGTCATGTTAGCCTCGGCCGATAAATTCACTGTATTTTAACAGAAACATTGTCTTTTTCCTAGAGTCGTAAAAGTCCAAATGTACACTGTCAATATAATTACCTGTACGTTCTCCCCACTTTTCACCTAGCCATTCAATAGGGTCAGTTACAGCATGTTCGACCCATTCTCTGTGTTCTCGAACAGTAAATCCTAATACCGCTCGCATCTTAGTACGTAGTGCAAATACACTTTTTGGATATTCAGAATGGAGCTCTTCTCTAATCCTCTTCCACTCAGATGTAGAAAGTACTACGGGTTTCATACAACTATCCAGACTAACCAAAGATATGTAAAACTGTGTGCCAATTGATCTGCGCCAAGCCATGCCCAGAACTTTGGATTCTCTGTCGTGTAGTTGTACTTCTTGTTAATGTTAATCTTTAGCCAATCGATATGATAGTGCGTAACAAAGTCTATAAAGCCCAACATGACAGCAAACAGGGGTTCTGAAATAAACAACCACATGATTATGCCGGTACCAATACCGTGCTTTAAACTATGCATTACTCCATGTGCATTGCCATAGATGCCTTTACCTGTAACTTCTTCCATACTTTGGTTAACAAAGTCAATGTACCAATGCTTGACAAACAGTAACGCCAGTACTACAAATATACTATCAAACATGTCTTATACCTTTTTTATATTGATATTCTCGCTTCAACCAGTATTTGTATCGATGCCAGTACTCTTGCAAACTATAGGGCAGTTCACCGTACTCTTCATGCTCTGCTCTATTCTGATACCAAATCTCTTGAACCCAAAGTCTAAACGGTGTTGCGTGTTTCATAGCAGTTCCTTTCATAGTTCCAATGGCGTGTGTCATAGATGTGGAAATGGATTCCATAACCAAACAGACCCACAGCAATTTCAAACCCAGCATGATGTTCTCTAATACTTACGCTAATATCTACATCAAGTAGGCTACCACTGTAGTAAGTGTGTTCAAGTTCCCACGCCTTGTTCGTGCCTATACATCCGTGAATACACCCTAAGTTCTTAAAGTGCTCGAACGGCAGATAAATCTGTGTTTGTAGATTAAACAGTTTCATAGGAGTTATGTTCCTTTGTTAGTGCTGATACAAATAAAAACTTTTCGTATGCTTTACGAACTGTTGGATTTTCTAGTAACTTGTCTGCTTCTTCCATCATTGCCTTAAGACCTGCTTGTGCAATGTCGTGAGCACTATTAATATGCAAGGTGGCCAATTCAGCGCCAAACTCTTTAGCAAGTTTTTCCCAGGCCTTTTTTTGTCCTACAGTAATAGGTGTGCTTCGAGGCTTCATCTCAGATGCCTGTTGCATAGCTCGGCACATGGCATCTTCAGCAACACGGCCTGCCGCAATCATAGGAGCATAAGCCGGATCAATATTAAAACGGCGACTCGAACCGCCAGGATAGCTTTGCACCAAGTGTGTTCCTTTCGGAAAGCTATCACAAAACTCTGGTGAGTAGGTACTGTGTGGAATGTACCTACGTCCCTTTTTGATATAGAAAATTACTTCTTCGTTCATTCTATTACGCCTTTCAGTGTGTCCCACATGTGTCCATGCCACTTTTCGGTCTTAACATCAGGATTGTATCTTCGATCCCATTGAGCATATGAGCGCGGCCATCGGCTATGATCTAACTTAACTTCATAGTCAACACCAAACATATTCTTATAGATAACACGCCAGGGTTTCATATGGGTTGGCTTGTAGTGTTCACTTTCTATTTGCCTAAATATTCTACCCAAGTCTATATCTCGGCTATCGACGGTAGGCTCTACAAAAATAATGCCTTGCTGTTTATCTACAGCAGATACTAGATAGTAAGGTTTTTTCATGCTGATTCCAATTCTTTAACGTGTTTGCAACTACCACGGAAGGTAAATCCTTGACAGGTGCATGTCTTTTCATCTGTGTTTACTTCATACCACGTGTTTGGCTTGCTACCTTGTACTTTCTTAATGAATGGCAAGGCTGGTGCAGTTTCAACAAAGCCTTTGAGCAAGTTCTTCCAGTTTGGACTAGATTCAAACAGGCTCAAAGGAGCCTTTTCAAACTTACGATAGCGTTTGTCAAACTTCATAGGTGTACCCCAAATTGGCTCGCCTTCGCCAAACTTAATATACGCAATGACCTTGTCTTTGTCCAACAGATATATGTGATTACATTGAAAATCTGTATTCCAAACTGTAACTTCTTTAAGTGCTTCCATTGTGCGCTTTCTGAATTAATTGACCATAGCACAGTATAACACAAACGAGCGAGCATGTCAAGTCTCGCTCTATTTAGATGTTGCTCTTTTACTACATCTACTATATACTGTGTAAAGCGAACATTGATTAGAAAGGAGAACTAATATGCCGCAATTAATTACAGCAACAATCACCAAAAATGAATTTAAAGATCTCTTTGGATTTGACGAGCCCACAGGCTTGTTTGATAACGAGCAACTCAAAGACAAGTTCCGTTTAGTTATAAATCGATTTGGACGATGCTATTGGCTACTAAGCATAGACAACCTGCAAGGTCCGCGGTTCAGTGGAAACAACGTATACTATCAAGGTAATAACGCTAGACTAATGCGTACAATCTATCCAAATGCCCGTCGTATCATAGACGTAGGTGGCAACGTAGGCAACAATACAATCGCCTACTCAGAATGGGCACAGCATGTAGAATCTTTTGAGCCTACACCTACCACACTCATTATGTTAGAAGCTAATTTGACTATCGCACAACAACAAGACCTTAAGGGCATATATTGGAAAGGTTCTGATATTGCAGGTGCAATACACAGAGACGCCGATGCCGAAGCAGGTTGGTATTATTGGAAAGGGGTGGCACAGAGCATGAACCTAGTGGCACAAACTACTATACACAAGGCCGCGGCTACCAATCGTAACACAGGAGTTATCCAAATACAAGACCATTGGGACCACGGTGGACATAACTTTACTGTGTACAGCTCTAACCAAATTAAAAAGCCCGAAGCAGTAGTAGAAGTTCCTTGCCGCACCATTGACAGCTACAACTTTGATGATGTAGATGCTATCAAAATTGACGTAGAAGGTAGCGAACTGTTTGTTATGGAAGGTGCTTTAGAAACTATCAAACGCTGTCGTCCTGCTGTGCAAGTAGAGATAGTGCCAAAACAATGTAAACAATACGGATACGATCCGCAAGCTCTATACGATTTCTTCACAGGTATGGACTATGTTTGTATCAGTGCAGTACGTAAACCTGCCAATCCTGACCAACGAGGATTGTTCTTTGGCAAGAACATTGGCATGCAACACAAACAGATAGCCAAATATATGGACAGACTGTTTGTGCCACGTGAAGTACATGACGCAACAGACTACGGTGCTATGGAACAATCTGCAAGTGAGTTTGATAACTTGTTTGATTTTGGCTAAACCTAGGTTGACACATACTTCCTTTTAATATACACTAAGGACATGTTGAGCACAGTTCTTTTGAACATCGCTGGCATGATAGGAGGAGCAATAGTGCTTTTCTGTTTAACTTAAAATTAAGGAAGTATGTATGAAACAATCTACAACAGCTACGGCTGTATCTAGCCTGTTTGGTAGTCCCATTCTAGGCGAAGCATCGTTTAAAGTAATCGATGCATGGCGAAACAGTATCCAAATTGGATTCCCAGAAGAAGTCAGTTCCCCATTCGGCGGAGATGACTTGCCATTTGTGTTTGGCCCTAAGCCACAGCGCACACCTATTCAACTATTAGATGCTAACGACTATCAACGCAAGTTGAAGGCAATTAAAAAGTATACTAATACTGATATCCACTGTATTAAAGGTAAACTGGTACTAGAAGCCCTAGGCGAAGTACAGTTGATCACTGCAATCAATCTAGTCCTGCAGGCGTTCAGTGAGATAATCGATCCAGAAACTAATCAACCTGTACTTTGGGGACTGCAACTGCGTGACTTCGACAAAGACGAAGCAGTTATGAGTGGTATTCCTGTACACATCAAATACCTGCGCACCAATATGAAAGCGCAACGTGTTATCGATCTAGCACGTCTATTCCGTCTAATGTGCAACTTCGACTCTAGCCTAGTGTTTGGCGCTAAAGGTCGTTACAGTAGCGAACTAATGTCGATCTTCTTGAACGATGGTAATCACGGTACTATTACCTGTGTGTTGCACGGCGTACTAACTCCTCCTGTGGGCTTTAGTGCTAAAGAAAGTCCTTGGATTGACAACAACCAATTTATTGCCTGTGGATTAGATGTACTGCCACTTACACATTATGACCTGTGGAAGAACCAAGTTAATCGTGCAGTCAGCATGAAACAATACGGACATGAGATTAAGCCAGAAGACTTGGCCGCATACAATCTAAGTCGTGTGTTGACTAACTGTGGTGTTAAACTAGTTCCAGAAGCTATCACCAATCCCGGTCCTAAACAATGTAATCAAACTGCCAACATGCAGAAACACTTTACAGATCATTGCCAAGACGAATATGAAAACCGTAAGTTGCTTGAAGCCGCATTGAAGACTGTGGTCTATGCATGGCCAGGTAGTGCAGTAGATCATGCACCTGTTTGGGGATTGATTGAACTGTATCGTTGCCAGCCTGCTAAGTCTATTAACGACAACCTTATTATCAGCGTCAGTCGTGTTATGGCAGAGAAGTGGGGATCAGCTAAACAAGTTTGGGACGAAGTAAACAAACAACTACAGCTACAGTATCCCAAGAAGGACAAGGTTACTAAACGTATATCAGCCTGGAAGGATCATCGCTTTACACAAACTGGCAACAGAGGTTTGATGATCGGTGCCGCTATCCTTACTCTACTCAATAACAGAGAAGAATGGATCCGTAGTGAGCCAGGTAAGAACAAGGGCTTTGATCTTAAGCTGACTGCTGTTACCAATCGTGAAGGGCAGACATTTGAAATGGACTTGCCCTTTACCAGCAAGATCTGCACAAAGAACTTTACAGTATTCAAAGCTACAGAAGCTAAACCTAGCTACATCAGTCCTACAATGGATGCGTATCTAGAGTCAGTTGACGAGGACGAAGAAGATGCGTTCCTGACACAAGTGGATGACTTTGAAAATGCAGAATGAGGACTTTGAGCTTCTAATCAGCGAGGGTAGCAATGCCCTTGCTTTTAGAAAGTATCACCATCAATATGATAGTAACACCTATCACAGTGAAGCCCTGTTCGAAAAGTTTAAGGATTCTAAGAATCAATCTCGGTTCCTTAAACTGATCTGGGCCATGGGTGTAGACTGGCCAGGCGATCGTATTGCCCTAGCCAAACTATGTCCAGATGTGTGCCCTGTAATGGGTACGCCCTTAGACTACGGCAGAGGCTACAACAGAGTGTTTAATCCCCTAGTCAACAACGATGACGGCTATTATCAACCCACAGTTGATCATAGGGTAAGTCGTGCTGAGGCTGCTAAATTGGGTTGGCCTGAGGAACAGATTAACTGCATAGATAACTATGTTATTGTTTGCCGCAAGGCTAATACTTGGAAGAATGACTGCCCTAGCGAATATATGTTTAATCGATTTGTAGACGGCATGCGAAAAGTATACTATAATAACACCGGTGTTTGATTGTAAATACACAAAGGAAACTTAGATGGATATATTAATATACTTTGGCATTGCCCTAATTGCTGTGCGGTTTGGATGGTGGTTACACGAAGCGTGGATGATGCACCTTTTGGTCAGACACCCTGAGATATTCAAAACGGCTATAGATGTTGTAGAACGGGTACAGGCTATTACTGCAGATGCTATCGAAGTTGAGGCAGAAACAGTGGGTCCTGTAGTCTATGCCTACAACAAGCAAACTGGACAGTTCCTAGCACAGGGCAAGGATCTAGTACAGGCGATCACTGAAGCCGCTAAACGATACCCGGGCAAGAGATTTTGGCATCCTGAGTTAAAGCAAGATAGCCAAACTGCTTGATCTAATAGTCATACTTTGTTATACTAGACAAAGCTGTTGAATTACAGCATAATCTAAAAGGAAACAACGATGAAATATTTCAATCCAGAAACAAAGACCTACAAATTGCTAGAAGCACTTAAAGCAGGCAACAAGTTCACCCAAGCTCAAGCTGAGAAGAAGTTTGGTATCAAGAACATCAGTGCAGAAGCATCACGCTTACGTGCTAATGGTCATGCTATCTATGCTAACACAGCCAAAGCTGGTAACGGTGTTAATGTAACTACATACGAACTAGGCCGTCCAAGCCGTGAAATCGTAGCATTGGGTTACAAAGCTAAGGCAATGGGTATCACTCTTTAATTAGAGCCCACTAGTAGGAAAGCCCACTTAGGTGGGTTTTTTTTACGGCTCAAGATTGCCCTGGCCTAATAACCTAGTCAGTAAATACTGGTATGAAAAAAAGAATATTTTGCTTTGGCTGTAGCTTTACACACTATCACTGGCCCACATGGGCTGATCTGTTGATAGTAGACGCATTGGATCAAGGGTTTGAACTAGGCGAGAATTGGGGTAAGATGGGTGTGGGTAACCAATATATCTTTAACAAGATATGGGAAGCCGATGCCAAGCATCACTTTACCGAGGATGATTGGATCTTTGTCAGTTGGACTGCCATGGCCCGTGATGATCGTTGGTTCCAAGGTGACTGGTATCATACTAAAAATCGTGAAGACCTGCACCCTATGTTTGGGCCTGCAGAATACATGGACCCGGTTAACTATACCCTACGTGACAGCAGCCTCATAGTCAGCACACAACTAGCACTCAAGGCCTTGGGCGTTAACCAACGTCACTGGACTATCAACAACATATTTGATGCACCCGTAACAGGTGGCCAAGGCACACCAGCTAGCCAGGTGTTGGCTACATTTGATTTGGCCTTTGACTGCCCACCCTTGGTCACAGCCCTGGGTGAGAACCTAGATGCTGATCGTGTTAAGATCATAGTGGGTGATCAATGGTACACTAAACCCAAGCCCGATGGACACCCTAGTACTTGGGAGCATTGGCATTACCTAGTGCAGAACATAGCCAATACAGACATACCCTGGCTCAGAGCTAACCCTAGCAGTCCTGCACACAAGATGGCCGCCGATTGGCGTGAACGACTAAACCCTGCCAAGCCTGTACAGCTCAAACAGCTGGGATGGATCAAGCCCGCTTTGGGCTGGTAACCATTGACTTTGGCCCTATAAGGCTGTATACTAGTGTTATGAATGATTATTTTAAACCCACACGTGATTGGATTCGCACTGACTATAAAGAATATCCTACTCGTTTCCTCCTGGAACTTACAGCGTGGTTAATGAGTATTACCTGTACCATTTGGATGGGCATGACCCTGCCAAACCCTCCCTTCATTTACCTATACCCGGCATTTATTGTACAATGTTCAATCTTTGCCTGGGCCGCATGGACTAGAGGATCAACGGGCATGATAGCCAATTACCTGCTGATCAGCTCGATCGATGTGGTTGCCTACATAAGGATGATATGCCAATAGACCCAATAGACCCGGACAAAGAACCATTTATCAACCAGCTGGTTGACGACATTGATCAAGTGATCAAAGGCTACGAAGGTACCCTAAACGCTGTAGATGTAGCGGGTGTACTGCTCAGTCGTGTGACCTTACTGTGTACCATGCATACTGAAGTGGGCAAGGGCCTAGTACGGTTCGTGTGGGAAAAACTAGATGAAATTGAACAAGCAGATCCAGGGAGCATGCTATGATAAAAATAGGTAGTCAGTGGGCAGGTGCCTCGACCCGTGAAGTATTCACCATCCTGGCCATATGGAATCCCAACGAAGAACCGGATCCCTGGGTCAAGTACCGCAATCAAGACGACAGAGAGTTCACCTGTAGACTAGAAGCGTTCTTAAGTCGTTTTAACCCCCTACCAGAATGAAGCAATTAGCCTGCATCTTAGCCCTGGTAAGCCAAACAGGCTGTGCTGTATACACAGTAGCATCAACTACCAGTTTGATCACAACAGACAAGAGCCTAGCTGATCATGCACTAACTGCCACTATACCCTATTCGGACTGCGGCACATTCAACTTATTCAAAGGTCTGTACTACTGCGAGATCCAGGATCCCAGCCAGACCTACAATCGTTCAGCGTTCTAATAGCCCAAAGGGCGGCGGCGCGATAATTATAACCCGCGAAGCGGTAGCGGTAGATCCGCTAGTCACAATCAAAGCCAACGCTCGGCCCTCGCTACTGCTACGCAAGCCCGTATAAGATCCGGACTTGCTTGAGTTCCCCGATAAATACATGTACAGCAACAGCTATTAAGGACACTAGACCATGCAAACAGGATATACTATAAACGCACACTCACCCAGCTTAAATCAACAGACTCGCCAGTTTGATCTTAGTGATTTAAACTTGGTACAGGATGCACAACAGGCACAACAGCTAGCTGACGCATTCGCTGAGCTACAGAACAGAGATGTTAAAATGGGCACAGCAGATTGGGTAGGCAGGATTGAATTTACCCAAGTGGGCATTGAAACTATGCAGGGCTTTAATGGGCATGATCACGGTAGCGATGTAAACACTATAGATCTAGCAAGGAACGTATTCTAATGAGTATCCCACAAATACGTGTAGTAGATGGTGAGTTTCAAGTTAACTTACCTGAAGTAGAACCAGCTAACCCTAATGGTGTAGACAACCTACATGACCTTATTGCTAATGGCTACAGACTAGATCCACAGAGTAGCCAATGGCCAACTGGCATGCCACAACAGTTCTTAGTAGCTGATGATCAAGGTAACGAGACCGGAGACATTTAAAGCGTTAGCTACACTAACACTAAAGCACCTACTAGCGTATGTGCTTTTCTTTTATTTCTTTTTAAATACACACTATACACTAATGACTGCGTGACTTTCTAAAGCCTGCTAGCACTGTGTATATGCTACAGTATAACAGGCCCCGCTGTACATGTCGAGAGGAATGAGCAAATGAAGAAAAATTTTGAAACTATCTTGTTAGACGAATGGTTATACACCGCCTTGATGCTGACTGCCATGCTGTGGGCATTTGGTCTAGGGTGGGCTATGGGCACAGTAATGATATGGACACTATGATCTACTGTAGGCCCCGCTGTAGAGACATGTAGAGACAGCATGCTCTGCGTAGAATTAACGATATAGGGCAAAGGCCCCGCTGTACGCATGCGAGTAGTAACCATTTTAACTATGCCTCTCAGCCCCACCCAGCTCAAATCCTGCCTGCCAGCGTGGTTCTAGGGTGTCAACCACTATAGTGACTCACTGTCGCGATCTTGCCACACTTTATCACACAATTCAACACTTTGTCACACTTTTCTGGCCATTATCCAGGAATAGATCACCCCTGGCCTGCACAGTGATGTCTGCAGTGGCGAGTGGGAGATCTATTTTGCACTTTTGCCACTACCTTCCACTATAGAGCTATAACAAGCACACGGTAGTGATCCTTGTAATCGAGCCTTTGGAGCCCGAACCGTTAAATACAGTGTCGCCGGGAGGGCCTATATATGTACTTAAACACAGCCACAATTAGATTTCCCTATCACACAGTCTACATCAAGGTAGATCATGTGGGTCGTATACACTGTTTCAAGTTCAATGCACGTACATGTGATTTCGATGTATTTGACAATCAGTTTGATGCCGGAGACTATGTCCTAGAACCCTTGCCAACCGTTTACTATCAGGTTACTGTGCAGGAAGAATAAGCAGGCACCCTCGCCGTCCACCCCCAGATTGTAGCTGTTCGAACCTATGCAGTGTTCTGGAGGTGTTGTCGCTCTCTCAGTATCATAATTATAGCACCTTTTGACCGTTTGGGCAACCAAAA
>Ga0114975_10001193_pt1 | contig 18852 bp, 9 predicted proteins | sample S_130626_EF_Meta_FD_87031 | JGI IMG/M metagenome (GOLD analysis project Ga0114975, IMG submission 87031) | Freshwater microbial communities from Lake Simoncouche, Canada to study carbon cycling - S_130626_EF_MetaG | ecosystem: Environmental > Aquatic > Freshwater > Lake | place: Lake...
ACGCTGACGTTCGGAGTGGATTACGCGAGCGACGTGATGCCTGTTGGCGATAAGATATACGAGGTAGATGTGAAGATCGAATACCACGCAAGCGGCAGCAGCGTGTTACAATCTCAATACGAAACCTTGATTTTGGATGGGAATTCGGGTAATGGCACGACGTTGTTGAATGTGGGAGTAGATAAGCGTACCGTTTTGATGGGTAATGTGAAGGATGCGAAGGTGATTGTTCTAGCTATGCGTGAGAACACCACAACGGTAAGTTTTTTGCATCACCGTTTGTATTTGGATTTGGAATTGTACCCCAATGTTCAGGGTGTTTTGTCTAGTGTAGTTCCTGGGAATCCTACGGTGAGTGAGTTGGGAGTAGAGTCTTGTACAAATGGGAGTAGTTCGAGCAGTGAATTTTTAGTGAGTTGGACGCCTATTACGGGAGCTGTTGAGTATCAGTTGGAGTATGTTTTTGTGAACGATTACGGCGTTAGTTCGGGCAGTTATTTACCGATGAGTTCTTTGCATGTGGATTTTCGACGCAACAGTACGCGTGTAACGACGGTTGATGCGAGTTATCGAGTTTCGAATTTATTTGATCACGGTTATGTATGTTTTCGTTATCGTGGTATTGGCGTGGATGGATCAACGGGCGGTGTTGTTTATGGTCCATGGAGTTTGGTAGATGGTGACCATTTGGTGTCATCTGTTTTTGGTTTGGGTGGAGCTGTTTATGGGGTGAGTGTTGGTCATGAACAGGGTTTGAATTGGCAATCGACACAGACGTATGCCGAAGGAGGGAAGAAGAAAGAGGTGGTCACGTATGCCGATGGGAGTATGCGCAGTCGTCAGGTGGTGACGCGCATTAACACGACGAATTCCGTTGTTGTAGGCGAAACCTATTACGACTATCAGGGTCGAGCAGCGTTGCAGATTTTGCCATCTCCTGTGAGTGATTTGTTGGGCAGTTGCAGTGAATCTTCTTCTACAGTGGCCTTGCGCGATGGTTTGCGTTTTTACCCGTCTTTTAATAAGGCTGAGGGTGGCTTGCCGATTACGCCGTATTTGTTTGATCGTGATTTGAGTGAGACGGAGCGTTGTAGCCCGTTGGTATTGAAATTAGACAGTGCCAGTGGTGCAGGCAAATATTACAGTGCGAATAATGTGCGTTACGGCAGTTCTGGTTTGGCTCGTTCTGAAGGATATGGATATAGTCGTGTGTCTTATACACCCGATAATACGGGTCGCGTGAGGGAGCAGGGCGGTGTTGGCGAGGCTTTTCAGTTGGGTTCAGAACATACGACGCGCTCTTTTTATGGCGGTAGTTCACAGGTAGAGTTGGACCGTTTGTTTGGCAGTGAGGTGGGTTATAGTGAGCACTACCGGAAGGTGTTGGTGTTGGACGGCAATGGTCAGGTGAGCGTGAGTTACATGAACCAGGAGGATAAGGTTATTGCCACGGCCTTAGCGGGTTCTTCTCCTGAGAATTTACTTCCGTTGAATTCCTCGTTGTCAGAACCTCAGGAGTTGTATGAGCGGATGTTGCCTCATGGTCATTTGGGAGGAATAAACAATGGATTGAGTGGCGATGGTAAGGAGCGTTCGTATATCACGACGGTTGTTTTAAGTAGTCCGAGTGATTTGGTTTTGAATTATGATTTGTCGGTGTTGCCCTTGGGTGATGGGTGTATGGTCGAGGGATGGTGTGCGAGTTGCGTGTATGATTTGAGTATTTCGGTGCGCGATGATTGTGGATCTTATTTGGGGGGCCTGAGTGAATCTGTTGTGGGGCATGTGGGCGAGGTTGAGGGCGGAGCGTTGTCTTTTTATAGCGATTGCGATTCGTATGATATGAATGGGAGTGGGATGTGGGAGTTGACGTTGTCGTCGTTGCCTGTGGGCAGTTATGAGGTGAGTAAGGTGTTGCGTGTGAATGAGTCTGCGTTGGAACATTATGTTTCTCAGTATACCGATCCGCAGTACAATACGTGCATGCAGACGTACGAAGATTATTTGTCAGAGTATGTGAGTCAGATTGATTCGAGTGGATGTGTTGAGCAGACGTGTGAAACCTGTTTGTCTTCTTTGGGAACGTTGGGCGATTATATGAGTTCGGGTCGAGGAAGTGCGGATGATTATGCGCAGGAGCTATCTTTTTGTCACGCGTTGTGTGGCGATGTCTCACCTTGTTCCAATGCATTTTCGATGTTACGCATGGATGTTTCTCCGGGTGGTCAGTATGGCCAGTACGAGGGCGATGTGTCTACGTATGCGTTGTCTGTTTTCAATGATTCGAATCACTTAAGTCGTCATTTGAGTTTGGGTGGTTTGGAAGGGACTTGGCGTTCACCGCGTTATTACGATACGAGTGTGGGCGGATTTGTTACGGGTTATTATTCGCTATCGAGTTCGTCGGGAGTCATGGAGCGTTCGCGCATAGCTGTGACGAGTCTAGGGGGTGGTGTTTACAGTCCGCAGGTTGTTTCTTCGGGTTCTGTATTCTTGGGTTTGGATGGGGTGTATTATGTCTATCCGGAGGATTTGTTGTTGTTGTCAGATTTTCTTTCTTATTGGACCAGTGATTGGAGTTTGAGTTTGGTTTTGAATCACCCGGAGTATGTTTATTATACGACGTGTTTGGAGATGGATGGCGGCGTGAATGGCGATGATGGGGTGTATGTTTTTGATGGAGGTTTGTCGAATCAGCAGACGCGAGCTCAGGCGATATCAACGGGTTATTTAAGTAGCAGTGGCGTTCCCACCGATTGGTTTTCTTCTACGGGTGTGTTGCAGGATTATTTTGTGAGTAGTGGGAATTACGGCGTATACGGCACGTCGTTGCAAGGCGAGTGGGATCATTATTATGTGAATACGACGTTGGGCATTGATTTGAGTATGCCTGAGTTTGCAGCGTTGAGTGTACGTGGTGTGGGTTATTTGGGAGCAACGAGTCTTCCCGCGTCGTTGTATGCTTTTGGCAGTGGTAGTAATACGACGCAGTTGGAGAATGAGTGGTCTTTTTTGCGCACGCTTTATTTGACGCGTAAGCAGCATTGGGTTTCCAAGTACATGGATGCGCAGGCCAGCTCGAGTGTGGGGGTGTCTGGGGTGAATGATTGCATTGGTAATTCCGCGTGGGTTTGTCCTGTTAGTTATTTGGGTTTTTATGGCGGTGGTGTTACGGCGTGTAGCAATTTGAATCGCGATTATTATGAGTCGAAGGTCATTCGTTTTGGAGGCGATGAGGATGTGACATCGTTGTTAAGCAGTAGCGGTGTGGGCACGGATTATAACACGGCGTCGTATCACGAGTATGAGCAGACGGGTTTGTGTCCTGTGGCCAGTCGTTTTTCTCAGGTGTTGCAGGAGTTGGTCAGTAGCGGTGAGTTGTATGCGAGCAGTTCTGTTTCGCTTCAGGATTTGGGATCTTTTCCTGCACTGTATGTCTCGTTGCATGAGGGCGGTGTGAGTAGTTCCGATCCGTATAGCAATTACGATTGGATGTGGAATACGAGTTTGAGTAGTTTGTCAAGCAGTGTATTGACTGCTAGTTTGTATCGTTCGAGTTTGGGTGTTGGCGGAGGTTGGTCTGGTCTAGTTTCGTTGTCGAAGGACACGTGTAGTTGGACGTGGGATGAGGTGGTGAACATGGGTAATTTTCATTACTTGGGCGACTCCTCGGGTTACGAACGTTTTAGTGTGGAGGTGTTGGTTTTGTTGCCTTCGGGATTGACGCGTGTGGATGAGTTGCAGGGGTTAACAGATTTGGTTTCGCTGGGCGGTTGTCGTTTTGATACGCAGTGTACGTTGTCGAGTTATGGGAATCATTTGCTCGAGGTACTCAATGTTCAGCAAGGTCTTTTGACTTCATCGGGTGTGGGTAGTTTGGGAGGTTGTACGAGTTGTTCCTCTTCTCATGCGGTGCCTGCCTCTTACTTGCCCGTGGGCATGGCTACGTGGTTGGGAGCAGGTGTGGTGGATACCAGTGGTTATTATGTTTGGTATTCTTCTTCATCGACGCCAGCGTTATTTATTCGTTCAGTAGGTTCCGCTTATCCGCGTGTTAAGTTGGAGATTACGGGTTCAGTGTCTTCGAGTGGCGGTGCTGGTTTGTCCTTTGGCGCCTTACCAAGTGATGCGGTATTTAAAACCTTGGCCTGTGATCACGAGCATTATTTTACGTTGGAGGTTTATTCAGGCGATACGTTATGGAACAGTTTTACTGGCGGTAGTTTTATAGAGCTTTCGGGCACTGAGCGTGAGGCAGCCCCGGTGTGTGACTGTGGTTTTCCAGTCTCTGTTGGATGTATTGGCCAGGGTTATGCGATGGAGCGATCGGTAGGGGCTTGGATGGATGCCGTGTTTAGTGCAGATGCACAGGGTCACAATTATTGGGACCGCATGGGTCAGGTTCCCACGCTGGACGCCAGGTTGGGGAGCACACTCTTTTTAAGTCCTTCAGATTATGGAGTTGTGGGAGTGGAGCAGTATGATTCGGTGAGTGGCGTGGACAGTTTGATTTACGATTATTCCTCGTGTCGTTTGGTTTTGTGGAGTGACGGGTTGGATGGAGTGACGAGCACTTGGTCGGGTCTTCATGACGTGTTTGGTTTTCATGCCGATACAAGTTCAGCGTTGCCATCTACTGTTCATTCGTTTTCCTTTTCTGCGGTGAATGAGCTGGGTGATACGTTGCGTGTTGGCGGCTCGAGTGCTTGTTTATCTCTTGAGCGCTGCCAGAGTTGTGATACGACGCATGTAGCCAGGGAGACCATGGCTTTGTTGTCCTCCTTTTCAGTTTCGGATACTGCGCAGTGGTCCGACGGCGGAACGCAGGAGTACAAGCAATACTTAGAGGCTTTGGATCAGTATAATTTGAATTACGGTTACGCTCAGGGCGATGAAGGATTTATAGCAGCAATCGATTACAAGACGTTTTACGAGCAGGGTTCGAAGTACACCTTGTCGATGTATTTAGATAAGTTGTTGTTTTATATGGGTGTTGATACGACGTATGACCGTGGTGTGTTGAGTGATTTGGCTACTTTTTCCAAGGAGTATGGCAATTACGTGGATGGGATGAAGGAGTATGCGTTGTATTCAGAGTTAATGCTGGCGTACAATGGTCAGCGATTGACGCAAGACCTGAGTTTGTTGGCTCCCGAGGGTGAGATGAATTTTTTGAAATCATCATACGGGGTTTATGTGAAGGATTATTCGAATTATTTAGGCGCGGTTGTCTCTACCACCTCTGGTGCTCAGCCTTTGTCGTCGTGGGTTTTGGGTTTGGACAGTGTTGTTTCTCTGAGTGAATCGTTCGGGGTGTTGTATGGTTCTTATGTAGAGGCTTACCAGCAGTGGGATTCCGTTCAGGTGTATCGCTTGGCGTTGGGCGATGATCAGGTTTGCACCGATTATAAGTCACGCACGTTATACCTTCAGGAAGACTTTGAGAAGTTGGGTTACGGCGGTAGTGTCGAGGGTCAGCAGGCTTTGCAGGCGTATATCGCAGAGATTGCGCTGGCCACACAGACGGGGGATTGCATTGGGCTGTTGAAGGAGTTGTCATCCTTGCAGGGAGTGTCGTCGTATGCCTTGCTTCGTTCCACTTCGAGTTCTTGCCAGACGCTTTATTTGAACTATTTGTCGGCTGTGTCTCGTTACAATTCGAGCTCGTATGCCTCGCTGAATATTTCACGTCAGTTGTTGGATCCTGTGTTGAGTTACAGTGATTTCATGACGTATGACTTGTGTGGTTGTGTGGAGTCTTACATGGCTTATTTGGAGAGTTATTCGGGGTATAGCAGCAGTACCACAGGCGTAACACCGGCTGTGGGTATTTTGTACTTTGAGGGTTGTGGTTTAACGTTACCCAAGGGGTATGCCGATAAGCGGGATTGTTATTCAGTGTATGAGGAGGCTTATTATGCATACAACGATTGGGCAGTTCGCAATGAGGGTTCTGCCATTGTGGGAGACATGGTCGATTCGAAGGTTTTTGTGAATGAAGATTTGTGTTCGTGTGTAGATGATTACGCGGCTTATTTGCAGAGTATAGCAGACGGCGTACGAAATTTGCAAGAGGGCGAGAAGGGCCCTAGGAGTTTATTGGATTTTTGTGGCAGTGGTTTACCGGGTTGTGTGCTTGGCTCGGATATCGTGTTAAGCTTACCTGTGCTGGACAGTTTACCTTACGAAGATCCGTGTTTAGCAGCGTTGCTTTCGCAGGCCGCGGCCAATGCGCAGTGGTCTTATGCGCATCAGGTAGATTCGTTGGAATCTGCATTTACTGCAGCTTACATCGCGCATTGCATGAACAGCTTGCAAGAATCTTTTTCACGCACGTGGGAAGATCAGGAGTACCATTACACGCTTTACTATTACGATCAGGCGGGCAATTTAATTAAGACGGTTCCACCTCAGGGTGTTGTTCGTTTGCCGCTCACGAGTTCAGAAGATGCATTGAGCGAGGCGATAGCCGCCGATAGGGCTTCGGGGGAACGCAGTGTTTATACGCAGCACGGCATGGCTACGCATTATTATTACAACAGCTTAAATCAGTTGGTGGGTCAGCGTTTGCCTGACCACGAGGCCATGGATTTAAGTTCGGTGGAAGATGTGCTGGGTGTAGGTTATACGAGTAGCAGTAGTTCAGGGGGCAGCTCGGTTCAGTTGGTGGACGAGCATGTGGGTTATGGCGTGATGGATGGCGGTAAGCGTTTGTATCGCACGCAGGATGGAGGTTTGACGTGGGAAGAGGATATGGGTGTGAGTGGAGCCGATGTTTGGGACATTTGTTTAGAGAGTAGTGGAGTGAAGGGTTATATGGTTGGCGATGGCGGACAGGTTTATTACACCAACAGTGGTGGAATGCAGTGGGAGGAGGTTGCTTTACCAGAGCTTGGCGAATACACGCAGTGGCGTGGAGTAGGTAGTACGGTAAGTTTTACATCAGGCACGCCGCCGTTGAGTGTTGGCGGTTCTACTACGACGGTAGAAACTGTTGTTGTGGGCGAGCATCGCGTGGCTAGTTTAAAGGTTTCGGGCGTTTGGCATGTGGATAGTCCGAGTGTTTTTTCGGATGTTGATTTAGAGAAGGTGGTCAGTGATGGCAACAATCATTTTTACGCTGTGGGCAATCGCACGCAGGTGTTGGGCGGCGAGAGTTACCGCACGGGTGTTATTTATGTAAGCGATGCGGTTTATCCGCTGAGTTGGCAGGCTGTCTCGGTGTTGCCAACGAGTAGTTCTTTGGGAATTCATTACGCAGGTGTGTTAAGCAGTGGGGTGCAGGGAAGCCTTCGCGTGGGCAGTGCCGACGGTTCTATCCGTCGCTTGGTGGAAACCAGTGCGGTGAGTGAGTACAGTGGTTTAAGCAACGTAGAGGTGTTGGAGGCCATTACGTTAAATGCCTCTGGGGCACAGGTGGCTTTGCTTCGCAATGCCACGGGCATTGTGTCGTTGCAGTACCGCAGCAGTGGTGTCGATAGTGTTTGGCAGGTTGTTCCCGGAGCACCGCAGGGTCTCACGCAGCTCACGTCGCTTCGCATGCAAGAGAATGGCGCCTCACAGTTCTTGGGTCTTTGTGGGGGAACGTTTAATAATGGCAAGGTGTATTTGTTTTCTTACGGATCACAGTGGAGTGTTTATGCCCTTGGTGTTTCAAATGCCGAGCAGGTAGCAGTGGTTCGTAAGGATGTGTCAGGCGCAGTCGCTCAGGCGATGGCTTATGTTACTTCTACCAAGAATATTTATTTAACTCAAAATGTTCAGGCACCTGTAAACGCGATGTTATTTCCCAAGAGTTGGACGGGCGGAATCTATGCGGGTGTTGGGCTGTGCGATTTGGGCAGTGGGGGGTTGTTGGTGGCACGTTTAAGTACAACGGGTACTTTGAGTGCTGTGCGTGTAAATCCGAACAACACAGAAACAACAATTTCCATTCCGTCAAGTTTAAGCGCAGCAGGCATGTCGTGGAAGAAAGTATTGTTTGGCAAGGTGGGCTCGCAGAACTACCTCTATGTGTATGGCCAGGACGGTTCGGGTAACTGGAAGGTGCGCCGGGCGAATGTGTCGTCCACGACGGGCGTTTTGTCTTCGGTGAGTTCAGCGGTGAATGTAGTGGCTCATGCGCGCATTGGTTTTGGCGAGGATAAGTTATGGATGTCAAACGACCAGGGCGTGACGCTATACGCTAATTTTTCTACAGGCAATATGGCTTATGTGTCCTATTCACCGCAGGCGTTGCGTGCGGCAGATGGTTATGTTACGGGTGGTGTTTTGGTAGGAGGAAGCGATGGCGATGTGTACGATGTGTTCTCCTCGAGTACGGTTACAGCAAGTGCAAGGCAGTTGAAGACGCAGACGCGTCACGACATTATGGGTTTAAGTGTTGTTGATGGGGCTAATTATTTTTACAGTTCGGGACGCAACGGTAAGTTAAGCGGTTCGAAGTATCAGCTTACTTCTGGAAGTAGTGGTCCGGTGCAGAGCGTGGTAAGCAGTAGCATTACGCTACCCAATGTGGGACATACGTGTTTATGGGATGTAGACGGGTCTTACAGTACCACAAGTGGTTATTCGTATTACGTAGTGGGTTCGGGCGGTAAGGGCTGGTATAAGTCTTATGGCAGTGATGCGCTAGGTATGCCTCAGCAGATGTCTAATGCGGGAGGAGAGAGTTTACGCAGCATTGTTCGCAAGGGCAGTAGTGACGTTTATTTTGCAGCGGGAAGTAACGCCTCTATGCGCACCTACTCGGGTGGCAGCTCATTATCGGGCTCTCGCATTGTTCCGTTTACGCTGAGCAAGGTTTATTTTTCAAGTCCTTCGGTGGGTATGGTTGTGGGCGATCGCAGCGTTATACGTTACACCTTGGATGGGGGAGATCATTGGCGTATTCTGAAACTCGCTTCGGGTCAGACGCGCACGCATAAGAACTTACTTGCAGCATGGTGCAACGAAGCGGGTGTGGGGTTATTGGGTGGTGAAGTGGATAGGCTGTGGAGCGTGAATTTGTCTTTGGGCACGTATGCTAACACAGGGGTGTCGGGTACAACTGCGGTAGGTATTTCTTCGATACATGATATTTACGTAGATGCAGCAAGTGGTAAGGGTTATGCGGTTGGAAAAGCAGCAACAACGGGCCTCGCGCTTCATACCACGAACGCAGGGGCAAGCTTTAGCGCATTAAGTGGCGCGTCGTCGCATGCGGGGTATAGCAGTGTAGCACCGCTATGGGCCTCTGAGGGCAGTACTGTTATGCTGGGCTGCGAAGACGGTAAGATGTACTTGGCAAGCAGTGCAGGTGTTAGTGCTACGGGCGTGAACATTACAGGATCAACGGGGGTAGGGATAGCCGATTTGGTGTTTACCGATGCGTTTACCTGTTATGCCGTAGGTGTCTCGGGTGTGTTGAAGAAAGGGGTGTATGTGGGCAGTGCAAGTGCCACTCTTCCTTTAACCTATTCATTAACAAGCACCGATTGGCAGTGGTCCAATGCGGTAAGTGGCGGCAGCGGCACAACAGCCAAAATAAACAGCATTGCCATGCGCAACAACCACGAGGGAGTGGTGGTAGGAGCGGGGGCGCATTACGTTCGTTTTTTAACCAACTACGCGGGTGTTTACTCGCAGCGTTTTTGGTACGATAAGCTAGGCCGCATTGTGCTAAGTCAGAATACAAAGCAGCATGATAACGGCACGTACAGTTACAGTTTATACGATGCGCAGGGTCGTGTGCAGGAGGCAGGCGTGAAAGAAGAAAACACGAGCACGACGGGCTTACACATGAGCGATGTTCAGGGAGCCGATGTGGGAGGAGCGTTTAACCCACTGGCCATAGAGGTAAGTTCTACTACAGGCAGCAGCAGCGGCACTTCGTTTATGCAGTGGCTAGCTCAGGGTCTGAATACCAGCACGGGTGTTAATGCAACGCGCACAGAGGTAACGCGTACAACCTACGATGAGCCGCTGGTGAGTGGTATCGGGTCGTTTACGCAAAACAACTTGCGCAAGCGCGTGAGCTCGGTGGTGTATCAGAAGGTGTATCACAGCAATGCATCGCAGGGGTATGCGCACGCTACGCATTACAGCTACGATATTCATGGCAACGTGAATGAACTTGTGCAAGACAACCCCGAGATGGCCGTAACCAGCAGCTTGTCCGATCAGCGGTACAAGCGTCTGGAGTACGACTATGATTTAATCTCGGGTAAGGTGAACCGCGTGAGTTACCAACGAGGTGAGCGCGATGCGTGGCACCATTGGTATGAATACGATGCAGATAACCGCATTACGCAGGTGTACACCTCAACGCATCCCGACCCAATAGCCATGGCCGGAACCACAATCACCGATCCAACGGTTGTTGGTGCGCTGTGGGAGCAGGATAGCAAGTATTTTTATTACGCTCACGGTCCGCTTATGCGACAGGAGTTGGGTAGCAACCAGGTGCAAGGAGTTGACTACGCCTATACCTTGCAGGGGTGGATAAAGGGCATCAACAGCAATGCGCTAGATGCCACAAGAGACATGGGTCACGACGGCTCGGGCACGGGACTTAACGGACGCTTTGGGCGCGATGTGGCTAGCTTTAGTTTAAGTTATTACGAAGGAGACTTTAGCAGTGTGGCTTCTACAGGAGCGTTTAGCAGCGTGGTGGGCAGTGATTTAGAGGCACAGAGTGCTGAATTATACAACGGCAACATCCGCATCATGCAAACGACACTGATGGAAAACAACGGGTCGGGAGTCCTCGTGCCAAGTAATTTGGGAATGGCGTATAAGTACGATCAGTTGAACCGACTGAAGCAGGCCAAAGGGTTTACGCAGTATACGCCTTCTACAAACGCGTGGTCCGCTTCGAGTGGAGCCGCAGGCGAGCACAACAATTTCTTTGCCTTTGATGCTAACGGGAATATTTTAACGCAGCAGCGTTATGAAGGAAGCACGTTAGTAGACAACCTCACGTATCAATACGCAACCAACAGCGCAGGAGACTTGTTAAGCAACCGATTGTATAGCGTAGATGACTCGGTAACGGTAGCCTCGTTATCGGCTACGGATATGGAGGACATGCCAGCATACATCAATGCGTCGCCCAATACGAGTAACAATTACACGTACACGCAGATTGGAGAGTTGAAGTCGGATGCTCAAGAGGAGATACAAGAAATCCATTGGCGTGTAGACAGTAAGATATCAGAGATTACGCGCACGAGTGGATCTTCGAAGAAGAACTTGAAGTTCGAGTACGACGCAATGGGTAACAGGGTTGCTAAGCACGTGTACGCGGGCAGTGTGTTAGAGTCGAGTACGTATTACGTCCGCGATGCGCAAGGAAATGTCATGGGGGTGTATGAGCACAAGATGGATGCCGAGAATGCGGTAATGGAGTACAGGCTCATCGAGCGTAACATTTACGGCAGTGCACAGGTGGGAATCTGCAAAGACACGGTCGATTTAAATATTACGAACGCAGCAGGTGCATTAACGCAGGCTACGTATTACCACGCAAGGCAGCTCAACCACCGTCAGTACAGCCTCAGCAATCACCTGGGCAACGTGCTTACGACCATCGGCGACGGAAAAGCTGCAACGGACAGCAACAATGACGGGGTAATCGATTATTACACGGCTTACATCATCAGCGTCAGTGACTACTCACCGTTCGGGGTTGAGCTGGCTAACAGAACATGGAGCATCGAAGAGTATCGCAATGGGTTCCAGAAGCAGGAGCAAGACAAAGAGTTATGGGAAGGGGCTATGTATTACAAATACCGCGTCGAAGACCCACGACTAGGAAGGTTCTTCAGTGTGGATCCACTTTACGCGAAATACCCTTACAACTCGAACTATGCGTTTAGTGAGAATATAGTGATAAATGGGGTGGAAATAGAAGGATTGGAGGTTTTTACAATTCAATCATTTTCGTTTGCTCCATTTAATATATTTGGTCTTTTCTTTTTGGGAGACGGAAATAATAGGAGCTTCGGTGATTTGAATGATCAGGAAAAATCAAGTTCAAACTACAAAATTGGAAGTGAAGTGCAAGTAAACGTTGCAAAGGGAAAGGAACTTTCACGCAATGCATATGGTTCTTTTTCATTTCAAATAGGAGATCTTGATACTTTTATAGACATAAAATATTCTGAAGCCCATGTAGATATCGTAAATGGAAAAGGAGGTAATAATTCTTGGGAAGCTCAAATTCATACTTCTGGTAATAATGCAACAGTGTCGATGAGTTGTGATATTGATGTGGTTACTGACTTGACTATGATAATAACACAAGACAATCAAGAAAATAGAAGTTGGTTGTGGTTAAATTCTAATACTACAGGAGATAGATTTCCAGCGAATGAACAATTTATTAAGGATAGTAAAGGACAAAGAATATTTATCGGGGTTAGTGGAATTAGTAATGATAATAAATTTTTGGCTCCTTACTTTGAATTACCTTTAAAAAGGAGTGTACAAATGAGTAAATCGAATTTTACTGTGGAATTGGATAGCGAATATAATTTTGTACAAGTTTGGTTTGCAGGTAAAGGCATTTCTATTGAAGAATGGAATAAGAAATTTTCCTCATTGAATCCTAAAAATACAAAAACTAATACGGAAGTGGATTCTGAAAATGGAGTTTTTAAAACTGAAACCTCAGATTAAATGTTCAGATAGATTTATGATTAAATGAAGAAATCAGTATTTTATTACACTTCAATTACAGGCAGTATTGTCATAACAAATATTCTGCTTATTGCTGGAAATGTCATATTTCCCAAAGTCGTTACAAGAGGAATTGATCCATGGTTTTCCATTTTTCTAGGAATTCTATTGATGCCTCTCGTTGTATTGTTAATAGAGCTCACTATGAAACTCAAGTTGTCAAAATTAACTTGTTTTTTACCAGTGATTATCGCCAGCATATTGTCCTTAATTGCAGGGGCAATATTACAATCAACGGGATTGGGAACCTTTTTTATGATGGAGCCGTTCGTTTTTGTGTTCGGTTTTATCGCTGTTTTCACCTATTTCGTATTAATTAAATTAGAAAGTAGAATAGAGCGATTGCCAAAGTGGTTCACTCAATTTGGAATGGCATTATTACCTGTTGTAATGCTTGTTTTGTTTCTAGTTATTTTTCCAGGAGTTTTTCCTTCAAAAGCTTTTCAGTTCATGCCTCAGGAAATTCAGGATGAAATTATTAAGGAAACGTTATCAGAAATTCATGTTGGGGACTCATTTAGTAAAATTGATAGTGCTCTTCCAGGAAAATTTAAAGTGACTGATGGCTATACTCGAGCAAGTAGGTCCGGTGAAAATATGAGTTATGAATTGATTATTAAGAACAATACTGTGGTCTATATTGAATTAGAACTTAAAAAATAGTGACTAAGCAATTGAATTAGCTATTTACACGAAGATTATGAAAAAGAATTTCAATCTATTACTTATTAGTGTTATAACGCTATTATCTTGCTCTTCAAATTCCAATCATAGGGAGTATAAGAATGTTGCTGTCCCAGAGGGATATCGCGTTAATGATGGCGATATTTATGAGAACAAAATGATATATTCCTGCAGTACGGGCAATCCACTTAAGGAGACAGACCATTTGTTATTTTCTTCAGACTATGGTGCTAATTGGGATAGCGTAGCAGTTGCAACTAATCTCTTTATAACAAATGTCGATTTTGTCGGAGGAATAGCACAAGTTCGAGTGTGGAATGGACGTAAAGACATACAGAATTCTCAACAACTTACAGGACTATTAATTTTTGATTTTGAAACCAAAAAATTGGAATATCCATAGTTTTAGCTAAAATTCAATTAAGTTTAATGACACAAATTTGAATCCCTAGAGTCTATTTCAACAATCAAGCTAAAGAGATATTGGTTTCGGAAAGGCAGATAAATAAGTTTAATTAAAAATTTCCGTTATACTTTCAATCAAAGAATTCATAGTAGTTACAAATCCATGGCTTCAATAATTTGGATTGACATACGCTATTTAATAAATGATGATCCATATTTAGTTGTTATGAGTTTTGAAGTTGATTTTAACAGTGATGAATTCTTTAATTTGTTCAAAATCTTTAAACTAATCGTCACTTGTAAATTTCGTACTTTTGATGATTGCGAAATTTCTGAAGAGATTATCATAGATGACATTATTAACCCTAGTGATTTGTAATAAACGTTTATCAGGAGATTACTAGCAGCAATTAAATTCAAGGTTGAGTTTTAATAATAGGTTTTCAAGTTTGATTTTTCAGAATGTGAATTCAGCAGTTTTCGAATACTTCCATCCATATCTCATCTAAATAAGTAATTTGACGTATTGACAAGGTAGCTATTTGACAGCAACTTTGTTCAAACATCAAAAAAAATGGTTTTCCGACAATACTCTTTTAAGCTTGAATTATTTATTTAGATTATTGCTAATACTAGGAAACAACATAAAATACATATGGCAAAGAATTATAGACAGCTTAATGAGAGTCTCAAAAGACGAATTAATCCTGAAAATTTTGAATTGGAGAAATCATTCTCAGATGAACTAGCTACTTTGTCATACAGTGATGTGTTAACATATATAAGATTGGCAATGAAAGGCGTCGAGCCAGAATACACTCAGAAAAGTAAAGATGCAGGAGATCGAGTAAAGAATCACTTGTCAAAAAAAATAAGTGACGTAACATTCCGGTATCAAGGTTCTGTCATGACTGATACACATATCAGAGGATACAGCGACATCGATCTTCTAGCTATCAGTGAGAAATTTTATTTCATAGATTTAGTAGGATTGAAACAAATTCTTGAGTCTAATGATCAACGATTATGTTACAATCAAAGCGTGATTGAAAGAATGGAGAAGGAAGTAAATACCAATACCTACCGAGGCAATGTTCTCCAAGATTTACTGCAATTAAGGCTAGATATCGAAGTTACCCTAGAGGAGGCATATGACATTTGCGATATTTCAAAACCGAAGTCTATCAAAATAAAAAATAAAAGTTTGAATCGTGAAGTTGATGTGGTCGTTGCAAATTGGTTTGATGATGTTTCGGTAATTATAAATGAAAAGGGAGAATATAGAGGAATACAAGTTTATAATAAGGAGAGTAATTCAAAAGGGCTACCTGATTTTCCTTTTTTAAGTATAGAACTAATAAATGAAAGAAGTTCAGAAACGAATGGAAGGCTGAAGCGAATGATTCGGTTTTTGAAAAATGTAAAAGCGGATTCTTTTAAAGATATTGGCTTAAGCAGCTTCGATATTAATGCGATCTGTTATGATATTGAAATTTCTCGATATGAAAAATTATCATTTTATGAACTTGTTCCTATTATCCATAGTCAACTCAGTGATTTATGTTTAAATCCTTCAAAATCGGATAGTATAATGTCAATTGATGGGCGAGAACCTATTTTCAAATACAATTCACAAAAGCTTGAAAACCTTAGGCTATTAATGGCCGAAGTTGAAGGTGTTTTTGATGATTTAAGAAAAGCTCTTGATTTATGATAAAAAAGAAACTATTTATTGGTTCTTCATCAGAAGAATTAAACTTGGCTCAAAAAGCAAAGGCTATTTTAGCAGCAGATTTTGATGTAACAATATGGGATGAAAAAGTTTGGGATAATTCAGTATTTAGGATTAACCAAAACTTTCTTTCAGACTTACTTAAGGCAACTTTACAATTTGATTATGGTATACTTTTAGGCACTATGGATGACAAAGTTGAATCGAGAGGACAAGTATTGTTACAGCCGCGCGACAACGTATTATTTGAATTAGGTTTATTTACTGGTCGGCTTGGTACATCGAAATGTGCTTTTATTATAGATAAGAATATTAAATTGCTTTCAGATTTTGGTGGCTTGTCACTTGCTCAATTCGAAAAAGGAAACGATAAAAGTTTTGAAGAAGCTGTTAAGAAGGTGATTAAATTCTTCAATTCAAGTTTAGATGATGAAATTAATTTTTTTCCTTCTGCAACTTTAGCATCTGTATACTTTGAAAACTTAATTGGCCCAACTTGTCGATATCTCATTGAAAATGGAGGATTTGAACTTGATGGCATTAAATATAAACATTGGAAGTTTTATGTTTTGATGCCTGACCGAATAAATCAGGATGTTAATCTTCAGTTTGAGACATTGAAATCATCAATTGCAACTCGAAACGTTTCCTTTAAATATGCAGGAAGACCAAGAAATATTAGTATTGATTCTCAAATTAGAGATGAAAATCTGGTTTTCATAGATTTTCCTACTATTATATCAGGGATTAATTTTGCTATAGCAAATTTATTGCCGCATGATTTCAACGGCCTAAGTCTTGATTACGAATCCATTTTGGATAGGGAACTTAGACGATTTATTACTTCATTGAAAAAGTTGCTCGTTGAACACGGATTTGATGAAATGGTAATTGTAAAAAGAGAATCGGATTTATAGATTCAAATAACGGTTCATATCACTAGTTTTGAACTAATCGAATATTTGTAAATCGGCGAGTCCTTAAATAGTTTGAGTAATTTCAGGGAATTAATTTTTGTGAGTATTGATTAAATAGAGCAAAGAGAGTTAATTGATTTTTTTTAACATTACAATATTAGCCCCCCTCTAAAAAAAGCTTAAGAAAAAACTTTATTATAAATGGCTTTACGAAATTTCGTAAGGCTTTTTTCCTCAAGTGTAATTTTCTATTTCGAGGTTGGATCGCTAAAAGTTTGATAGACCAGGCGAGAACCTTCAATACGCCAAAAGGCGTGTTTTTGAATGGTGAGAATTTTTTTATAAAGCGCTCTCTTGCCCTTGTAATTACTGAGTTTTTTTATGCATCATAGGTGCCAGGCTACAATAGAGCGTAATGGAGATTGTGAAATTGAAATAAATTCGAGCCATGAACATTTACACGAAAGTAGGCTTGGGACTTGTTGTAGGAATTTTAGGCTATTATGCCTTCAATACCTATCAGTCGAACGCTTCTGCGCCCTCATACCAGAATCAAGTTCAACGCGTGGAAGATATAGAACGACAAGACCCACTGAAATTCTTGAAAGTGTCTGGGAATTACAACGAGAATTTTTGGGGCAATAAATACAAGATTAACTGCACTATTGAAAACCTAGCTACAGTTGCACAATACAAAGATGTTACAATTCGTATAACCTATTTTACCAAAACCAATTCCGTGCTGGCCACATAAGACCGAACTTTTTACGAATATTTTCCTCCAACAAGCTCTAAAGATGTACAAATGAAAGTTCCCACTTACTATAACGCCAATCGTATTGAATTATCAATTGTTCAAGCCAAAACGGCATAATTGTCATACGTCTTTTGGCGTATTCTCTTTCAATGAATAACACTAAATCAATAACCCTTGTATGCTGATTTTGAAATATCTGTCAGCCATTCATTCTATTTCAATTGCCTTTTCAACAGGAGTAGGTCCAGTTCAGTTTGGAACTTTCCTATTTTAGCTGAAATCAATAAAATTAATATTATGACATTCACAGGAAACGAAGGTGCAGTGATTACACTTGCAGAAGGATCAAAAATGACAGCCGCGTACCGAGCTACAATCTCTACTGGAGATACCATTGCACTAGCAATAGGAAAGAACTTGGTTAACTCCATTCTCGGACAAACCGGCTGCATGGGAATTCGTATGTATTTCGCTTTAGACGAAGACGGGAATAAACAACTGGTTTTGGTTGGAGTAGATGCAAACGGAGATGATATGACGGCGGGGGTTATTGTAGATAAACTAAATCCATGTCCTAAACAGTGCAGCACAAAGAATGCTCTGAATTCATAACCCTCAGTGAAACAAGAAATTTACATAGCTGTCTGTACTAGTCTATTCCCAATAACATCTTTTTTTTCTTTGAATTTTAAGAAAAATCGTTCAGCTTATTGGATTTTGTTTTTTGTAGTTTTTTCCTTAATCATTGATTCATGTAATTGCTATTTTTCTCATCGAAAGGAAAACAACTTGTTCTTGATCAATTTCTACGATTATGTGGCAATAACATTAGAGTTAAGTTTCTTGCTTTCAATAGCAAAATACACTAGGATATTTCGTAAGATAAGTTGGCTGATTATAGTAGTTTTTTGGATAGCTCATGCTGTTTTTAATTACCACAATGGTTTTTTTGTTACTTCATCGTCGTTATCTTTTATTTTGTCTTTAGTGGTGAGTGTATACGCGGCTATTGCAGCCTTAAGAATTCTTAATGATAGATCAGAAGATTTCAATAAGAAAAAGTACTTGCTGATTCCGATTATGGGTTTTTTTATTTTTGAAACATCATGTCTTATTCCGGTTTGTACGGTTAACTTGAATTTGACCAAAGAAGAAGATGCATTTCTATCCGAACTATACAATCATGTAATTGTAATTGGAACAATATTGAGGAATCTTCTTTTTACGATTTATTTTATAGTAGCAAGAAATAATCAACGCGACTCATCAAATTTGAACTCAATAAATCAGTAAATTGGTGAGTAGCATAACAACAGTTGTTCTATACGCCGTAATTTCCCTTGGCGCATTTGTTTTCTTAGTAACTGTATTGGCATTTTTACTTGTGCGAAGAATGGCACAGGGCATAAAAGAAAGAGAGTTGCATAGTAAGCAAATAAGAGAAAAAGCTATTCAAACTCAGGAAATAGAAAGATCGGTTTTAGCAGATAATTTGCACGACGATTTCGGTCCGCAATTGAGCTTCTTATACAGACTGTAATGCTCCCTGAATCTTGGACCATGAGTTTAGTTAAAGAAATACAATTAAATTTACTAAATCATGACAAAAAGAACGCGAAGAAAATTCAGCCCGGAAT
>Ga0114975_10001194_pt1 | contig 18850 bp, 16 predicted proteins | sample S_130626_EF_Meta_FD_87031 | JGI IMG/M metagenome (GOLD analysis project Ga0114975, IMG submission 87031) | Freshwater microbial communities from Lake Simoncouche, Canada to study carbon cycling - S_130626_EF_MetaG | ecosystem: Environmental > Aquatic > Freshwater > Lake | place: Lake...
CTGTCATAGCTTAGGCTACCGTGACCTGTACCACTGTTACCACCACTTAGAGCGGCACGGCTACGTGCGTCTGTGTAGTATAGGTTTGTTGTACCTTCGTCTAATGCATCAGTATCATGGTTGCTGATATCGCTAACTTGACCTGTTACGTTACCTGTTAGGTTACCAGTTACATCACCAGTTACGTTACCTGTTACGTTACCCGTAACGGCACCAGTTAAGTTACCAGTGAAACCAGTTGTAGCTGTAATTGTTGTACCTCTTACTGTTGATGCAGTTGTTGCACCAATAGTTGTACCATCAATGGCGCCACCGTTGATATCAACTGTAGTAAATGTACTTGTACCTGTACTTGTTACGTTACCTGTTACGTTACCTGTTACATTACCAGTTAAGTCACCAGTTACGTCGCCAGTTACATCACCAGTTAAGTCACCAACAAAGCTAGGAGCTGTCAATGTAGTTGTTAAACTTAAACCACCAGTAATGCTAACGTCTTTGTTGAAGTTCCAGCTGTCATCACTACTTGCGTAAGTGAGTGTAGCACCAGCGCCATCAATAGTTAAACCAGCACCGTTGGCTTGAGTAGCGTTTGCACTACCTTTGGCCAATGTCAAGTTAACGTCATTGATTTCAACTGTTGTTGATTGGATAGCTGTTAAAGTACCTTGAACTGTCAAGTCACCTGCAACTATTACATCGTTGAATGTAACGTCATCAGTTGTACCAACAGCTTGACCGATTGAGAATACACCTGTACCAGCATTATATGCTACACCAGTACCAGCACTTACGCTATTACGAGCGCGAGTTGTTGTGAAGTACTCATTTGTACCTTCTGTCAAGTTAGTTGTTGACTTGGCAGCTAATGCACTGTCAAAACGTGCTTGTGTGTAGTATAGGTTAGAACCTTCAGTTAAACCACTTGTGCTCTTATCGGCAAATGCATTATCGAAACGAGTTTGTGTCCAATACTTGTTTGTAGTACCTTCGCTGATATCATCAGTGTCTAATGTATCATTACCACCTAAAGCAATAGTAGCACCGTTAATAGTAATGCTACTATTAGCCAATGAACTGTTAGGAATACTTGCTAAAGCAATAGTACCAGTTGCGCTGTCATATGTAACACCAGATGCTGTAGTTGCGTTGATTTCACCACGCACATTTGCACTAGTAACTTTAGCGTATGTGAATACACCAGTACCACTGTCATAAGACAAACCACCGTGACCAGTACCACTTGTTGTAGCACTGAAGTGAGCACGAGTTTCACTTGCGCTTGGGCCTGTGTATGTGAATACACCAGTTGCGCTATCATACTGCAAGTCACCGTCACCGCTATCACGGTAAGCACTTACTGCACCGCGATAATCTGTATCATCTGGACCAACGTATGTGAATACACCAGTTGTGTTATCATAGCTGAACGTACCATCACCACTAGTCTGTGAACCACTTACTGCGTTACGAGCACGAGTTGTTGTGTGGTATAGATTTGTACCTTCACTTACATCACTTGTACTTGGAGCACTGATTGTGATAACACCAGTACCGTCATTGTAACTTAAATTGCTCCAACCTGCTACAGTAATAGCTGAACGAGCGCGACCTGTAGTGAAGTATAAGTTGTTACTACCTTCAGCAACGTCATCAGTTGTCTGACTACCTAAGCTGAATGTAAACACACCTGTTGCTGAATCATAATCTAAAACGTCTGTATTATCACTTGTTAAACTAACTGCGCCGCGGGCACGAGTATTAGTGAAATACAAGTTTGTTGAACCTTCTGCTACACCATCAGTTGTTGGTGTTGAATAGCTAAAGTTACCAGTAGCGTCATTATAACTAATATCACCACTTGCACTAACTGCATCACGAACGCGAGCGTTAGTGAAATATAAGTTAGCAGAACCTTCAGCTACTGCATCTGTATTTGGTTTAGCAAATGTAAATACACCGTTGCTGTATGACAAAATGTTTGAATCATTAGTTGTCAATGAAATTGCGGCATGAGCACGAGCGGCTGTAAAGTACAAGTTTGCACTACCTTCGCTGATGTCGTCTGTGTCTAATACTACATCGTGAGTTTGTGTGTTAACACTCCAAACTGCGGCTTGTGTGCTGATAATACCTGTAGAATTATCATAGTTGATGTTAGAACCACCACTTACGCTGTTACGAGCGCGAGCTGTTGTAAAGTATTGGTTAGTTGAACCTTCAACGATCTTATCTGTGTCAGGTGTTGTGAAAGTAATTTGACCAGTCTGACCACTATAAGAAATAATCTGACCATCATCACTGTTCATGCTAATTGCGCCACGAGCACGAGCTGTTGTGAAGTATTGGTTAGTTGAACCTTCTAACACGCCATCACTGTTTGGGTGATTATATGTGAATTGACCGCTTGATTGGTCATAAGACAATACTGATTCATTATCAGAACTTAAACTTACTGTACTACGAACACGAGCTTGTGTGTAGTATAAGTTTGTTTGACCTTCATCTACATCATCTGTACTGTAGATCATCTGATCGTCAATTAAGTCATCAACGTATTGTTTTGTTGTTGCGCTTAAATTTTGTGTAGGTGCACCTGACAATGTCAGTTCACCTGTCATTGCTGTGCTACCGTCTAAGGCAACTTTTGTAGCAATACTGCTTGCAACTGTTGTTGCAAAATTTGCATCATCTGCAATAGCGGCTGCTAATTCATTCAATGTATCTAGCAAACCAGGTGCGGCGTCAACTAAGTTAGCAACTGCTGTTCTAACATAAGCTGTGCTAGCTAATTGGTTTGTATTAACCGATTGTGCTGCCGTTTCTGATGTTGGTTGACCACGTAGGTCAACACTGTCCATAATGGAACTTGACCGGGCTTTAATTAATGGCATTTCTTTATCCTTAAAATTAGATTTCTAATGAAATCTACTAGGCTTAGTTTGTGTCTGTGCCCAAAGACTGCGCTAACTCTGCTAGAGTATTAAGTAACTCTGGGGCAGAATCAACTAAATTAGCAACTTCTTGAGTTACAAATTCTGTTGTAGCTATTTCGGAAAATTGACCTGATGCAGTTGGTTGTCCACGTAGATTTACGCTATCGGTTAAAGAACTGGATTTCAACTTTATTAAAGGCATCTTATCAACTCCTTGGCATTTTTAAGTTTGGTGCCGCCAACTTGGATAAGTTCATATGACTAGTAGCCAATAGTTCTTAGTAATATTAATAAGACCGTCACTGGCTACTACTGTAATTTCGTATCGACTAGGACTGCTATTATTAGGAGCATTGCCTACGATACTTGTTCCGCTTACTGATAACCAGCTAATTGCGGATTCACCTGCATTAGCAGGCTGTATAGTTATACTTGTAGTATTATTTACTCCAAGTAGAAAATTAATGCTGTCTCCAGCTCTGAATCGCCCAATATATGATGTGCTGTCTGTAAACTTAGGTTTGTTTGCACCATAATTTATTAAATTTTTATAAACATATTCATTACCACTGGTATCAACCAGTGTTAAGTCCTGTGCGGTATTCCATAAGGAGCCCGTTACTTGACTTGTTTCAACCATAAGTTGAAGAATATTTTCACTGGGATAATCTATCCTAGTAATTGATTGGCCACCAATTTTGGCGCCGGTTCCATATGTTATATCTAAACATACTACAGAAATTGTTGTATACTGTCCTATTGTACTATAAGATATACCTGTGATTTTTGGTCTAGGTCTATCGCTGGTAGTACTTCCTCTTAGAATTCTTACTTGAATTCTATCACCTTGAGCAGGTGCTTCGTCAAATGTTAGTGTAGTGCCATCTATTATACCGTAGCTATAATAAGGTTCTTGAGTAATGCCGTTAATAGATACTACTAATAAGTTTGGATTACTTACACTAGTCTGTATATCAAATTCTAATGTTGTACCATCACCTGAAAAGTTTCTTGTTATTGGCGTTAACGCATTTGTTTGACTTCTAAATTGACCAATAGTGGTATCATATACTAAAAACTCACCGGTTACTGGGCTAGTGACAGTGACATCCGTTAAGTCATTTAGTTGTAAATTATTAATTGTATTTGTAAGATTAGTATCAGTTTGTGTTATCTGAGTGTCTACATAATCTTTATTTGTTAGTAATCGCCAGGCAGTACCATCAAAAAATTCAGGATTAAACAATTCATTTGAATAACGTAGTTGTCCTTCTGATCCTGTAGGACGCTGACCTGAACCACCAGTGGGCAATTTTAATGCACCCTGTGCATTAATTTCTAGTACACCGCCTTCTGGTGTTAGTGCTTCTGTTGAATGATTTATTTTAATTGCCATTGTACTCTCTTATATTGAAACAAAATCAATGACTGCTGTCCAATTTATAACATCAGTACCTACGCCAGTGACTGATACCGTAATAACGCCATCTGAATTGAAACTTATTGTTGGCTCTGTAAAGTTATTTGTATCAACGTAGGTGTTGGTAACATAACCAGATATTGTTGTCGTACCCTGTAAGTAGCACCCTTTTATTTCATAAGCAGCCACATTAGCGCCTTTGCCAACAATGTATGCTGTAAAGAATACTGTGGACTCTGCTGTATATTTTAATCCGTCTCTGTCGAATAATTCTGCATTTGCTGTGTTAACAGTACTGCCAGACAATGTAACTCGTTGGTTTTTTAAACCTATTTTAAATCTGTCTGTAGTTGTACCATGTAACTTGGTATATAAGTCTGTCATTATTGTTTATTCCAGCTTTCGAGAATCATTTCCTCTATCTTATTTATTAGATTTTGACCTGGTTGGTTCATTGTCCATTTTTGTTCTGGACACTCCGCTATTGCAAAAGCCGCTTTTGCAGGTATATAACACCCACAACTTTTGCACATAGCAGTGGGTTTAAAATATAAATCACAGGACTTGCAAATTTCCATGCGTTCCAATTTTATTTGTTCACTGACTGTTTTAAACATATTAATATTTATAGATGACAAAAGGGACCTTGCGGTCCCTTTTTGCTTTTGTATCCTGTTAGGGATTAAGCGTACTTGATAGTACCGATGTTGATCTTACCTAAGTAGTCAGCGGCGTTACCAAGAGAAGATGCTGTGTTTGTCAACTCAACATAACCATAACGTGTCATGAAAGATACGACTGGTTCCATTGTGTTAGGATCTAAAACAACACCAGAGCTCATCAATGGAATGTATGGGCAATAGAAAGCAGCCGCATCCATTTCATTAGGGCCTTTGTAACCAATTAGTACTGGAGCAGAAGCGTCAGCATAACTGTTTACGTAAACCTTAACAGAACTGTTTAGTGTACCAACAAACTTAGTGTTTGTTGGAGCTTCGAATGTACCTTCTGTAGTACGTGCGAAAGCAGATGTAGTAGCAGATTGTAGAACTGTCAATGCTGTTGGGGAAACAACAACATAGTTACCAGCACCACGACGTGTGCGTTGAGCAATCTTGTTAGCAACATCATTGATTTGAATAGCCAAGACAGCGTGTTGGTCACCAACGTATGTAGGTGTACCAGTGAAGCTACCTGTTTGATCAAATGTGTGTGTAGCTGTACCAGCAAGAGTCATAAGTTTGCTTAGGATCTCTTGGTCGATTTCAGCTGTAATTTCTTGAGCTAAAGCAGCCATAATTTCTGCTTCAACATCTAGACCGTGCATAGCTTGTGCATCTTGCGCGGCTTCAAATGTCCAACGTGCAGACATTTTACGTGTTTTAGCTTCAACAGTTTGCTTCAAGATCTGGATGCTTAACTTCTTACCGATAGCACCTTCCATTGTAGCTGTTGCTTCACCAGCTGGAGCACCTGTGTTACCGTTACCAGAGTATGCGGCAGCGATATCAAATGGGCTCAAAGCTTCTGTACCTGCTGTAACGCCAGCTGAAGTTTCAGCATAACGTACACGCAATGTGTGAATTTGACCAACTGGACCAGTCATTGGTTGAACACCGATGATCTCGTTAGCAATAACAGTAGGCATAACACGACGGATAACAGGCAAAATTACCTTGTTAAGAACAGCGATGTTACCGCTTTGTGTGGCACCTGCGCTAGCAGATTCCATAATGTTTTTCTTTGTGTTTTCTAACACAGCTTCCATGACAGCCTTGCGGTTGCCATTGAGTCCTTCTAGTAGAACGTCTTTAGTTGCAGACCAATTCTGGGACTCGAAAAGTTTTTCAGACATGTTTGTCTCCTAAGTAAAATTACTTTCCTATTCCGGCTAATTTTCTAAGTGAAATGATATCTGCTGGTGCAGAGTCGTCACTAGAAGTTTTATTGCCAGTCACCGCAGTCTTCTGCGATGCTGTGCTCTCGGAAACCATAGTTTTACCCTTGTTAGGTACTACTGTTTCATTGAGTACGGCTGGTAGATACTTGTTGAAAGATTCGCGAAGGCCGTCTGTTTTAGTTGTCTTTAACAGGTCTTCCATAATATCGCGTTTCTCTTTTCCAAGAGGTGCTACCAATTCTTGCATAATGCCCTGACGCTTTACAGCATCCTCGGCAATACGTATCTTGCTCTGAGCTTGAGACAATGCTTGATCCTTAGATTCTACTAGCTGAGTTGCCTCTGCTAATTGAGCTCTAATCTCTTCCATTTGGTCACTTAGCTTTTTAACTTGTGTTCCATCAGCGAATCCACTTGCCATAAATTCAGCGGCAAACGCTTCCATGATCTTACGACCGAATGCGTTTTGACGACTGACTTGAATGTCTTCACGTAATTGAGTGATCTCACTACGTAGACTTTCAGCCAATAGTTTTTCTGCTCTGGCAGCTGCTTCTTTAATGAACTTAGTTTTAGCTTCGGCAATAACTTTCTTGCCTTCTGTAACCAATTGTACACGAGCCTGTACAAGTTTTTGCTCATCTTCTTTAAGTTCTCTCAACTCTGCAGACAACTTACGCAAAGCAAATTCTTCGAGCTTGCCGAAGTTTGTTTGTTGTGTCTGACGGTCTTGTCTGAGTTCTTGAATTTCCTTGGCCATTTGTTCCATAACAAACTTATTAAGCAATTGAGCGTGCTCTTTCATTTGTTTTTTGTATGAAACTCTAGCTTCTACAACTGCACGTTTATCAGCGGCAAACTCTTCGAATTCTCTACGAATTGCTTCTGTAATCATTTTATCAGCGGCTTCAACGATCAAACCTTTGTCATGCTCGTAGCGTTGACTGAATTCTTCACGTAAATTTGCTTCTACTTCTTCGTGTAGTTGTTGTACTTTAGTTTCCCAAGCCTCTTGTAGTTGGCTTTGGACTTCCTCAGATAAAACACCGGAGCCGAATAGTTCTTTTATATTGCTCATCATTGTCCCCTTTATTTCTTTAGGTTGTCGATGAACCTGAGAACCTCTTCCTTGAGGTGTTTTTGTGCTTTTGGATCATGTCTTACAGCGTCCGCAACGCCCCAAAGGGAATTACGTCTACGATCCATCATTACACGTTCGTAGATAGCTTTTGGATATGCATCCGGAGCACTAGGTTGTGCCACGATGTCCACCGTGACAATTTCAAAATCAGTAACGCCACCAGATTCATTGACGTTACCAGATCCCCTACTTGACACGCCTAGTTTAACACCACTATCTAAAAGAGTTCTAACGATGTTACCCATTGGCGTAGGTAGGATTTTTAGCTTACCTATACCGTTGTTTTCCATCATGTACATATTTGTAATCATGTGGCTAACACGGTCTAAGTTAACTTGTAGGTCATCAGGGTGATCAGCTTCGCCAAGCACACTCATACCATTTTTAATTTTTTCAGCAATGTTACTACATGCCCTAGCGATTTCATTAACGGGGTAAACTCTCTGGTTTTGATTTTTAACACCGCCTTGAATGAAAATGCCTTCCATGTAGAGATCCTTGCCGCCTGAGGCGTTTTCAACAAGCTGAGTACGCATACCAGCTTGGTCGAATGTTAGGGCTTCTACTAATGGTAAGGCCATATTTTTAGCTCTTTGCTACTGGACTAGTTTTGTTGCTAGCACTGTCGCTGTTCTTAGGAGCAGAAACGTTTTTGTATGCTGGAGCCTTTTTATTGCCAGGAACGTTTACGTTACCAACATTAATAGCTGTTGCACTAGGTTTGGCCAAGCCACCTTCTGTGCCACCACTTACGTTACCACTGTTAACTTTAACAGCTTTAGCACCGTTAGCACCGACTTTAGGTCCATTGCTTACTGGGCTCTTTGTGTTTTGTCCGTTATCACCGTGTGTTGGTGCAGGCACTGCTGTTAAGCTAGCACTTTCACCTAGTGGGTCATAACTTTCTTCTGTTTCTTCTTCACCTGTAGGTGCAGGCATATCAGCACCAGCATCGCCGCCCATTTGGTCGGTGATCTTAGCGAAAAGGTCACGTAACTCATCTAAAGTGTCGTCTGCTTGCATTTTTAAATCAGCGACATCACCTTCAGGGGCTTCAGCGCCTGCTTCGTCACCCATTGCTAGGTCAGCAGTTGCTTCTGGTTCTGTAGGCTCGTCAGCTGGTAAACTAGCTGCCATAGGATCTTCAGGTTCTTCGTCGTCAGCTTCAGCAAAAAGACTTTCGTCTTCTAGTTCGTCTGCGTCGCTGATGATTTCTTCTTCGAAGTCTTGGGCAGGGCCAAAGCCTTCTTCGATTTCTTCATCTTCTTCAAGTTGGTTATCCAACTCGCTCAATTCTTCATAAATTGATTTACCCTTTTGTACAAAGAATTGATGTAGCAACTCGCTTGCACGATCGTCTTCCTTGTTAATAAGGGCTTCTAATACTTGTTCTAGTGTATGTTTAGACATTCGGTTTTCTCCTTTTTGGCCAAAAGTATAAGTCTGTAATATATTTACAGATATATTACAAATACCGGTACAAATAGAGTTAAAAACGCAGTTTTCTAACTGAAAACCTGATTAAGTATACCTAAGTTACATAGGTGCTGGAGGTCTTGCGTAAATTGTTGCGTACATATCTTTTCGTTGTTCCATTTCCATGTTACGAATTTCACGCATTTTTCTCAACTTACTCAAGTGTAATAATGTCAATCGGGGGCGTCTAGTATCAGCTTTCTTCGCTTGGTGGAATTCGTCGGATTGAACATCTACTATTCCTTCTTTAACTTCCATCAATTTCATGCTGGTGCTCCTGGTGCTGGCGCTGGTGCTGATCCTAATGGACTAGCCGCTCCAGTATTTACCTGTCCGCCAGCTTCTGGTGCCGGTGCTTCAGCTGCCGCGGCTTCCATGTCTCCGATCTGTCCCATGTCATCATCTGTGGGTCGCTCAATACCCACACTGCTCAAATCACCGGACATACCTTCGCCGGTGCCTGCGGCAGGAATACCTGCATCTGGATTTTCCTGGCCCCACATTGTTTCGTTTTCTACAATCTCTTCGTCAGTTAGTCCAAGATATTTCTTAAGCACAAAACGTCTGCTTAGATAGTTAACTTCCGCTAGTTGTCCAAATACTGCGGCTCTAGCATTGTTAATTTCAATTTCACGGTATTCACTAAAGCTCTGTGGTGGTAAGAACTGTAGTTTAAACGTACTTGTATCAAGCTCTATGCCCTTTTTCTTCAAGAACATTTTAAATTCATTGTCCAATGGATCTATAACCAAATTCTGAAGTCTTTGGCAATACTTGTTAAAGCGATATTCTTGAATAAATGCTGTACCAACTCTACCATCATTAAATACTGCCGTACCATCGTCTGGACCTGTAGGTAAGTAACTGCTGGGAATACGCAATGCTCGCATTAGTTTGTTAGTAAAGTATTTTAAGTCATCAATTTGACCCAGGTTATCACCACCGGGCAATACTTCAACTTTAGATCCACGACCCTCTGCTGTTTGTGCAAAGAAATAGTCTTCTAACATACTCAATGGGTTATAGCTAGCATCCATCATGCTTGTACCGCCACCAGAACGACTTGGAATACGTCGTTGATGAATCTCATTTTTAACACGCTCTACAAAGCTCATGGCCATGTTAGCTGGCATATTTCCTACGTCAATGTAAAATACTCTACGTTCTGGGGCACGTTGAACACGATATATAATAATACTGTCTTCCAACAATGATTTTTGTTGAAATACTTTATAAATGCTTTCTAATACACTGACACCAAATGGGTAGTTAGTATCCATGCCTTCACTTAGGCTTAGGTGTACCATGTGAGTAGAACTAACAGGTGTTTCTGTATTGTTTGCATTACCTTGATTACTGTTTGCAGTAGCAAACTGAGTAAATGCATTTTTATTAAACTGTGTGGGACCATAGTTTTGATCTGTGATCAATGGCTCAGTTGCCACTTTGTTCATTACATCAAGGCTTACGTTTTTAAGAATATATTGTTCTATCTCTTTGCCCTTGGCTTCATTAATAATTAACTTACTAACATCCTGTGCATTTACATAATATAATTCATAGGTTTCTGGATCACGAATAAAGAATTGATCACCATACTTCAATGCGTTCCTAAACATACGCCATACACGTTTGTTCCAACTGTTAATCATACACCACTGACGTAGGCTACGATTAAGTACGTTTACTTCTGCATCTGTGGGCTCCGTAAAGTGGGATACGCTAAATGGCAAATTACTTTCATAGTCAAACTGTGTGCAGAATTCAGCAATAGTATCTATGGCTGCATTTACTTCACTGTCGTTGTCCATGATCTCATATTGAAGATACCTATCTACACGATTGGGAGCGCCTGAATAAACGTCCTTTAACCAACTACTAAATTTATTACTTGATCCTGCATGTTGAGATTGGCCGCGTTTATTGCCAGCGATCTCATTAGCTGTTTGTGGTATTTGAAAGTGCTTACGCCATGACATATTGATTGTTTATCCTGTTTATTATTTATGGCTATTATGCAGTTCCGTACAGCGATTTGTTACGCATATATCTACCATTGGTGTCATTGATACTGGCATTTTTACCATTGACACTTAGGTTAGCATCGCTACTTTCTATCAATGATTCCATGTTTTTATTGAGTGTTACCAATTGTTTGGTATTTTCATTTTCTTTCATTGACTTCTGATCCAGAGCAGATGTTTGTGTATCAACTAATGTGCTATTGACGTTTTGTCTTTCTGGTTCAGCAATACGCACCATGTTATTTTGCTGTAGTCCAGTCTTGAGTGCATTGATTTCTTCTAGAGTAGCTGTTCTGCGCTTTCCGTTTTCATCTACAGTAGTAGGAGTCTGGCTCATATTTGCCCAACCAGAGTTGCCTCGTTTCAAAGACCCATCTTGATCAGCAGGGTTTATTACTCGAGCTTTCATTGGGCCGCGCATAGCGTCTACATCACTCGCTTTGTTTTCCGCTGTCTTTTTATCCGACATATCGTTGGCATTACCATATCGTAATGCAGCCTTGGCTGCATTAATTTGTTCTAATGTACGTTCGTCTGCAGATGTCTTTTTAGTTTCTGCTGTCTTTTTGTCTGACATGTCATTTTCATTGCCATAACGCAATGCAGCCTTGGCCGCATTAATTTGTTCTAATGTCATTCCATCTTGAGACGTCTTTTTAGTTTCTGCTGTCTTTTTGTCCTCGGAATCTCCAAATAACTTTTTGCCCAACCAACTGCCTTTCAGCCAGTCCCACAGAGCAGTAAAAGGTTTGGTCATTATATCCCACAGTGATTTGGCGCCATTGGCTAACGCCTTACCTGCATCCAATACCCAGCCGCCTACGGTTTTAATACCTTCCCAGACTGCTTTCATACCTTCCCAGATGCCATTAGCCAGCCATTTAACACCTGACATCAAGAAGTCAAAAGATTTATATAACAAATACCCTGCGGCAGCTATACCTGCAATCACTGCAATAACAGGTGCGGCAGCAACTAAAAATCCGCCTATTGCTGTTGCGGCTCCTGCTAGTATAGGAACCAAAGCAGAAAAAGCAGGTATTAATAATCTGCCTGCTGTGGCTAATCCAGTGCCTAATTTACCTAATATACTTAAAAATCCTGTACCCAATGCTCTGCTACTTGCCCATAGGTTCGCAATAAATGCTGTTAGTGCAGGTATCGCACCACCATGTAATGCCATATAAGCTGTAACTGTACTGATTGCACCACTAATCGCAGGTGCAAATTGAAGTAGTAAACCAGCAACTGTACCAAATGTACTAACTACACCACCCCACTTGACCAAAAACTCACCCATTTTACTATTTGCATCTTCACGCAATAATGCTTCTCCGGCAATAGTCATAGCAGTACCAGTTAGTGCTACAGTAACGCCTGCAATGGCACCTGCAAATTTTTCAACTGTATTTCCTACCTTGGCAATCTTAGTATCTGCTTCTGAAATTTTCTTTAACTGTGGTCCTTGATTTGCATTTAGTTGTTCTTGCTTTGCACGTTCCATGGCCTGAGCCGCTGTTAAGTCCGGCTTTTCTTTACGCATTTCCTGTGCTCTAGCTATTCTTGCATCACGTTCTGCGGCCAGTCTGGCAGCGACTTCACGTTCTTTGTCAGCAAGGCCACCTAACGTTGATTTTTTATCTGTAGTTGTCTCACCGGCAGCCGCTGGTCCAACTTTACCCGTGCCCATTGCACCATTCATCAAACCGATTCTTGTAGCGGCTGTTGTAATAACACCTACTAGACCTCTAACGCCATTGGCCAACAATCCAAAACCAGATACCAGCAATGAACCCACTGTTAATAAGCCAAGGAATCCGCCGACCACTGTGCCAATACCGCTGGCGCCCAATAACTTGCCCAACCACTCCAAAGGAGTTAACAATGTTTTGATAGTAGCCGCAAACCCATTTAAAACTTGGAACATAAATGTCCAGTCAATGCCATTGAGTAACTGCAAGAATGGCACCATCAATTGGTTCATATTTGCACTAAGTTTATTGACTTCAGAATTAAAATCCTGTGCCGCCTTTTCACGTTTGCGTTTTTCTACATTGGCATCTGTGTTATAACTTCGAGCTTCCTGTGCCATGGCCAGTATTTCTCTGGCCGCTTGACCTGCGGCATCGTTAGACTTTGAATATACACGTAGCTGTTCGCCCATGGTGCGTTCTGCTTCCAGTGCAGACTCGCGCATTCTTTTTCTATCTTCTTCACTGGGAGTAAAGCCCTGGGCGGCTCTGCCCATTTGTCGTTCAACTTCATTGTATAAACTAGGAGCCATACCAGCTATAGATCTGCCCATTTCATTGAATGTCAGTGGCAACCCAGCTGCCGCTGCCTGTGCCGCTTCATTGGCCAACTTCTCACCAGTTTTTCCAAACAATGCTGTCATGTTTGCGCCCACTGCCTGCATGGCCGCGCTGGCCTTGTCACCACCTTTGCCTAGACTAGCCAAGAAACTGTTGACTGTGGGATCATTAACTAACTTGATGGCAGCTTCTGCCATTTCCTGTATAGTTTTACCTGTTCTATTTGCTAGATTATCAAACTCATCGCCCAGTACTTTAGATGTTTTTATAACAGCATCCTGTGCTTGCTTGCCCTTTAAACCTTGTTGTACTGAAATTTTTAATTGCTGTGCCGTAAACTCTGCCAGTTGTTCATTGTTCATGCCCAGGTTTCCCACACTGGCTGTAGCACCACGTACACTGTTAATTAACGTACCAAAATTCTTGGCGCCCGATGTTGCGCCATCACCCAACATAGTGAATGTACCGCCTGTGGCCGCTAGAGCTTTATTAAAATCACCCAGAGTCAAACCTGCTGATTTAGCTGTTACTGCAAAATCTAATACACCACCTGCAATACCACGCTGTAGTGCTGGGCGCAGGTCATCTGCATAATTCAGCAATCCGGCAACTAAGCCACCCATGCCCGCTGCCAACTTAGCCATAGGAGTATCCAGTGCTCGTATGGCACTGAACATGTGACCTTTGAATAATGATGTAACTGCGCTGGCTTTTTGTAGTGACGACTCAAACGAATCCATGCCATCACTGGCTTCGCCTAAATTCTTATTATATTGTTTATAGTGCTTGTTGCCCTTTTCCAAGAGCTCAATACGTTCTTTTTCATTGGGGTCATTTTTACTGTCCCGTTTAGCCATGGTGGCTGTTAACTTAATTAACCGCTCTAATTGATTCTGCGTGGCAAGACCATCCAAACTAAATTTGAATGGCGATCCATCTGGGTAAGTGCCTTGTATATTAGTAGAGTCAGCCATTAAATACACACATAAATAAGAATATAATATTCATATCAATATTTAGTTGGAGAAAACTATGGAAAATCAACATCTATCAAATCCTTTGAAGGCATTCTTTAGAAAGCCGGGCATATACATTAAGTTACCTAGCCAGGGTAAGTTTTATGATACCAAGCCAGCGGACTTAAATGACATGGGCGAAATACCTGTATATCCGTTGACTGCCAAAGACGAATTACTGTTAAAAAATGCAGATAGTTTGTTAAATGGTAATGCATTAACACAGCTGATCAGCAGTTGTGCGCCTACTATCACAGATCCTGTCAATATGCCCAGCATAGACCTGGATGCTATATTAGTAGCAATTAAACGTTGTACATATGGCGATAAGTTAGACGTAACCACACAATGTGACTGCGAAGAAAAAGCTGTCAATGAAGTATCCGTTGATTTGAATCACCTCATAGGTAGTATAACTATCCTTGAAGATAATCCACCTATTGAACATGAATCTGGTATTAAAATATTCACTAAACCTATCACAGTCAAACACTTGTTAAGTCTAAACTGGGTACAATATGAACAAATTCGTGGACTGCAACTTGCAGAACAACAGAACTTACCTGAAAAAGAAAAAGTAGCGTTGTTGACCAAGAGCTATGAAACACTGACCAATGAAAGTATCAATGTTGTGTCATCTAGCATTGACACAGTATTATTGCCTGACGGGTCCATAGTATCTGACAGAAAGATGATTGAAGAATGGGTACGTGATCTCAGTAAACCTGAATACACAAAACTGGAAACTGCTATTATGAATACCAATAAAGTTGGTATCAGTAAAGAGTTCAGTGTACAATGTCAGAAATGCAGTAAAGTATATATATCAACACTTGATTTGAATCCTACAACTTTTTTCGCATGAGGCTTTTGGCTCTAAAGTCAGGGCCTGAAATTATGAAGTTGTTAACAGGTCTTGAAAAAGAGACAAAAGCCATAATCGAAGACATAGCAACACTAGCAATTTACTCAGGACAAAGCTATGATCAGTTATGGCAGTTAAGTCATGACGAACGTACAATATTCGTGAAGATACTTAAAGATAAGATAAGTTTAGATCGTGGTGTCAAACCCAAAGATACTTTAACACAGGGTCAGTTTTAAGTTGTTCAAGAACAACTAGAATTATGTTTTACACGCTTACGCTAATAAAACTTAATTCTTCTGATTCTATCTTAACATATATCAAGTTAGTTCTATTGAAGTATTATGTCAAGGTTTTGCAATCGTACTTTGCCCTGTTAAGGGCAAAAGTGGAATAATGAAACAGAACATGTCTGAGGCCCATTATCGTAATCTATCGCTACAACTATTATTAGCAAGGGCGGTTACGCTGTACCCTTTTACGTAGTCCTATATAACGCAGAATATCCTAGCTGATAGATGAACTTGAGATATTCTTGTAGGATGCAATGACTCAGCAGTGCCTACTCTTTTTGTCTATACATACACATGCCAGCGTCTTTCAAGACTAACGCTTCGTCCCAACGTCATTGGGGTAGTGGCAATCATGTCTCTGCTACTGCACAGAATTTCCTACCGTCACACATCAGAACGGATTCGGGCACCTATTCGACTTACCGGTGCTAGCTTTATCAGTAGTTTAAAATTATTAGGCTGTTGCCGATTTAAAATTTGTTTATTATGTGGGAACCGTGTACGCGAACGCTGATCTGTCCATTGTAATAGTCTGTTGTTTCCAGGACTTTACGGTCAAATTGTTCTTTCGCTTCTAAGTATGATGTTTGTGCCTTACTATTGCAGTAATATAATATTTCACGGATAAATTTGTCTGAGCCTAGTGATTCGACGTCCTTTTTGAGTTCGTCATTAGAGCCATAATATGTTTGCCAATCGCTGTCGATTTTAGATTTAATTTTTTTACGTTTTTTGTTGCCGTTTTTTTGTTTGACGACTTTGTAGGTTGTTTTGGAGAACTTAGCAAGTTTTTTACCTACGTACTTACGACCCGAAACTGTATTAGTAATGAGATAAACAAAACCTATACAGTCATCGGGTAAGGTATCAATTACTTGTCCTTCAAACAACCATGTCATTAGCGTGATTACTTAGCTGATAATGCCGCTTTTTGCTCTGTAATCTCTTTACGACGTAATTTAATACCCTTGCTCATTTCTTGTAATGCTTTACGAGCACGACCAGCCGCTGCCTTAACACCCTTGTCAGAAAATTTAGCATTTTCTGCAATGTATGCTTCGTATTGTGCAACGATATATTCGTGTGGGTTAGTGATTTCTGTTTGTTCTGTCATTTTATTTTCCTTATGCTTCTACCATTTCGACGTCGGTATTAAACGTTGTGAATCCGTTTTCCTTGACTACTTGTAGTATGTTATTTACACGCCCCACCAGTTCATCACGGTGGCTAATCAAGAAAATATTCTTCTTTTGTTCTCTGGACATCTTTTTAAGTATACCCAGAGCATTGTCAACACCATTGGCATCCATGCCACTGTCAATCATTTCATCAATGAATAATAGGTTTAATGGTTTGTTTAGACTTTCATAGACATCACGGAATGCCCAGCTCAATCCTAGGATCAATCTGTTGCGCTCTCCGCGACTTAAATTATCAAAGTCAAACTCTTGTCCAAGTTGAGTGATATCAACTTCGAGATCGCTACGGAATTTAACTTCATGTGGTAATGCCAGCTTTTCTAAATAATGGGCAAGCCTATGATTCAGATAAGTTAAATTCTGTTCAATAATTCGTTTTCTTACAAAACTGTCTTTGGCTGTTAGTAATTTAAGCAAGAAGTCTTGATGCTCATTTAATTTTACCAGTCCATTGATAGTTTCAAAATTAATTTCTTCCAAGGCTGTTAAGCGTAGGTGATCTATTTGTTCTACATAGGGATCATGTTCCAATGCTCTACGCTCAAACTGATTCTGCATTGTTTCCAGTGTACTCTTATGATTAACAGCATCGTCTATGTTGTTATAACGTACAGTAGGCGCAGTACCTAATTTGCCCAATTCTTTGATCAGCGTTTCTACTTGTTTGATTTCTTGTTGTTCTCGTTCAAGTTCACTGGTTAATAAAGCAATAGCATCATTGATTTCTCTGATCATGTCTGCTTGCTGGTGATCGTGAACGTCTTGACCGCAAGTGTGACATTTATGATCCAGGGCTTTACCCTGTGCGCTGGAAAGATCTGTTAGCTGTTGAGTTATACGTTTAATAGAACTCTGATGTCCTGCAAGATCCTTGTTGTGTTGTTTTAATTCTTTTTCATTGGATTTCCATACTGCCAATGATTTATGATTTGTTAGTTCTTGTTCAATGTCTATGTTTAATAGTTCATTTATGCTTGCCGCAAGTTTTTCAAGATCATCCTTTTGCTTGGCCTGCCAAAGACGACTACGACGTTCCAGGTCGTCAATAGAGTTTTTAATTTTAGTGTTTGCATCAGATACTGCCTTAATTCTATATTCTTCTTCTTTTATATTATCTTTTGTAGTCTTAATTAGATCTTTTAACAACGTGGCTTTTTCACTGAGCTGTGTAATACCCAATAGTTGTTCAATAATATCACGTTGGTCATTTGTTCGTAGACTTAAAAATGGTTCAGTGTAAGTGTTTAGTGCCATGATATGTTTAAACATATCGTGACCCATGCCTATTACACGTTCGATTTCTGCCTGTGTTTCTTTGTTCTCACCCTGTTGTTCTTCTGTTGTAGAACTATCACGGCTCATATCATCTACAATAAAACGTAGAGTATTTGGTTTACGCCCACGTTCTATTTTATAATTGTGTCCATTGGATTCAAATTCAACAGTAACCATCATACCTTTGTTATTGGTTTTGTTGATTAAGTTGTCTTTTTTAATGTTAGTTAATGCATTACCATATAGTGCATAACTTAATGCATTGACAATGGTAGTTTTACCTGTACCATTTCGACTGCCATCGCCACCGAGGTCTAAATTATTACCCAAGACAAGAGTGAGACCATGCTGGTCCATTCTTAATCCTTGTGTTACATTACCTACGCTGAGAAAATTTTTAACTGTTAGATTTTTAATTTTAATCATTGATACTATTATACAGTAAGACTATTGTAGATGTCAATAAGAACTTGGCGATCAACTACATCACTTTCAATTGCCGCTAATTGTGTTAAAACGATTTGGTCCACAGACTCAAAGTGAACATCACCACTCCAGTCCTGTGCATGTTCTTCACGTTTAGCAGGAATAAGTGTAATCTCACGTAATTGATATTCTTCCTGCCAATTTTCTTTTAAGAATGTTGCTTCTTCAAAACTTACGTCAGCATCACAGGTGATTCGAATAAATGTATTTTTATCCATGTACTTACTAGGATCTTCAATCAATCTTGTAAGATCAATAGTTTTGAATTTTGGTGCATCAGGCCAAGCAATATACTCTGGTTGCCCGCCCCACTCTAACACCATCATGCCTCGATCATCGTCCCAGGCGTCTGCATAGTTGTGTGGAAATGCATTTCCAATATATGTGACATTACCACTGTGCTGTCTCATGTGAAAGTGTCCGCTAAAGACTTTTTCTTGATTAGGAAAGTGTCCACGATTTAATCCGCCATGATCTGGCATCTCTACCATGGCATTCATTTTAAAA
>Ga0114975_10001196_pt1 | contig 18823 bp, 19 predicted proteins | sample S_130626_EF_Meta_FD_87031 | JGI IMG/M metagenome (GOLD analysis project Ga0114975, IMG submission 87031) | Freshwater microbial communities from Lake Simoncouche, Canada to study carbon cycling - S_130626_EF_MetaG | ecosystem: Environmental > Aquatic > Freshwater > Lake | place: Lake...
CGTTTTAATGAAATTCCCCCAGTGTCAAAGGTGATGCCTTTGCCAACCAAGACAATGTGGGGCAATGCATTAACAGACTTTTTCTTGGATCGTGGTTGGTATGACACTTGAATCATGCGGGGACCAGGCTTTGGTGATGAACCGCCTACTGCTCTCAAACCACCAAACTCTTTAAGTTCGGTACCTGCAATAATTTTGACCTGCAAGCCGGTTCCTTTTGCGAATAACTCAGCTTGCTTTCCCATCCAAGCAGGAGTCTTAATATTTGCAGGAGTATGAACTAAATCGCGAGCGCGACATATCGCTTGCGCAATTGCTGCTGCATCTTCGACTACCTTCTTATCTTTACAACCTATCAATAACTGCGGCTCTTCTTTTTTCTTATCTGTTTTTAGATTCCATACCCATGCACCTAATGTCATCGAAATTGCATGTGCTTTAATTTCTTTAACTGCGCATACAGAGTAAACAGTCAGATTCTTTCCGCGAACTTTGCGTCCGACTGCTGCACCTGCTGCCCGAAGTGCAGCAGCACTCTGGTCACCAATAGAAACCAAGAAGATTCGATCAGTTGGAGAATCAGAAGCACTAACAGGAATTTCAAAAATTTCACCAGCTTTAGCTGATGGTCCAAAGAAGGTTAACTCATCGACAAGATTGAGTCCGAAGAATTTTTCAATGTCCGCAATAAGGGGTCCAACACATTCAAATGACTCATCAGAATTTTTCACAAATCCGACTGCAATTGAGTTGGCCGATGATGCCGCTTTAATATCTAGCGGAGTGGCGATTGGTAATGCTGACATGATTGGTAAGGCTAGTGCCTTGGAAAAGGAATTACTTCTTAACTAGTGCGACAGCGGCGTGTAACGCGGCACTGAGGTTGTTGGCTTCTTCAGCGTTCATTTCAACGACTAAGCGGCCGCCACCTTCTAGAGGGATTCGCATAACTAAAGAGCGAGCTTCCTTTGTGACCTCCATTGGACCATCACCAGTGCGGGGTTTCATGGCTGCCATGTGGGGACTCCTCTAATCGGTTGAAATACTGTTTTGAAGCAAGGGGGTAAGTATCTCGCACAATGCTCCGTTGTGCGAAATCGGGCCGTGCCTTTAAATGCCCACAATTGCGCTCAATCTGGCCTTGCCTTGCTTAATAATCGTATCGACAGAGCGCTCAGGAACCCCCAACATCGTTGCAATCTCAATGGCAGACATTGATTTGAGATAGTGCATAGTCAGGATGATTCGCTCTTCATCCGGCAACGAGGCAAGCGCATCAGCGAGTGTCAGCGGTTGCTTGCCCATTGACTTAGTTTACTTCTTTTAGATTACTTTCAATGGCGCAAATGGCGGCCCAGAGTGCCCAGTGAAATACGCACCCCAGCGTACAAACCAGGAGCAATTAGTAAGAAGAGCGCTCGTGGTGCCAAAATCTCTTCAGACCAATTAAATCGGGTTGTTAGTGGGTCAATTTCAACTAATTCAAATCGGCCAGTTCCTTTGATGATTTTTCCAGTATGCAAAACATCGCAGATAAATGGTGGTTGCCAGGAAGTAACAACCATATGGTCCATTACTCCAAGCTTTCCAATTCCGGTAAATGCAGAAATTTTTGTTCCTACTCCTTCACGGATCTGTGAAGTTACCTCAACTTTAGTTTGTAACATCCATTTGCCCTGGGACTCCCAATCTGCAAGAGCCGCCCACACTTTTTGAATTGGGGCATTAATTACAAGGCTCATTTCGATGTGATTACTTCTCATGCACCACAAGCTTTCAGAGCATCTGCAACATTTGTTGTCCACTGCACAATTTCGCGCATTCCCGGCTTTATGAATTTTTCTTCTTCAAGATGAACAATCAATTGATGCAACGGTGCATAAATTTCAAATGGATCCAAAATCACAACTGGCTTAGTGTGAAACTTTAGATAATGACCAACCCAAATTTCAAAAAACTCTTCGAGGGTTCCGGCGCCGCCTGGCAATGTAATAAATGCATCCGAAATATCTGTGATCATATGTTTGCGCTGACCCATGGTTTCGACTACATGTAGTTCGTCATTGTCGTGATCGGCAAATTCAATATCGACAAGGGCCTGTGGGATAACCCCAACAGTCTTGCCACCTTTGTCACGCGCACCTCGTGAAACAGCGCCCATCATGGATATGTGGCCGCCACCTGTAACTAATTCATTGGATGATTGCGCGATTCCCTGCCCAAGTTCGTAGGCAAGATCTACATACTTTTTATCAATCGTTGGCGACGATGAGCAGAAGACGGCAATACGCATACTGCTAACAATAGAGGCTAGGCTTAGGACATGACGACCATTGCATCTGGCCACGGAATCGCCTCAATCTCCAATGGAACTACTTTGGATGTTTGGTTCCCATCTCCATCTCTGTCCGCGCTATCTGGTTCGGCTCCTTCTGAACTAATTGCACTCGTTGGTACTGATGCAGCGCGTGCAGTAACTCGCGAAATAATTAGCATTGAAATTGATATTACAAAGGCACCTGCTAATGCTGCTGATGCATATTTGCGTTTACATTTACTGTCACATCGGCTTGTAAAGCCTCATGGAGTCGCACTTGATGGCATTTTTGGATTACTGAGCAATGTTGTTTGGACAACTGTCGGTCCATGCTCAGTCGAAGGATTTGAGATTACTCGTGCCCGATTAAAAGCTGCACATGGGCATGTCAGTGTTTATGGTGTTGATAAATTCCCTCGAATGGTTGATTACGTAGTACCAAGTGGAGTTCGAATTGCTGATGCTGATCGTGTCCGCTTAGGTGCGCATCTTGCTTCTGGAACTACAGTCATGCATGAAGGATTTGTTAACTTCAATGCTGGAACACTCGGAACCTCAATGGTCGAAGGTCGCATCTCTGCCGGTGTTGTAGTTGGCGATGGCACAGATGTTGGTGGTGGTGCATCGATTATGGGAACTCTTAGTGGTGGCGGAAAAGAAGTTATCTCAATTGGTGAAAAATGTTTGCTCGGCGCTAACTCTGGGCTTGGAATATCGCTAGGCGATAACTGCGTCATAGAAGCCGGAACTTACATCACAGCAGCTGCAAAGGTACGACTTCCAGATGGTGACATAGTCAAAGCCGGAACACTTTCTGGCGCAAGTAATCTTTTGTTCCGTCGTAACTCTCTTGATGGATCTTTAGAAGTTGTACTACGAACCGGTACTTGGGGTGGGCTCAACAGTATTTTGCATGTTAACTAAATCAAAGTAGGCAGAAGGAATTTTTGTTCGACTTCTAAAAGTTTCGCCCCGCAGAGTTCTTTGAATCCCTTTACTAGATATTGCCTTTATCATTGCAACAGTTCCGCTGGTATTTTTCATTATGATTTCAAGGGAAACTACATCAGGTAAAACAAAAGCCGATGCCACTGCTGCTTGAGTTACAGTGCGATCCCATTGAAAGTAACGAGGATTACGCACTGGATCCAAGCTGGCTGGATCGACAACTGATTGGGTGTAATTGCGCTCTGACCCCCAGGCATTGATAGCTGTTTCAGTCACTCCACCGCTTGAACTCGTGAAATAGGCGGTTATTGGCTTTCCACCCTGGGTAATTGTCTGACCAGCAGTCATCGTGACCGCTGATTTCCAGAATTGTCCCCAACCCTTTTCGGTTTCTTTGACATAGCCTGCAAAGGTTTGGTCTGAAATCTCGTTGTAAAGATCGCAATCACATGCAGTTCGATAAATTCCAGCTTTACTCAATGCAAATGTTCGGGAAGCAATTGCTTGCGCACGAAGAGCTTCTGCTGGCCACGATGACGGAACTTCGCTGACTCCCCACAAGTATTCATCAGATAAGCGCACAGAATTTGTAACTTCTAGGCGATAACCAAGGGTCGCATCTTTAACTGCTTTAAATTGCAGCTGTCCGTAGCGATATTTTTTTGTTGAGTTTGTGTGCGTTAATGAAATAACGCCATCAACACCAGACAAGTAACGCGTCCCGGTCCAACGAACTGTGAAGATTCGATTCCGCGGAATACTTATAGTCTTTTTTCCTGTCACGACACTCGGCAAGACTGTTGATCCAAGAATAGCGAAATTCAAAGAGCTCTTAGCGGGAATAACCGTTAGTGGTACAACATCTTGTGCATCGCCAATATCACCGCTAAAAATTTGCAACGCTGCATCTTGGGTAGTTGTCAACATTTTCGCAGAAGTTAACAAGTGTCCAACATTAACCCGTAATATTTTTGAGTCATCTAAAGGTTCGATTACAACATCTTTATAGTAGTAAGAAAGAATTGAAGTGGCAGTATCGCCAGCTATTGCTTTCGCCCATGCACCGATCTGACTCATCCCTACCCCGTGCCCATAACCAGCACCATGGACTGTAAATACTTTAGGAGTTTCTACTGCTGAAGATTGAGGTGGTGCAATAATGGCAATACTTAGCGCCAAAATTAAAGGCTTAAACATCCTCATCAATTGCTGCGCTCTTTCCAAGGTGTAAGAACTCTTGATAAGCATCAATAACTTGGTTGGGCTCACCTCGCTGAACAAGCTTTCCCTTGTGTAGCCACGCAACATCGTTACATGTTTCACGAAGCGTTTGCATCGCATGACTTACAAGTATTAGTGCGCGATCGTCGCTGCGAAGCTCCTTAACGCGGTTAAGGCTTTTTTCCTTAAACTTTGCATCACCGGTACTAAGCGCTTCATCAATAATCAAAATATCTGGACGAACAACAGCAGCAACCGAAAATGCCAATCGAGCGTACATTCCTGAAGAATATGTGCGCATTGGGGCATCTATTGCATCGCCAAGTTCTGAAAATTCCGCAATTTCATTAAAGTTTGCGGCTATCTCCTCACGTGACATTCCGGCAGCTAAACCCCCAAGATAGACATTGTCACGGCCTGACATTGAAGGATTAAATCCAACTCCTAGTGCCAATAGTGTGCTGACCGTTCCATATACCTCAATGCGACCCTGCGATGGAGGCAAGATTCCAGCAACACATCGCATTAAAGAAGATTTACCAGCTCCATTTGTTCCGATGACTCCCAGTACATGGCCGTACTGAACATCCAAATTAATGTCATCAAGAGCCCGAACCACGCGCGTCTGCTTCGTGCCACGACCTAATGATTTAACACGAGATTTAAGAGTTGGCTTTCGATCAATTGAAGTTGTATAGGTCAGACCTACACCGCGAATTGAAACCGCAATTTCACTAGTCAGACGAGCATTAGAGGCGGACAGCGAAATCACGCTCCCTCGATAAGAAGAAATATGTGCCGATAAAGAAGATCCCTGTTGCCCATGCTAATCCTTGCAGCATGCTTGATAGCTGCGGTGTTTCACCATGAACTATTGCGCGTGACCATGAATCTAAAATTGGGAAGAGAGGATTAAAAATTTCGATGGCTCGAAGCTTTGGCTTTAGCGCAGTTGCTTCATAAAGAATCGGTGATAAGTACAAGAGTGTTCTTGTTAAATAAGGCAAAAAACTTGCTGTGTCTCTGAAATAAACATTGACACAGGAAATAGTAATAGCGAGCCCAAGAGCCAGAAAAATTGTTATCAATAACACCGGGATAGCCCATAACATTTGAATTGTAAATGGTGATCCAACAACTGCTTTAATAATTACGAAAACAATCAGAGTTGGAAGAAACTTAAAAACCGCTATGACCACAGCTGAAATTGGAAGCATGATTCGAGGAAAGGCGCTGTTGAGAATCAATTTCTGTCCAGCAGTAACTGATTTTACTCCAGCAGTTAAGCTGTTTGCCAGCAAATAAAATAGAAAAAGACTTGCAGTTAAATGAGCATAGCGCGCACTATCCGTAGCACCACCAATAATCATAATTAGAATGAAGTAAACACCAGAAAGCAATAATGGATTTAGTACGAGCCATAATTGGCCAAACACCGAATCAAAATGTTGTTCCCGAAGTTCTGATTTGGAGAACTCTTTAATGAATGTGCGCCTAGACCATAAGGCTTTTCCATAACGGCCTAGTTTGGGCAGGCCAGCTTTAAATGGCTCATATACCTGCAGTGGTGTGCTCACGGGTGCAAGGTTACATCAGGGGCCAGAGACTTAGGTGAAGTAAGAAATCCAAGCCCCCATGAGATATGCATTGTTAGCAAGATTGTGGGTAAACACAGAATCTCCCCCATACTTTTTCCAATTACAGCAGATGCAATCAGGATGAATACTGCATAAACAAGGGCTGGAATTAATAACACTGGTGAAACCACCCAACCCAAGATCAGTGAAAGAGTAGTTACAGCAACAGTAAATGGAGGCGCCAAATATCGGTAATTGATAGTGCCTTGATGGAGACGCGTGACAACTCGTCGCCAGCGTCCATATTCAAAGTATTGTTTTGCCAAAGCTTTAACTGTTGAACGGGGTCTATAGGTAACAACTAAACGTGGATCGAAATAAACAATTCCACCTGCTTGTCGTAATCTGAAATTGAGCTCCCAATCTTGCGCACGGGTAAATCGCTCGTCGTAACCACCAACTGCGAGTAATGCCTCTTTTCTATATGCACCAAGATAAACAGTATCTACTTCTCCGGCAGCTCCACCAGTATGGAATCGAGATGCACCAACCCCGAGTGGACTGCGCATCGCACGGGCAACAGATCGCTCAAAAAGAGATTGGCCTTCAGCAGCCATAACTCCACCAACATTTACGGCTCCGGTACTTTCTAAAATCTCTAATACCAATTGACAATAATTACTAGGAATATTTGCGTGGCCATCGACTCGAACAATTATCGAATAACGAGATGCAGCAATAGCATGGTTTAATCCCGCAGCGGTTCGACCAGTTGGATTTTCAACTATTACAACTCGAGGATCATTTCTATGTAATTGCTGTGCGATCTCAAGGGTTTTGTCATGAGATGGCCCAATGGCAAGAATTACTTCAATCTTTCCATCAAATTGTTGGGTAAGAATCGCATTCACGGCCGCCTCTAAATACTTCTCCTCATTCAGGACAGTCAGAATTACCGAAATCTCTCGTTTCGGTGAGCCATATAACGCATTAGATGATGTCGACATAACGCGTACACGCTATCGCTCAAGTACTCTCGGACAGTGAAACCAACGCGGGCAATTCGGATTATTACCTCACTATCTGTGGGAGTTGTCCTCATCTCGGCATTTTCTTGGTTTGGCCTTGGCAGAGTCAGCGGGGCAATTGATCGTATTGATGCATTCGGCGGATTAAATACTCGCCCAGATAAACCAAATAAAGCTTTGAACTACCTCCTTGTTGGATCCGATACTCGTGCAGGCTTAACAAAAGAGCAGCAGAAATTGCTAAGAGTTGGATCGACTGCATCAGCTGCTGGATCTCGCTCTGACACCATGCTGCTTGTACATATCTCTAAATCACGCGACAAGGCAACATTGATTTCAATTCCGCGTGATTCATTGGTAACAATTCCCGAACACATGTCATCTTTAAATAAAACTAAAGTTGTTCCAGCGGCAAAAGGGAAAATTAATGCCGCCTTTGCCTGGGGAGGTCCACCACTTCTAATTCAAACTATTGAAAATGAAACTGGTGTACGAATTGATCACTATATTGAAATAGGTTTTGCTGGATTTGCTGGCATGGTAGATGCACTGGGTGGAATTGAAGTCTGTACAAAGAAAGACATCAATGATTCAGGTAGTCACTTAGTTTTGGATGCAGGCATTCATACATTGAACGGAATTGATTCACTTAAATATGTTCGCACCCGAGACTTCGATGGCATGGGAGATCTTGGGCGCATGCAACGCCAACAGCAATTTATGGGTGCAGTGCTAAGAAAAGTTACAAGCACTGGGGTTCTTCTCAATCCGATCAAACTTGTTAATTTCTTCAATGCAGCTATTGCAACGGTTAAGACAGATTCCGAACTCAATGAGAGTGATCTCTTGACTCTTGCAAAGCAGATGAAAAACCTTTCTCCAAGTAAAGTGCGTACATTGACAATTCCACTTGGTGATTCCAACGCACGAGTACCGGGATTAGGCTCAGTTGTAATATGGGATTCGGTTTTAGCACCTGAACTTTTCAATCGTTTACGTGAAGATATGCCGCTTATTGATGAGGTAACCCCAACTCCTTCAGCCTCTTCCAGTGCAAAGCCATCACCGACTGCGGTTGATAAATTTAAGACTCGCACCGCTGATGAAAACCCTTGCGGGGCTCTGAAGTAAACTCCCCCGCATGACGTTAACTCTCTCGGTTATTGGCTGCGGATATCTAGGTGCCACTCATGCCGCGTGCATGTCCTCACTGGGTTTCACGGTAATTGGCGTCGATACAGATCCAGAAAAAGTTGCACTTTTGCAAAGTGGAAATCTTCCTTTTTATGAACCTGGACTAGACACTCTGCTTCAGCAAGAGTTGAAAACAGGTCGACTCTCTTTCACCACTGATTTTTCGGCAATAAAAGATGCAGATGTTCACTTTGTTTGTGTTGGAACTCCACAAAGCAACGATGGATTAGCTGCAGATCTAACATTTGTAAAAGCAGCTGTTGCTGCGATTGCACCACATCTTAAGAGCGGATCACTAGTAGTTGGTAAGTCCACTGTTCCGGTTGGAACTGCACAACTCTTGCGTGCTGAACTTGCACATAGTGCGCCTCAATCTGATCTTGCGTGGAATCCTGAATTCTTGCGTGAAGGTTTTGCAATTGAAGATACTTTGAAGCCTAACCGTTTAGTAGTTGGTGTCACTAGCAATCGTTCAGAAGAAATTCTAAAAGAGGTTTATGAAAAAGTTCTTCTTTTAGGAACTCCATGGATCCGCGCAGATTTGCCAACATCAGAACTTGTAAAAGTAGCCGCAAATTCCTTTCTTGCTACAAAAATATCTTTTATTAACGCTATGGCCGAAGTCTGCGAAGTTGCAGGTGGAGATGTAACGGTGCTTGCAAAGGCAATAGGTTATGACCCTCGTATCGGTAATCGTTTTTTGCAAGCGGGAATTGGTTTTGGCGGCGGCTGTCTTCCAAAAGATATTCGCGCATTTATGGCACGGGCCGAAGAACTTGGGGCAAAACAGGCTCTTGGGTTCTTGCGGGAAATTGATGCAATTAACTTACGAGCGCGACAGCGCGTTATTGATGTTGTTCGTAATCAACTCTCTGAAGACCTCACCAAATACAAAATTGCGGTTTTAGGTGCATCATTTAAACCCGATAGTGATGATGTACGCGACTCCCCTGCTTTAGATATTGCAGCTCAGTTGCACGCCGCAGGTGCCACAGTTGTTATCCATGATCCAAAGGGAATCGAGCCAGCGCGCAAACGTTTTCCAAACCTTAATTTTGCTGAAGTAGTCAATGATGCATTAAAAGATGCTGATTTAATTCTGCATTTAACTGAGTGGAAGGAGTATCGCCAAATCGACCCAGCGGCTATTTCTGCATTAGTTAAGAGCAAACTCATTATTGATGGACGCAATATGCTCGATCGTGATTTGTGGCGTAAGGCTGGGTGGAAGTTCCACGCATTAGGGCGCACCGATTAATACCAAAGAAACTATTGACGCTGTCCTTGAATTAAAAACTTGGGCAGTTGTTGGGCTTGGCAATAATCCTGAACGTGCTGCTTTTGGAGTAGCAAAACTGCTACAAGATAAAGGGCATCGGATCATTCCTGTCTACCCTCGAGCCGAAGTTGTACACGGAGAAATTGGCTACAAAACATTGTCTGAAATTCCAGAACCTATAGATGTTGTTGATTGCTTTGTTAATTCAACACTTGTTGGCAAGGTGGTAGATGAAGCGATTGCAATTGGCGCTAAAGCTGTGTGGTTGCAACTAGATGTGATCGACAATGAAGCAGTCGCACGCGCGCAAGCTGCCGGTTTGCTAACAGTTATGGATCGTTGCCCTGCGATTGAATACCGGGCTCGCGCCTAAAAACCAGTTTTGTGATTGCGGCGAGAGTTTAGATTCTCGCCCTTTTCCTTTGCGATCTTATTAATTTCCTTTAAACCATCTGCAACCTTTGCAGAAATTGCTGCATCAGATACACCAAGAATTCTTGCTGCAAGCAGCGCCGCGTTCTTTGCATTGCCAACTCCAACTGTTGCTACCGGAACACCTGCTGGCATTTGGACAATTGAAAGCAATGAGTCCATTCCATCTAAATTTTTTAAGGCAACCGGAACACCAATAACCGGAAGTGTTGTTAATGAAGCCACCATTCCAGGTAAGTGTGCAGCTCCTCCTGCACCAGCAATTATTACTTTATATCCTTTAGATTGAGCTGTTTGTGAAAATTCAACCATCTCAAGTGGCATGCGATGTGCCGAAATAACATCTGCAGTATAAGAAATTCCAAGATCATCTAAAATTTTTGCAGCTTCTTCCATCGTTGGCCAGTCTGAATCTGACCCCATGATGATTGCAACATCACTCATCGATTTCTCCACTCATGTAATCCACTGCATGTTGAACTTCGTGGGTTAATTCTACGAGGTCTTTGCCTAGCAAAGTTACATGGCCAATCTTTCGACCAGGGCGAACATCCTTCTTATATTGGTGGAAATGCAGCGCAGGCGTGCGTGCCATCAAATGTAAATACGGGCGATACATATCAGTCTTTTCGCCACCTAGAACATTTCCCATTACCGCAATAGGCGCGGTCATTGAAGGCTCACCCAGCGGCAAATCCAAGACTGCGCGTAGATGTTGTTCAAACTGACTTGTGCTGGAACCTTCAATCGTCCAATGTCCAGAATTATGCGGACGCATTGCCAACTCATTAACAAATAGATTCTCACCTTTAACAAACATTTCAACAGCCATCACGCCAACAACGCTAACTTCTGATGCAATATCTAATGCAAGCTTTTGTGCCTTTTCACTTAATGCTGCCGAAAGCTGCGGCGCAGGAGAAACTGTCATCACACAAATTCCGTCTTTTTGTACTGTTTGCGTAGGTGCCCAAGTTGTTGCTTGCCCATGAGGTGAACGTGCAACCATTACGGCAATTTCATAATCAAATTCAATTAACTCTTCAATTAGTAGCTTGGAGATTTTTTGCAAAAGTTCACCAAGTTCTTTTTCTGAGTTTACTTTCCAGACGCCACGGCCATCATAACCACCAGAGATTGCCTTAGCGATGACAGGAAAGCTGCTAACTTGATCTATCGAAGTGACAATTTGAAATTTTGGTGCAGGAAATGCTTGCAGCTTTTGGCGCATTGCGGCTTTATCTTGTGAGAACTCAAATGCTGCAGATGATGGGCGAACAACTACTCCATCTGCTTCTAGTGCTCTAATAATGCTCAATGGAACTAACTCATGCTCGAAGGTGATGACATCACATTGTCCGGCAAACTCTCGAACCGTTTTGAGGTCGTTGTAATCACCGACAATATGTCGAGCAACTTGAGCGGCAGAATCATTGGAATCGGCTGCAAGCAACAATAAATCAACGCCTAAGGCAGTCGCTGGTGCGATGCTCATTCGAGCAAGCTGTCCAGCGCCGATGATTCCGACTGTTGGGAAGGCTTTGCTCACCGGCTTATCGTAGATGAATTACATCGGCAGATTGAACATGAGTGCCATCATCCAAGACGAGGGCACCGGTATCTGAAATCGATGTGGCTACCGCTAGATGTATAGCCCCGCCAGGATATTCAACACGGACTTCCTTGCCCAATGTGGCGCTGAGGTGCCTATATAGAGATTGAACTTCGTCGATTCCTTGATCCCATTGCACAAAATGCTCTTCGAACTCTTCAAGTATCTCGCATAAAATTTCATCGCGGGTTAAATCAACCCCTCCTTCAACCAATAAGGATGTTGCTGTTTCTACTGGAAGTTGATCTTCACTCATTCCAACATTAATGCCAATTCCAATTACTACGCCGTCGCCAACGACTTCTGCGATTAGACCAGAAACTTTTTTATTATTAATCAAAATATCGTTAGGCCATTTCACTGTTGCATGAAATGCATGCAGTGTTTTTGCAACGCTGTATCCAGCTACTAGTGGAATCCATCCCCAGTCATCACGATTGCGTTGTGGTTGTACATAAAAAGAAAATAGCAATGCGGTTCCTTTAGGTGCTTCAAATGTTCTTTCTAACCTTCCACGTCCAGCACTTTGAAACTCTGCAACTATTACATCGCCTACTTGTGCGGTTCCATCGCGAACTTGTTGTACTAAATCGCCTTGCGTTGTACTCGTGAGTTCAACCACGCTTACTCGCCAGTAAGGCGTAATTAACCTACTGATCTCTACCGGATCAAGCGCTGCACTTAACAATTCTTTGCCCACGACTAGTACCGTACGCCTATGAGCCGTGATCTGCATACTACCGCCGGAAAAATAGAAGATCTTCGTGATCGTGTTGAAGAAGCTATCCATGGGGGCTCTGAACGCGCCGTTGAGAAGCAGCACTCAAAGGGTAAGAAATCTGCTCGCGAAAGAATCGAGTTACTGGTTGACGCCGATTCATTTACCGAGATCGATGAGTTTGCACGACACCGATCTACGCAATTTGGAATGGAAAAAAATCGCCCATACGGTGATGGTGTAGTAATAGGAACAGCAACAGTCGATGGCAGGCCAATTGCTTTATATTCACAGGATTTCACCGTCATGGGTGGGTCACTTGGCGAAGTCCATGCAGAAAAGATTGTAAAGATCGCAGAGTTCGCACTTAAATCTGGGATTCCACTAATCGGAATAAATGATTCTGGTGGAGCTCGCATACAAGAAGGTGTTGCATCTCTTAATGGATATGGAAAAATCTTTCGCCTGAACACTCGATCTTCTGGCGTTATTCCTCAGATTTCGCTGATTCTTGGGCCTTGTGCTGGTGGCTCTGCTTACTCACCAGCACTTACGGATTTCACCGTGATGGTTAATGAAACATCGCACATGTTTATTACCGGCCCCGATGTCATCAAAACCGTAACGGGTGAAGAAGTTGGAATGGAAGAGTTAGGTGGTGCACGCACGCATAACACTCGCACTGGAAACTCACATTACCTTGCAGAAAATGAAGAAGACGCAATTGATTATGTAAAGGCACTTCTTTCATACCTTCCATCAAACAACATGGATGCAGCACCACATCTGCCCCCAACTGAAACTTTGGAAAAGAAAGCTTCCGATATTGCACTCGATACCTTGATTCCAGATAGTCCAAACCAGCCGTACGACATGAAAGTTTTGATTCAAGCGTTAGTAGATGAGGGTGAGTTCCTCGAAGTTCATGCGCTATATGCACCAAATATTGTCGTTGGCTTCGCCCGGATCGAAGGTGAATCAATCGGAATCATTGCTAACCAGCCAAATCAATTGGCAGGAACTCTTGATATTAATTCAAGTGAAAAAGCAGCACGTTTCTTGCGTTTCTGCGATGCCTTTAACATTCCAATTTTGACTCTCGTTGATGTTCCAGGTTTCTTGCCTGGCACCGAACAGGAATGGGATGGAATCATTCGTCGCGGAGCCAAATTGCTGTATGCATACGCTGAGGCTTCTGTGCCCTTGGTAACGCTTATCACGCGCAAGGCATATGGCGGAGCGTTCATTGTGATGGGATCTAAGTACCTTGGCAGCGACATAAACTTCGCATGGCCAAGTGCTGAAATCGCTGTTATGGGGGCGCAAGGTGCGGTCAATATTTTGTATCGCAAGGATTTAGCAGATGCTAAAGACCCTGAAGCCAAACGAGCTGAATTAGTAAAGGATTACAACGAATCCCTTGCAAATCCTTACTTAGCTGCCGAGCGCGGAACGATTGATACAGTTATTGAACCTAGCCAATCTCGTGCATACATCACTAAAGCATTTAGAACTTTGAAGACAAAGCGCGATATCTTGCCGGCTCGTAAACACGGAAACATTCCTTTGTAATGCAATTTGAAATTACTTCTGGTAATCCAACTCCTGAAGAGTTGGCAGCAATTAATGCCGTTATGGCCCAACACAAACGTGAAGAGCTAACACCTGTGATTCGTCGAAGCATCTATGGTTTACCGCAATTGCGTCAACCGCTTCCACATCAAATTACATTTGGCGCAAGAAGGTTCAAATAACAATGCCGACAATTGTTTTAGCGTCGCAATCAACTAGCCGACGACGCCTTTTAGAGTCCGCTGGTTTGTCACCAACAATAATTGTTAGCAATGTGGATGAAGAAACTGATTTTTTTAATGCAATGCACCCTGCAGACATGGTTATTGCCCTGGCCATTACAAAAGCTCACACAGTCCGTGAACAGATTGATTTTCCAGCCATCATCATCGGTTGTGATTCAACCTTCGAATTTGATGGAGTATCACTAGGAAAGCCTGGAACTCCAGAAATTGCAACGCAGCGCGCAAAGCGTGTTCGTGGAAACTCAGGACTACTTCATACCGGTCATTGCCTTATTGATACCGTAAAAGACCTTGAAATTTCAGATCGTGTAACCACGCGAGTAACTTTTGATCATATGAGCGATGAAGAAATTGCAGATTACGTTGCAACAGAAGAGCCATTACATGTCGCGGGTGGTTTCACGCTTGATGGGTTTAGCTCACCGTTTATTCCATCTATTGAAGGCGATTACACCAATGTCGTTGGTATCTCAATGCCATTTGTGCGAAAAGCATTTGCTCAACTTGGATACACCTGGCCACAAGCGAAGGCGATGAAATGAAACGCGTTCTGATAGCTAACCGTGGTGAAATTGCTGTCCGTGTTATCAGGGCATGTAAAGATCATGGTCTCGAAAGTGTTGCGGTGTATTCAGATGAAGATCGAACCTCGCTTCATGCACAAATGGCAGATACGGCTTTCTCGCTTCATGGCACAACTGCTACGCAAACATATTTAGATATCGAAAAGCTGATTGCAGTGGCGAAAGAATCAGGTGCAGATGCTGTGCACCCTGGTTACGGTTTCCTTTCCGAGAACGCGAACTTTGCCCAGGCAGTTATTGATGCTGGTCTAATTTGGATTGGACCGCCGCCAGATGCAATTCGTGCATTAGGTGACAAGGTTTCGGCTCGAAAAATTGCAGCAAAGGCAGGCGCACCATTGGTTGCCGGAACTAAAGATCCCGTTGAAGGCCACGAAGAAGTAACTGCATTTGCTAAAGAACATGGTTTGCCAGTTGCGATTAAGGCTGCCCACGGTGGTGGTGGGCGCGGACTTAAGGTTGCTCGAACGATGGAAGAAATTCCAGAGCTATTTGCATCAGCTGTTCGTGAAGCAATTTCAGGTTTTGGTCGCGATGAATGCTTTGTGGAGCGCTACTTAGACAAGCCCCGACATGTCGAAACACAAGTACTGGTTGATAAGCACGGTCACGCAGTTGTCGTTAGTACACGCGACTGTTCTCTGCAACGCCGACATCAAAAACTTGTTGAAGAAGCACCTGCTCCATTTTTAACACAAGCACAAAATGATGAGCTGTACCGCTCGAGTAAAGCAATAATGAAAGAGGCGGGTTACATTGGCGCTGGAACTTGTGAGTTCTTAGTTGGAGTAGATGGAACTATTTCATTTCTTGAAGTAAATACTCGTTTGCAAGTAGAACACCCAGTTAGCGAAGAAGTTACTGGGCTTGATTTGGTTCGCGAACAGTTCAGAATTGCAGATGGCGAAGCACTTGGTTTTGATGATCCAGTAATTCGCGGACATTCAATTGAATTCCGAATCAATGGTGAAGATCCTGGGCGCTCATTTCTGCCCGCACCTGGTCGGATTACTGAATGGGAAATCCCAACTGGTCCGGGTGTCCGAGTTGATGCTGGCTTCCAGGGTGGCGACACAATTGGTGGCAACTTTGATTCTCTACTTGCAAAATTAATTGTGACAGGTACAACCCGTGAACAGGCAATTGAACGTGCTCGCAGAGCTCTTTCTGAATTTAAGGTTGGTGGGTTAGCAACTGCAATTCCATTCCATCGTGCAATCCTTGAAGATCCTGCATACACAAAGAATTTCAAGGTTTATACAAGTTTTATTGAAAATGAATTTAAGAATGAAATTCCATCATTTACTTTCACTGAGCCACTCCTTGAAACTCACATGGCGCCTGAATATCTTGTCACCGAAGTTAATGGTAAAAGATTTGAAGTTCTAGTTCATGCACCTAAGCCAGTTGTAAAACGTCACCGTGCTAAACAAACCATGGCTGGTGGATCAAGTGGTGCTGGACTTACAAGCCCAATGCAAGGAACTGTTGTTAAGATTGCAGTAGAAGAAGGTGCCTCCGTCGAAGTTGGTGACCTGATCATTGTTTTAGAAGCAATGAAAATGGAGCAGCCATTGACTGCACACAAGACAGGCATAATCTCTAATCTCACAGCTGTCATTGGAACCACTGTTTCAAGTGGAACCAATCTCTGTGACATTATCGATAAATAATCTGACTTCTCAAAGGGTTGCCTCGAAGTTACTCTAGGCACATGGATCAATCACTCGTGGCCGAAGTTCAAGCCTGGATTGCTGATGATCCGGATCCAGCAACCGCTTCACAATTGCAACAATGGCTAGAGACATCCAATGAAGCAGAACTTCGCGCCTCCTTTAGTGGCTTTTTGCAATTTGGAACAGCAGGGTTGCGCGGTCCGATTAGACCTGGTCCATCTGGAATGAATCGCGCGGTAGTTGGCCGAACTGCCTCAGGAATCGTTACTTACATGCGCGAACGCAACTTAACTTCTGTGGTTATCGGACGCGATGCCCGTTATGGATCAGAAGATTACACATTTGAAACTGCCGAAATTATGAGCGGTGCTGGAATGAAGGTATTTGTCTTGCCACGACCTCTTCCTACCCCTGTCTTAGCTTTTGCGACCAATGAATTGAGCTGCGATGTTGGGATTATGGTTACAGCAAGTCATAACCCGCCGCAAGATAATGGATACAAAGTTTACCTTGGTGGAACAGTCGATGGTATCGAATATCGCGGATCGCAAATTGTTTCACCAACTGATGTCTCAATCGCACAATCAATTGATGCCATAAAATCGTTGAACGAACAACCTCGTGGAAAAGAATGGACCGTTCTAGGCGAAGAGATAATTGAGAAATACATCGCTCGTACAGCATCTCTTGCTACAAATCCAGGCACATTAAAAATTGTTTATACCGCTATGCATGGCGTTGGTACTGAAACTCTTCAGCGAGTTTTTCACAAAGCCGGTTTCATGGCACCAATCTTGGTAGATGCACAGGCTGCACCAGATCCTGATTTTCCAACGGTAGCTTTTCCAAACCCAGAAGAACCAGGTGCAATTGATTTAGCACTTGAAACTGCACGGACATTTGATGCAGATCTTGTCATTGCAAATGATCCAGATGCAGATAGATGTGCCGCCGCCGTAAAAGATCCCTCAACAGGATGGCGGATGCTTAGGGGCGATGAATTAGGAGCGATTTTAGGTGAATCTATCGCTCGAAAAACAACTTCAGGAGTATTTGCTAACTCAATAGTTTCCTCATCAATTCTGAAGAAAATTGCCGGACATTATGCGCTTGATTTCAAAGAGACTCTGACCGGATTTAAATGGCTTGCAAAAATTAAAGGTCTGACTTTTGGTTATGAAGAAGCACTTGGTTATGCAGTAGATGCAAATACTGTCAACGACAAAGATGGAATATCAGCAGCAATCGCCTTGACACAAATCGCCACAGATCTTGCAGCAGACGGTAAGACGGTTCTTGATTTGTTAGATGAAATTTGGGCACGACATGGTTTCCATGCAACTGAACAGATTTCTATTCGTCTGAGTGACCTTTCAAAGGTAAATGTAATCCTTGGTGGACTTCGCAATAATCCACCGCAAAATATTGCAGGACGAACCGTTACATCAATAGATGATTTAGCAGTTCCTACCGATGGATTGCCTCCTACAGATGGTTTAAGAATCTGGCTGGATGGTGGAGTGCGAATCATTATTCGTCCTAGCGGTACCGAAGCAAAAATGAAGTGTTACATTGAGGTTATTGAAAAGGATTCCAAGACTGCACAAGGAGTTTTGGATCAACTGCGACCACCGCTTAAGGAATTATTATCGTGAGTTTTTATGGCTTAGTCGATGGCACTGATGCCTCACTAAAAAGTTACCTAGGCAACCTTTCTGGCGTAGACCAGGTAGGCGCCGAAGCTCGCGCCGCGATGCTTGCAACAAGAAGTATCAAAACAACATCTAAGCGCTGGGCAATTGATACGGCAATTACAATGGTGGACTTAACAACTCTTGAAGGTGCGGACACTCCTGGCAAAGTAAAAGCTTTGTGTACAAAAGCTGTTAGACCAGACCCAACTGATTCAACGGTTCCTAGTGTTGGTGCAGTGTGTGTGTACAACGACATGGTCGAAGTCGCTCGTACGCACTTAGATTTAATAGGTGGCCAGCATGTGCCAGTAGCAGCGGTTTCTACTGCTTTTCCATCAGGACGAGCTTCAATGCCGGTCAAGATTCAAGATACTCAAGATGCCATTGATGCAGGCGCAGCAGAGATCGACATGGTCATTGATCGTGGTGCCTTTCTGGCTGGTCGATACATCGATGTATTTAATGAAATTGTTCAGATCCGCGAAGTATGCGGCGACAAGGCACACTTGAAAGTAATCTTTGAAACTGGCGAGCTAGTTACATATGACAATGTTCGTAAAGCATCATTTTTAGCAATGGCAGCAGGTGCCGACTTCATTAAAACTTCCACTGGCAAAGTTGTACCCGCTGCAACTCCCCCAGTTGTATTGGTAATGCTCGAAGCTGTGCGTGACTTCTATGAGATGACACAGGTACGAATTGGAGTAAAACCTGCCGGAGGAATTC